>Ga0194044_10000261_pt1 | contig 25371 bp, 16 predicted proteins | sample JunL4417m_MetaG_FD_155460 | JGI IMG/M metagenome (GOLD analysis project Ga0194044, IMG submission 155460) | Anoxic zone freshwater microbial communities from boreal shield lake in IISD Experimental Lakes Area, Ontario, Canada - Jun2016-L442-17m | ecosystem: Environmental > Aquatic > Freshwater...
GAGCAGGAACTTGTTGATCTTGCCCACGGCCAGGCACTGGGTCAGGTAGTAGAAGGGGCCGTGCTTATGGCCGCCGCGGTGGCAATGGCAGTTAGGATTTGATCCCCAAGAATACCCGCGAAACCGGTCCAAGCCTTTGTCCCAACGGGATGAGGAGCCGCTGCGCGCACGGTTGCGGACAAAAATGTCCGCGCTCCTGTCTGGGGCGTCATGGCGCCTATTTGAGGATGGTCGCCCCCATCAGGCCGAAGATAATGTCGTTGGCCACCGCATCCATCTGCACCTCGCGCAAGACGGCCCCCGGCTTCAACTCCAACGCGAGGAGGTGGGCTTCTGTGTCCACTGCCACGGGTTGAGTCAGGTCGGCCACTTGAGCCGACCCGGCGGGACCGGAGCGCCCACCGATGTTCTCGAAGCCGTTGGCTGCAGTGTCGTGAAACCGATACTGGTTCCAGCAATCGCCAATCCCGGTTGGATTGACCAGATCAACCGATTCCGTCAAGCCGCCTTCATAGCGGAGGGTGAGCCTTAGATTCGGGACCTGGCTCTGCATGGCGAAGGTGGTTCCACTGATCATCAAGTAGAGCGTCTTGCCGGATTGGCCGACCGGCACGGTCAGCGTCTGCGGAAATACAGCAGCACGCGTCACCACCGCGATATTTGGGCCGGCCTTGGAGCTCAGAAACGGGATGCCGTCCGTCGTCCAGGCAAGGCCGTCGGGACCGATCTTCTTGCGCCAGGCATCGTCAGCAGGTTTGGGGCTGACGAAGGGGGCCACGAGGTGGTCTTTATAGTAAACGGTGTTGATGGGGCTCGCGGGTTCCGGGGGCGGCCGCACTGCCGCATGCACGAGACCCATCACCTCGGGCACCGAGGCATTAAACGATGCCCGGAGATCGAGTGGTGTCCACAGGCTCAGATCATTGGCTGGAACCTTCGGGCGGGACCAGACCTTGTCCGGCTTAGGGGTCGTTTGCGATGGTGTTGGCGGCAGGTTCTCCATTTTCGCCAAAGCCAACAACGCGGGTCTCGTCTCGAGCGCTTTGGATCGGAACTTGATTTCAATGGTGCCTTTGCGCCCAATCGGAGTCTGCACCATCACCCAGCTCAAACCGGTGCCGGCTTCGATAGAGGCGCTTGTTTTCTTGCCGTTCACGAAGGCAGTGTCGATCTTGGGAGACCGGAGCGGCAGGCGCAATTGGACCGCTGTCGGAGTCGGCGAGGTCCATTCGATTCGGATGCCTTTTGGCGTTCGACGCCAATCGTACGCGAAGTGGGGAGTGTGGATCGAGGCGCCGGGCCATTCGGCGGGAAACTGAGGCGAGAGAGCGACTACCCCATCCGAGCGATGGGGCACGATCCCAAACAGGCCTTCCGTAACGGTCCGACCCCATAAGCTGATGGCATCGGAAAACTCATCATTGGCGCGCTGTCGGCCGTCGGTATAGGAATGGCACGCCAGCCCACCGGGGGTTGGGCCGTTGAAGATGCCGCACAAACACGCCTTCACGATCGCGTAGGCGTCGTCGGAAAGCCCCGCGAGGTAATGCGTGAGCGCGAAGTTCAACTCCTCGGCGTAAGCCATCTCGTAAGTGCTATGTGTATATGAGCGCGCCATGTTGGGATACCAGTTGGAACTCCAGTAGAGCTCACCTTCATGAGGCGTGGAGACTCTGCCCAGGTGCGAATGGGCCCAGCGGATCATCTGGAAGATCTGCGCCGGACTGGCCGCCCCGAACTCGGCCGAATGGTAAATCGTCGGCAGTTCCGGCTCCGGATGGAGCAGGCGCGCCCCGCGGGTATCGAGGTATTCGGCGAACACGCCCGCCTCTGGCATCCAGAGCTTCTGCTGCATGGCGTTGCGAATGGCCCCGGCCCGTTGCCGGAAAGGCGCCGGATCTTTGCCCAGTCGCGCGGCCAGCTCCGCCATGAATGTGTTGGCCCCGAGCATGTAGGCGGAGGCCTGGGTGCATTGGCCGCGAATGTACCAATGCTGGTCGCTGATCCAGGTGTTCAGCGCGTTTTCATACAACGGTTCATCGCCCGGCCTGAGCCGACGATCTTCCCACTGCAGGATCCCTTCGCAAACGGGGAACAACTCCCGCATGAGTTCAAGGTCGCCGGTGTAATCGAAGTAATGGCGCACATGATCCAGGAAGACCTCGTTCATGTTGTAGAACACTCCCGGGTCGTATTCGAGCATGCTGCCGAGGGCGCCTTTGTCCGGGCCCTTTTTCACGACGTTTAAGCGGGCATGATTGCGGAGTGTCTTGCCGACACGGTCGGTCCAGCCATAGCACGTGGGTCCGTAAAGAACCCGCCAGCCGAGATAGGCAAAGCGCCAGGACCAACCGCCATGAACATAGGCCTGATCTGCCCAGGTGCCTTCGGTGGCAAAGGCCATCATGGTCATGGCCGCATCCAGATACGGGTCCGGCGTGTGGGTGACAACGCGGTCAGCGATCGATCTGTTCCGGGCCAAAGCGGTCTTCAGAGCCGCTGCCGGATGTTTGATGGCGTCCTGGATGTTACCGCCCATGCCCACCGCCACGAAGCCGTGAGCGTGCGGTGCAGATAGTTCAGCCCGGTAAACAGCGACGCAATTTGTCCGCTCGCCGGAGGGTGCCCAGGTCGTGCCGCGGACGAGCGTTGCCGGCGACGCCAGGACAGCGCCGGGATCGCCGAAGCCTGCCGCGCCGCGCCAGGAACAGCCCCCTTGGATCACGCTCTTCCAGTGCGGCAACCGTTTGGCAACCGCGAATACCTCGTTCATGACCACGTCGTTGGTGTCGAACCCTCGAGTGAGCGTGAAGGCGCCGTCATCCCAGCGGATTTGGTTCCTCGCGCAGTGGGGTGGCGCGAAGGTGAATTCCGGCGCGTTCATGGCCCAGTTGGTAAAAAAGGCGGAGGCTCCGCCGTAGGTCCAGACCAGCGAGGTGCCTTTGGGCAGGCCTTCGGCAGACATCTCGACCAGCAATCCGGCCGAGTCGGCTAACGCGAGAGTGGTGAGATGGACGCAAACGTCAGGGAACGCGGCGTCGCGCAGTTCGTATTCCATCCGGCCAGCAACGTACCGCACGTCGATCTCGGACCATTGATGGAACCATTTGCTCGCGCCATCAGCTCCCACCAATCCGAGCATCAGGTGCCCGAGCAAGCCGCCCGCGGAGTGGAAATCAAACAGGAACCGCGGCTCGTTATACGCCAACACGATGGGGCGGAACGGGACGCGCTCAAGCTTGACGAGGTCTTCAGGTGAGAACAGCATCGTGCGCTCACAGCCTGGGAATAAAGGACGCCGGTGCAGGCGCGGGTCGCCACTGTATCCGCCGTTCGCGGAAACAACACCGATGGTTCTGGCCGGATCACCGCGCGGCGCGGCTTTATCGCCTGTCAGATGGATTTCCCAACCCCCTTTAACCGGGGCATAACAGTCATAAAGGCCGACGGCGTGCGCGCTGGCTGCGAGCAGAATCGCCTGGGCGACAATTTGCAATACTCTCATGGGCAGCGATTGGATCTTACATTCAGGGTGTGCTATCTCGTCTCGCGCAAACAATACAGTTTGGTGAGCGTGCGGATGAGCAGGCGGTCGCCGGCAAATGCCGGGGTGGCCAGGCACAGCTCGTCGAGGGAGTTTTTGCGCAGCAGCTTGTATTCGGGGCCGGCCTGGAAGACGAAGGTGTCACCGTCTTCACTGAGCGCGAATATCTTCCCGTTGGCCGCCCAAGGTGAGGCGGTGAAGGCGGTGACGCCCTCACGGAGACGCTGCTTCTCGTAAACCTGCCGGCCGGTGCGCGCATCGTGGCAGCTCAGGAAGCCAAAATCGAACAGCACATAGAAGTAGTCGCCATAGAGCAGCGGCGAGGGATTGTAAGGCCCGGCAGTGGGCTGATACCATGCGACGAACTCGCTGTTCGTCTCGCCGGGCTTCAATGTGACATCGCCGGAAGCGCCCGGCTTGATTGCAAACACGGGCCGTGCTTTGTCCATTACGTACCCGGAGCAGACGTAAAGCAGGTTGGATTTCGAGAAGGGCGTCGGGATGACAATCGAAGACATGCCACCCAGTTCCCAGAGCAGTTTGCCGTCAAGGTCGTAGGAGCGGACCCGCTTCGTGCCGGACGTGATCAATTCGGTTCGCTGGTCGTTGCGCCAGAGGTGAGGCGTGGCCCAGTTGCTCTTTTCGTCGCGTTCAACGCGCCAGAGCTGGCGGCCGGACTTGGCGTCGAGGGCCACGGCGAAGGATTTCTCTTCGTTGTCATTCACGAGGAACACGCGGCCGTCGTGGAGCACGGGCGAGGCGGCGGAGCCCCAGCCGCTGCGGGTCTTGACGGGCGGCCAGTTGGTGGACCAGAGTTTCCGGCCCTCCAAGTCGTAGCAGAACAAGCCCACATTGCCGAAATAGGCATAGACCCGTTCACCATCGGTCACTGGCGTCGCGGACGCGTAAGAGTTTTTCAGGTGCAGCGAATTCGGTGGGGTGCCGCGCTGTGCCTCCTGACGCCATAATTCGCGACCGGACTTGAGATCGAAGCAGAGAACCAGCCAGTGATGATCGGCCCGGGGAATCTCTTTCCTATCGCCACCCAGGTAGAGGCCCTTCTTCGTCGGTTCCACCTCGCCTTCGGTGGCGGCAGTAGTGACATACACTCGATCACCCCAGACGATGGGCGAGGACCAGCCGCGTCCGGGCACTTCGGCTTTCCACGCGACATTCTCGTTGGTGCTCCAGCGGTCGGGCAGCCGTGGATGGTCAGCAACCCCGAGCGCGCCCGGCCCCCGGAACTGCGGCCAGTTCGCAGAGGAGTCGGCTCCGATCGCGGGTGCCGCCACAAGCAGGAGGAGCATTCCGGCAAGGGATGGCCACTCGATGATTGTCGAAATAACTGGTAGCAACCGGCGGTTCACGTTGGCGAGATTCATGCATAGAGCATTGGCAACTTGGAACAGAGCAGCAAGGAAAAGAGTGCTGATTTCAATCAGGCGCCGGCCGCCATCTGAACCGCGATATTCTTCTTTCCGGCGGCGGCGCATTGTCGCACGCTGGCGCGCATGATGGGGAAGGAGACCACGCTTGCCCTGCTGCGGCAGATGCTCGGTCCGGCGGCGCAGTTCCGCGACGGGCAATGGGAGGCCATTGACCTGGCGGCCAACCAGCGTCAGCGGCTGCTGGTCGTCCAGCGCACTGGCTGGGGCAAGAGCGTCGTTTATTTCCTGGCGGCCAGGATTCTGCGCGACGCGGGTGCCGGGCCGACGCTGCTCATCAGCCCACTGCTCTCGCTCATGCGCAACCAAATCCTGGCTGCCGAGAAGTTGGGTATCCGCGCTGCGACCATCCACAGCCAGAACCTCGAAGACTGGGCGCAGGTCGAGGCGGACATCGAGGCCAACCAGGTGGATGTGCTGCTGGTTTCGCCGGAGCGTTTGGGAAACGCGGCCTTCCTGCAAAAGCTGCTGCCGCTGATTCAGGGCAGCATTGGCATGTTCGTGGTGGATGAAGCGCACTGCATATCGGACTGGGGCCATGATTTTCGACCAGACTACCGGCGCATCGTGCGCGTGTTGCGCCTGCTGCCGCCCAACGTGCCGGTGCTCTGCACGACGGCCACGGCCAACGACCGCGTCGTGAAGGACATCGAGTCGCAGATAGCAAACCTCCGCGTTCTGCGCGGCCCGCTGCTCCGCCGCTCGCTCAAACTCTACAATATCAAGCTGCATGACCAGGCAGATCGGCTGGCGTGGCTGGCGCATTTCCTGCCACAACTGCCGGGCAGCGGCATCATTTACACCCTCACGGTGCAGGACGCGCGGCGCGTGGCTGAATGGCTCGAACGGCAGGGCATTGCCGCCCGCGCCTACCACGCCGCCCTGGAGACTCACCAACGCATCGAGACTGAACAACAGCTCCTCAACAACGACGTGAAAGCTCTCGTCGCCACCGTCGCTCTCGGCATGGGTTTTGACAAGCCGGACCTCGGGTTCGTTATCCACTACCAACGGCCCGGCTCGGTCGTCGCCTATTATCAGCAGGTGGGCCGCGCCGGACGCGCGGTGGATTCGGCCTTCGGCATTCTCCTGAGCGGACGCGAAGATGACGAAATCCAGGATTACTTTATCAACAGCGCCTTTCCGCCGCTGGAAGTGATGTCTGGGATGCTGCGGGTGTTGGGCAAAGCGGGAGCGCTGACGGTGGAAGAGATTGGTGCCGAGTTAAACTACGGCCGCGGGACGATGGAAAAGGCGCTGCGGCTGTTGGAAGTTGACGGCGCGGTGACGCATGACACGTGGAACTACAGCCGCACCGCCAATCCGTGGCAACCGGACGCCGCGCGCTTCGAGCAGGTCACGCAGCGCCGCCGCGCGGAATTGGAGGAAATCAAACGCTACGTCGAGCACCACGGCTGCCTGATGGAGTTCCTGTCGCGCGCGCTGGATGACCCGGCGGCGGCGCCGTGCGGCAAGTGCATGAACTGCACCGGCCAGACGCAGCGCCGCGCGGCCCCCTCAGACTTGGTCCGGGCGGCGGTTGATTTCCTGCGGCATGATGCATTGGTTTTGGAGCCGCGCGTTCGCTGGCCCAAGCCGGTGCTGGCGGCAGTCCACAAAATCCTGCCCGACGCCCTGGAGCGGTACGAGAGCGGCCACCCCAAAATGATCATCCCGGAAAGGCTGCGGGCGCGCGAAGGGCGCGTACTCTGCATGTACGGCGATGCGGGCTGGGGGAACGAAGTCGCGCGTGGCAAGTATCAGACCGGCCGCTTCAGTGAAGCGCTGGTGACGGCCGCGGCGGAGTTGATTCAACGCAAGTGGAAGCCGGAACCGCCGCCACAGTGGGTGACGGCTATTCCGTCGCGGCAGCATGGCGACCTGGTGCAAGACTTTGCGCAACGGCTGGCGGCGAGCCTGGGCCTGCCATTTGTGCCGGCGCTCCGCCAGCGGCGCACCACCCAGCCCCAGGAGGAAATGAGGAACAGCGCCCTGCAACTGCGCAACGTGCTCCGGGCCTTTAAGGTGACGGAAGCACCGGTTTTGGTTCCGTGTGGCGCCGAGACTGCGCCCGCCGGATTAACCCGGATGTTCCAGCGACTGGTCCAGCGGGTGAGCGCGAGTTTTGGGAACGGTCCGACGCTTCCACCCGTGCCGGTCTTGTTGGTGGACGACATGGTGGATTCGGGATGGACGCTGACACTGGCGGCGGTATTGTTGCAGCACCACGGCAGCGGCCCGGTCTATCCGTTTGCCCTGGCGAAAGCCACGCCCAGAGGCAGTTGAATGAGTTACATGAGTTGTATCGGATGAAATGAACGTTAGCGATTATCTTGGTGACGATGGCCTGGTGCTGCTGGCGCTTTGTTCGGCGGTTGCCCTGCACGAAGGTGCCTCCACCCGGCGGGAATTGACAGGGTCATAATGAGAGCTAAGGTCTGTAGCGTGTTCGACCGTTGTGTAAAGTTCACTTTCCTGATCCCGCTCCTTTCCTGCTGGGTTGCGGTCATGTCCGGTCTGGCGCAGACCGACCAACAGATTTACACCGATTCCCTGCAGAACAATTGGCAGGACTGGAGTTGGAGTTGCACCGACGATTTCAACAACACGAGCGTGTTCCATTCCGGCACGAAGGCCATCAGCGTCACTCTTACAGCGGCCTATGGAGCCTTTTCTCTCCACCACTCTGGCATGGATTCCAGTCCCTACGCCAATCTTAGCTTCTGGATTAACGGCGGTCCCAGTGGGGGCCAGCAGTTGCAACTTGCTGGCCTGCTGGGCGACGTGAATGGCGGCACGGTGGCCGGCACGACGAACCTGGGAACTCTGGCGGCGAACACCTGGCGGCAGGTGACGGTGTCACTGGCTGCTTTGGGGGTCGGCAATCAACCGAATCTTACCCGGTTCTGGCTTCAGGATCAAACCGGTGGTCCGCAGCCAATCTTCTACATGGACGACATTACGCTGGTCGGCAACGGAACCCCGCCCCCTGCGGTGACGCTAACCTCGCCCACCGCCGGAGCTGTTTACACCGCCCCGGCAACCATCAACCTCGCGGCTACCGTCACCACGAACAGTCACACCATCAACAAAGTCCAGTTCTACAACGGTGCCAACCTCCTGGCCGAAGACGCGACGCCGCCGTACACCGCCACCTGGAGCGGGGTCGCGGGCGGCAGTTACAGCGTGGCAGCGCGAGTCACCTATGACGGCAGCGCGACTCGTGACTCAGCGGCGGCAAGTGTGCTGGTCGTGTCGAACGCTCCGGTCACCATCACGGTTGACGCGCAGCTCAATCGACACCCGATCAATTCCCTCATTTACGGCACCTGCTTTGCCTCCGCCAGCCAGGTTGCCGACTTGAATACGCCCTTGAACCGGTCCGGTGGCAACTCCGAAACGCGTTACAACTGGCAGACGAACGCCCACAATCACGGCGCCGATTGGTATTTTGAAAGCATCGCCGACTCGCCCGCCATTCCAGCAGCGGCTTCGGACACTTTTGTGGCTGATACTAAGAGTGCCGGCGCAGAGCCGGCGCTGACGATTCCGATGATCGGCTGGATGCCGAAACTGGGGGTCAACCGTGGCAAGTTGGCCAGTTATTCGATCGCCAAATACGGCCCGCAGACCGGCAACGATGCGTCCTGGATGCCAGATGCCGGCAACGGCATCAGCAGCACCAACAACAACACACCGATCACCTCGAACGACCCCAACGACGCCAATTTCCTCACGAATTCCACTTTCCAACAGGCATTTATCCAGCACCTGACCAACCGCTGGGGTCTGTCCACCAACGGCGGCGTGCGTTACTACATCATGGACAACGAGCACAGCATCTGGCACTCGACACACCAGGATGTCCACCCCAATGGCGCCAGCCGGGCTGAAATCCGTGACAAATTCCTCGACTACGCCTCGAAGCTCAAAGCGGTGGACCCCAACGCTATGGTCCTTGGACCCGAGGAGTTCGGCTGGTCAGGCTATTTCAACAGCGGCGCTGACCTCCAGTACGGCGGCCAGCATGGCTGGAGCTACCTCCCGGACCGCAGCACCAACGGCAACATGGATTATGTCTGCTGGCTGCTCAACGAGTTCCACAAGCACGACACCAACACCAACCAGCGCTTGCTCGATTACTTCACCCTCCACCGTTACACGGAGGACGGCACCGTAGGCGGCGCCGATGTCTCGACCTCGACCCAGCTCAAACGCAACCGCTGGACCCGGTCGTTTTGGGATACGAACTACGTTGATGAAAGCTGGATTGGCTCGCAGCCGGAAAACAAGGTGATGCTCGTCCCGCGCATGAAAAACTGGACCGCCACTTATTATCCCGGCACAAAAATCGGCATCACCGAGTATAACTGGGGCGCGGAAGATCACATCAACGGCGCGACCACTCAAGCCGATATCCTCGGCATCTTTGGCCGCGAGGCTCTGGATCTGGCCACACGCTGGACAACGCCTGACCCCGGCACGCCCACCTACAAGGCGATGAAAATGTACCGCAACTACGACGGCAGCAAATCCACCTTCGGCGACACCAGCGTCAGCGTCGCGGGGCCGAACCCGGACAACGTTGCCACGTTCGCCGCGCTGCGCTCTTCCGACGGCGCGCTGACGATCATGGTCATCAATAAACAACTGGACGCGAGCGCGCTGCCAACCATTAATCTGGCCAATTTCCTGCCCGCGGGCACAGCCCGGCTCTGGCAACTCACTTCGGCCAACGCCATCACCCGGCTCAGCGACATCCGCTTCGCCGGCAGCACCATCACCAACAGCCTGCCTCCGCAGAGCATCACGCTCTTCGTGGTGCCGGCCGCCGTTCTCGCCGGACCTGCCACCCACCCCAACCCAACTGACAACGCTGCCAACGTTGCGCTCAATGCGACGCTGGGCTGGACGGCGGGAAGCAATGCCATTTCGCACCGGGTCTATTTCGGGGTAAACTCGAATGCCGTGGCGAACGCTACTACCGACGCGCCAGAGTTCCGGGCCGTTTTGTCAGGCATAACTTATACCCCAGGCATGCTCGCTTCCAGCGGCCGGTTCTACTGGCGCGTGGATGAGATGTCGGAAATCTACGCGACCACCGGACCGGTCTGGACGTTTGCAACCACGATCGATCCGACCGCCACTTTCCCATTGGTTGGCGCCCTCGGTAGCGGCGGCGGTTTCGTGATCACTTTCCCCAGCCTGCCAGGCCGGACCTACCGGGTCGAGAGGACGGACAGCTTGAGCCCGGCATCCTGGTCAACGATTGCCGACAACGTGCCCGGCACCGGTGACGCAATCCCGATCACTGAGACCGGGATGCCGCTTCAAACGCAACGGTTCTACCGCGTGATCATCCTCCCGCCCTGAACGCGGCAGCGGGTTCGCAACGGCCCGTTCTGAGACAAGAAAGCCCACCCGACGGTACTGCTTCAGTTCAGAATGTCCGTAATTTTGATGACATGCCGCGCGGGCCAGATGGAGTATAAATTGGAGATGATGGCGTCCTTATGATCGCGATTTTTATGCGGATAGCATCCCCAGCCTGGCTGGGCTTGTTTCCTCCCGAGTGCGGCAAGCGGAGGGCAAACCCATGAGCAACCGACGTTGTTTGCTTCTGTGGTCGGTGCTGCTGGCCGCTGGGATGACCCTGGGATGCAAGAAACAAGGGTCTGCCTCGAACGCCAGCGCCGCAACCAACGGGCTGACGGCGGACCAGCCGGTCTCGGCAGAAACCGCGCCGCCTTCGCCTCGAGGCCCAGGCCCCATGCCAGCCGCTCCCCCGCCGGCGGTAATCCAGCAGCAGACCGACCCTGGCGCCACTCTGGACCAATTATCGGCGGAGCTGCGCAAATACGTCGTCCGCACCCGAAGCGTGCCTAAGAACTTCGAGGACTTTCTGGCCAAGTCCCAGGTGCAAACGCCCGCCCCGCCTGCCGGAAAGAAATATGCGATCCAGAATCAGGCGGTGGTGTTGATAAACCGTTGACCGGCCCAACGTAAAATGCACTCGGAACGCATGCGCATGAAGAAATCCCAACGGCCCCTGGCGGGTGTCGCCGCTTGCGGCTTCACATTGATCGAGCTTCTGGTGGTCATCGCGATTATTGCCATATTGGCCGCGCTGCTGCTGCCCGCGCTGGCCAGCGCCAAAGCCAGAGCGTGGAGAATTCAATGCGCTTCCCAAATGCGGCAGCTTGGAGTTGGCTTCCATGTTTTTGTCGGCGATAACGATGACCGGTTCCCGCCCGCAGGCTATGGAACTGGTGCTGGTCAACTGGCTTGGGACACTTGGATTCACCGCAACCTGGCGGGAACGGCTCCCGAAGCCGAGCTGATCACTGGCGAGGTGTCAACGAAGTATTGTCCCAAAATAGAAAAATGCCCCGGCGATCGCATTCCCACACTCGAAAACGACCCGCAGTGGGGTTGGGTCAAGTACGGAATGCGACGAACCTATGCGATGAACGGCGTAGGCCCTAACTGGGGCACGGATTATCAAGTGTCCACCGCAAACCAGAGATACCCTTTGCCGAACTTAAACCAGATCGGACGCCACGGCGTGGGGATTTACTGGATGGATGGCGGAGTGGCCCCCTCGGGCCTGCCCGACTGGGGTGCCAAGGGCTACAAAACCCCGGTGGTAACAGATCCGGCGGGAACAATCATCCTCGTCGAAGAACCCAATATCCAGAATGTGGTCGGCAACATCTGGCCTTGCATCTCCAATGGTCCCAGGGGCGCCGGAGACCTTTACCAGGTGGACCCCGCACCAGATGCCAAGAACTTCGGCAACGACCAGTACGGCATCCACGGCAAACGGTTTAATTACCTCTTCCACGACAACCACGTTCAAGCCCTCAGAATCGAGCAGACTGTGGGAACCGGAACCCTGGATGCGCCAAAGGGGATGTGGACTGTGAAGACGGGAGATTAGTTCGGCCGGGTTGAGGCTGCCGACTCTCCATTCGGCTAATCCGCTGGGGTTCTGGATGCGTGTTTAAGCGCCGATGGGCGAATGGTTGCAAGCTCTTTCGGTTCATCCGGGAAGCAGGGCAGGGCGGATTCAAGAAATCGTAGCCGCCGACGGGAGTCGGCGCTAACACTCCGATAATCGAGGAAAAGTGCGCCGACTGCCGTTGGTGGCTACGATTTTGCAGGTTCTTGAATCCGCCCTCCCTGTCCGGGAGGTTTGTTTGTGCCAAGCGCCTTGCTTTCCGAAGGAAAATCGAGGAAGCTCCACGATGTGTTCCTGCCAACCGCACGCTGGAATTGCATGAGTCGCGCCGGGTTTCTCCTCGGGTGCTTATGCTTTTTGGGGCAGACTGGCGACATCTGGTTGCTGGCTGCTGAAGCCAAAGCGACTTCAAATTTCCCTTTCGATGTCTGGCAGGTGGAGCAGGGCCTGGAACAAAACCCGGTTACCGCCGTCGTGCAATCGCGCGACGGTTACCTGTGGCTGGGAACCTACACGGGCCTGATGCGGTTTGATGGCGTGCGCGTGACGGTGTTCGACTCGGCGACGACCGATGGGCTGCAAAACAGTCGCATCACCAGTTTGTACGAGGATCCGGACGGAGTGCTCTGGATTGGGCATGAGACCGGGGAACTTTCACGCCTGAGCGGCCATGAGTTTCGGTCGGTCGGCCGGGTGGCCGGGTGGCCGGGCGGTGCCGTCGAGTCGATCAGCACGGACGAGAATGGGGATTTGTGGTTGCTGAATGATACCGGGCTCTTGTTCCGGATGCGGGATGGGCGCGCGGTGGAACCGCCCGGTGGCGTGTCACCAAATCGGAAGATCTCTCTCAGCCGCGAGCGGAGCGGGAAGCTGTGGCTGGTCGAGAATGGCCAGGTGAATACGTTTGATCGCGGCGAACTTGTCCCCTTCGGGTTCGATGGGGCCAGCGGCACTAACTTTTTCGAGCGAGTGGTTCCGGCTCAGGATGGGGGCCTGTGGGTGATGGCCAACGGCCGGGTGAGGAAATGGCGGGAAGGCCGCTGGGGGATGGACCTCGGACAATGCCCTTGTCAGAATGGCTTCATCACGGAATTGTTGGAAACCCGTTCCGGCACGCTGCTGGCCGGCACGGTTCAGGATGGGCTGTACCTGCTCAGCCCGGGCGCTGAACCAATACATTTCGCCCGAACCAACGGCCTCTCGCATGACTGGGTTCGAGCGCTCTGCGAGGATCACGAGGGAAACATCTGGGTCGGGACCGGGGCCGGTCTGAACGTGCTGCGGTCGCGCAAGGTTCAAATGCTCAACCCGCCAGATGCCTGGCAGGGACGGGCGGTGCTCTCATTCGCCGTGCGGCGCGAAGGGGATGCCTGGATTGGCACCGAAGGAGCCGGATTGTACCACTACCACGGGGACAGGTGGGACTGTCTGACTGAATCCAGCGGCTTGACGAATCTCTTCGTGTGGTCGGTTTTGGAAACGCGGCGGGGCGAACTGTATGTCGGCACTTGGGGCGGCGGATTAATGGTAAGGAACGGAGCCCGGTTTGAATCGCCAGGCGACTTGAGCCGGGTGACGGCGCCAGTGGTGGCGTTATGTGAAGGGAAACAGGGTGAGCTGTGGATTGGCACCACGCTCGGTTTGCACCGCTACGAGGCCGGAAAACTGACATGGTTCGCCGGAAAAGAGAAACTGGTCTCGCCCGACGTTCGGGCAATCGCCGAATCAGAGGACGGTGCGATCTGGTTTGGCATGTTGGGTGGCGGCCTGGGTCGTTTGCAGCAGGGCAAATTGAAACAGTTCCGCAAGCAGGACGGGCTCAGCAGTGATTTTGTGCTGGCGCTTCATGCCGAGCCAAACGGCACCCTGTGGATTGGCACCTCGGGCAACGGCCTCTGCCGGTTGAAACAGGGCAAATTTGCCACCATCAGCCTTCCGCAAGGGCTGTTGGCCAGTATGATCAGTCAAATTGCCGACGACGGCGCCGGCAACCTCTGGATGGGTTCCCATCATGGGATACTGCGGGCCAGCAAGGCCGACCTGAACCGTTGCGCGGACGGGGATGTGCCCACGGTGCGCTGCCTTGGTTACGGCAAGGCGGAAGGCCTGGCTTCGCAGAAATGCTCCGGCGGCTTCCAGCCCGCCGTCTGCAAGACCGCTGACGGACGGCTCTGGTTTCCGACAGCGAAGGGTCTGGCAATCATTGATCCGCGCAGCTCTAGCACCAATATAGTTCCGCCGCCGGTCGTCATCGAGGAGCTGCTGGTGGAGGACCAGCCAATGAAGATTCCGACACCAAAAACCAGCGACCACGCCACCAGCACGCAGCCCGGACTGCAAATCCCGGCCGGCAAACAACGGCTCGAATTGCGTTACACAGCATTGAGCTTCGCCGGGCCTGACAAGGTTCGCTTCAAGTACAAACTCGAAGGATTGGAGGTCGCGTGGGTGGATGCGGGGACGAAACGCCTGGCCCAGTACAGCTATCTGCGGCCGGGCACCTACACCTTCCGGGTGATCGCCTGCAACAATGACGAGGTGTGGAATGACGCGGGGGCTGCCTTAACTTTCACGGTCCTGCCGAAAGTCTGGCAAACGGGGTGGTTTAGGGCTGCTGTGTTGGTCCTGGGAGCAGGCGCCGTAGCGGCGGGAGCGATGTGGCCGGCGCGGCAACGGGTGCGCCGGAGGTTGGAACAGTTGGAGCGGCAGCGGGCGCTCGAACGTGAGCGGTCCCGCATCGCCCGGGACATCCATGATGATCTGGGAGCGAGTCTGACGCGAATCACCTTGCTCAGCCAAAGCGCGCGGGCCGAACTCGATGACCGGCAGGCCGCCGCGGCGGACGTGGACCAAATCTACAGCACCGCGCGCGAACTAACGCGCGCGATGGATGAAATCGTCTGGGCCGTCAATCCGCAGCACGATACGCTCGACAGCCTGGTGGCGTATCTCGGGCGCTTCGCGCAAAGCTTCTTGAGCACCGCCGGAATTCGCTGCCGCCTGGATGTGCCGTTGCAACTGCCGGCCTGGGCGCTGACGGCCGAGATACGGCACAACGTCTTCCTGGCCTTTAAAGAGGCCCTGAACAATGTGGCCAAACACGCACAGGCTTCCGAGGTCCGGATTTCCCTCGAGTTGCGACCAGACGGATTCATGCTGGTGGTGACCGACAACGGGCGAGGCTTTAAGTGGAACCCGCTGAAAGGCCAGCCAACTCCCGCGGCGGATGAGTCGCGTTCGGCTGCGGGCAATGGGTTGGTGAACATGCAGAAACGTCTCGAGGAGGTCGGGGGCTGCTGCGGATGGGACACGGCGCCGGGAGAAGGAACGCGAGCCAAGCTGGTGGTCGTGGTCAAGTCGTGAGTGTCATCAAAAGACACGACACCCCATTCTTCGACCATCGGTGTATAGCTATAGCATAAGCATGGCGATAGCCGTATCCATAGTCGAGGACGACGCCCAGGCGCGAAGAATCTTTGCGAGCTGGATTACCGGCGCGTCCGGATTCCGCCTGGTGGGCGATTGGGGGGACGCGGAAAAGGCGATCGAGGCGCTGCCGGCGAAAAAGCCGAACGTCGTCTTGATGGACATCAACCTGCCCGGCATGAGCGGCGTGGACGCCGTCAAACGGTTGAAGCCACTGCTGCCCGAAACTCAATTTGTGATGCTGACGGTCTATGAAGACGCCGATCACATCTACAACGCGCTGGCGGCGGGCGCCACCGGCTATCTGCTCAAACAAACGCCGAAAGCGGAGCTGCTCAGCGCGGTGGAGGATGTGTATAAAGGCGGCTCGCCGATGACCAGCAACATTGCCCGCAAGGTCGTCCAGTCGTTTAAACGAGGCCCCGCGTCGAGCGACCACGAGCTGTCGCCGCGCGAACAGGAAGTTCTGGACTTGCTGGCCCGCGGCTATCTCTACAAGGAAATTGCCGAGCGGCTCAACATCAGCGTGCCCACCGTCAATACCTATGTGCGCCGCATGTATGAAAAGCTGCAAGTGCAGTCGCGCGCTCAAGCGGTGGCCAAATACGCCCACCTTTCGGACAGCGAACAAAGACCGTCCGCCGCCTCCCGAGCCCGCCAACCAGGTTAATCCCCGATGTCATCTGTTTTAATGACATGCCATTCTTCGCGTTCCTGTTAGCATCACCAGCAGTTGACCGTTTGCCATTATGAAGACCCAATCCGCTCGGCAAGAAACTTGCGTCATGTCCCGGTTCGCAGCGCGGGCAAGCACTAGCTCATGGCAATGCTTCCCTGTGTTGCGACTGCAGCCTGGCCGGTTTCGTCAAAGCGGACTAAACCTCAAAGCCCAAAAGAACTCAATATGAGACAACAAACAAAACTACAGCAGATCACCTCAGCCATAGCCGGCCTCGCCTTGATTGCGTCGGCCAGCATCGGCCTGGCGCAAAACACCAACCCAACCAACACCTTCGATACGAGTTCCAGCACCGCCTCATTTGTAACGTGGTATGGACCGCCCGCTCCGACGATGACTTGGGATGGCACTCTCGATGCCGCCAATGACCCAGCTTCTGGTTCGGTGCGCTACGAAGAGGCCTTTACGGGAACAGCCGGCGAGCAGTTCCAGACGTTCTTCACCATCGCCAACCGCTGGGGCTGGGACGGCGGTTACGTGCTCGATGCCACGACTTACACGAATTACTCCTTTGACATTAAGGTGGACCCAAGTTCTGGCCAGCGGTTGTCGAACAACGATTACGGCCCTCTGGAGATAGGCCTCGTCACTTCAGGTTGGGGCACGATAGGTTTGCCGACTTACACCATCCCGCTGAGTGCGACGAGTTGGACGCACGTAGCTCGCCCCTTGGATGGCACCCTGGCCAATATTGACAAAGTCGTCGGCTTCTTCTTCAAGATGTGGTCCAACGGCCAGCATACCAACACCCTCACCTTCAACATTGACAACGTAATGCTCACAAAGCCCACGGTACCCGTCGTCATCCCACCACCGAGGGTAAACCTGCAGAAAGCGATTCCCGGGTTGAACTTGATCACGACAGCAGCGAGCGGCCAATACGGGCGGCAGAGCATTCGCACCTTGAACCAAGGCTATTCCTGGGTTGATAGAACCGGCCCGGTCTCCTACGCGATTAACATCAAGGACGCCCCGACCGGCTCGGCTGGAGGATTTCAGACTCACATATTCCTGGTGCCTGCGGCTGGCGCTCCATACGGCTCGGGCGACTCGGCAATTGATTGGAATGCCACAAATGTCTTCTGGCTGAATATTCAGGGCGCAGGCGCGCAGTTGATGTATAAGACCAATCAAGGAAGCGGCAATGCGATGTTCTGGAATACAAACCCGACCAACGGACCCGTCGGCACGATAGCGACTCTCGCCGCTCCGTCGCCGATTGGCACCTGGACGCTCACTTTCCAGGACAATACGAACATCACCCTCACGTCGCCAGCCGGAGGCACCACCAACGTCTCGATTACCCCGGATGCCGCCGCCCTCTTTGCCGACCCGCTGTTCGCACATTTCGGGGCGCAGCCAAACGACGCGGCTAACATCGGCCTCAGCTCCACAATCAAGCGTATTTCGACCACCAACACCACCGACGCGCTGGACGACAGTTTCCCCGGCCCCGGTCTGGACTCCACCACTTGGGGCACGGCGGCCGCTGACGCGGCCGGCATCGTTGTCGTTCCTGGCGACAGCGCGTACTGGTTCTCATGGACGCTGCCAGCCAGTTCGGACTCCTACGTCATGTCGAAGTCTTTGCTTGGAGGCACTTGGACTGACACCGGCCTGGCAAACAGCATCTTGATTGGCACGCACCTGCAGGTCTTGATTCCCGTCTCCGCCCTGCCATCTGCAGCCAGCGGCTATTTCGCCCTGGGCAAGCGAGCTTACACCAAGCTTCAATTGTTGATGCCCGGCGAAACGGCCGCCCCCGGAACTCCGTCAGGCAAGGCTGGCACTCCGGACGCGCAGACCACCGGCGTTCCGTTCAATGTGACTGTGAACGCCGTTGATGCCGCATGGCATCTTGTAAAGGGCGCAACCAACATGGTCAGCATCACGAGCAGCGATATAACTGCAACGCTGCCCGCCGACGGCGCTCTGATGACAGGCACCGCCACGTTCAGTGTCACGTTCGGCACCGCCGGCATCTGGACCGTTACCGCCACGGACGTCACGGACGGAACCAAGACGCCCAACACGGGGACGCCCACGACCGCAAACTGAGGCGTTGAGCGACGACAATTCGACGCATCGCCGGGCGCCGGGTTTTTCCGGTGCCCGGTTTTCTTTCGTAGAACTGCGGCATGATTCGGTCCAACCAAAGCCGAAGGGTTCTGTTCCGTGCGGCCTGTCTCGGCAGCGCACTTTGGGCCGGCTTGATCCAGTTGCTCGCACAGTCGCCACTGGCGGTTTACACCGACAATCTGGTGAACGGATTCCAGGACTGGGGCTGGGCCTCGCGCGATTACGCCAATCCCTCGCCAGTCCACTCCGGCACCGCCTCGGTGGCGGTGACCATCGCAGCGCCGTGGCAAGGGCTCCAGATTTATCATCCTGACATTGACAGCAGCCGATGGTGAATGGCCTCACAAATCGGCATCCGGCTTTCTACGCCGCCAAGCTCATGCAACACTTCGCGCCGCCCGGCGACACCATCCTCAGCGCCTCGAGCGATTACTCGTTGCTTGCGGCCTATGCTGCCCGTCGCACCAGCGGCGCGCTCTCGCTGCTGGTTCTCAACAAGGACACCACCACCGCCTTCAATGCCCAGATTGCTTTGACCGGCTTTAACCCCAGCGACATGGCGACCATTCGTTCCTATGGCATCCCGCAGGACGAAGCCACCCGCACCAACGCGCCGGCGGCGTCGCAGGACATCGCGACCAATAGCTTTGCCGATGCCAGCGGCAGTTTCACTTACAGTTTTCCTGCGTTGTCACTGACGCTCTTCACACTTGTGCCGGCCGCTCCCAGCCTGGTGATCCTGCCGCCAGCCCACCAACCCGGTCGTCAATTTGTCTTCCAACTCCAGGGCCAGCCGGGTGTGCGCTACTTCATTCAAAACTCCACAAACCTGACAGCATGGAGCACGGTCTCGACCAACGTGCTCGCCGGCAACACCGTTAACGTCACGAACCCTGTGCCGACAGGAGCCGCGAAAGGCTTCTGGCGCGCCGTGTGGCAGCCATGAGAGGCCTGGCTGAATGCCATACAAACCCGAATATCACTGGTTGACGCACCGGAGGCCTTTGGCTGGTTGGCCTGTGTTGGGCCTCGTCCTGCTGGTATGCTGTGCCGCGACGCTTTTTCCAGCCTGGGCGGCTGATCCTCAAACGGCAGCTCCCCTCGGTGCTGTCAGAGGAACGTCCCTGCGCGAGACCTTCGCGGGAAGGTTCATAATGGGTGTGGCGCTGGATGGCTATCTGCCGACGGAATACAACCCGGCTGAGTTGAAACTGATCCGCACACAATTCGCTGCCATCACCCCCGCGAACTGCATGAAGATGATGCACCTCCAGCGGGAGGATGGGCATTTCGATTTTCGGATGGCCGATGCCCTGGTCGCCTTCGCCACCACCAATCAGCTCAAGGTTTGCGGCCATTGCCTGGTCTGGGCCAAAGACGAGCGCACACCCGAGTGGGTCTTTCGAGATGGCGATAAGCCCGTCAGCCGCGAGCTGCTGTTGCGACGCATGCAGACGCACATCGAGACCGTAGCAGGCCGCTACCGGGGCAAGGTTGTTTCCTGGGATGTGGTCAACGAAGCGTTGGATGATGGCACCAACTTCATCCGGCCCTCGCAATGGGTCGGCACCCTCGGCGAGGAGTTCATCGTCAAAGCGTTCCAGTTCGCGCGCCAAGCCGACCCGGAAGCGGTGCTTATCTATAACGACTATAATGTCGAACTGCCGGCCAAGCGCGCCAAACTCCTGCGCCTGTTGCGATTGCTCCGGGAAAAGCAGGCGCCGATCCAGGCGGTCGGCATCCAGGGCCATTACGAACTGGATGCGGTGCCCTATCAAAACCTCGAGGACACGATTTCCGCCATTCACGGTCTGGGGTTAAAGGTGATGATGACGGAATTCGACCTGGACGCCATCCCCCGAGCCAGGTGGTGGGCGGACGATGGGAAACACCGCGAGGAGATGGCCCGGCTCAATCCTTACACCAATGGCTGCCCGGCGGACGTGCTGCAACGGCAGGCCGACCAATACCGCAAGCTCTTCAGCATCTTTCGCCAGCACTCGGATGCGATTGCGCGCATCACATTCTGGGACTTGCACGACGGGCGGAGCTGGCTGAATCATTTTCCGTGGGAACGAGTCAACTACCCGCTGCTCTTTGACCGGAATGCCAAACCCAAACCGGCATTCGGCGCTGCACTATCGGAGCCGTGACAATTGAAAGACTCCGGACCGCCCCTACTGGTATTCGATCTCCACGCGTGAGATCTGCGTTTCCTTCTGAAACCGGATGGTCACCGCCGAGCTGTCTCCGGGCACGGCACCGAGCGTGTAAAGCCGCGGCCAGTGGAAGTTGTACATCTCCTTGCCGGCATAGAAATCTTGCGCGCGCGCGGGCAGCGCATCGCCTTTTCCGCCGTCGCTGCCGGCCAGGAATTCGAGCGCGGGCTCGCCTTGCTGGCCAAAGGCATAGATTCGCGCGGCGGTGATTCGGCCTGGAACCTTATAGGCTATCCATGCGCCGGGCGCGCCCCAAAGACGATGGCAATCCTCCTTGTAGTTGCGAGCATCGCTGCTCCTCACCTCCAGCTTTCCGCTTTGACGATACGTGCGCGACAGGTTCTTCAACTCGTCCACCAGCGTGCCACAACGGATTTTCACCGGGCCGACAACGGCGGACGGTTTTGACAAACCCGCCTCGTTGCGAGCGATCAGGCGGTAGCAGAGGCTCCTCCCGGACTGCGCGAACTCGTCCGCGGCGAGCGGATGGTATTGGGCCGCATCGTCGGTGAGTTGATAGCCAATGGTCTGCCAGGGGCCGGCCGGCTTTCCGGCCCGCTGTAGATCATAGCTGGCAGCGCCAGTTGAACCGCGCCACGTGACAATGCCACCGTCCGTCACGCTGAAAAGCTCGGGCGCGGCGGGCACTTCGAGGGCCGGGGCGGGCCGGTCTTGAATGCGCCATGCCTTTTCCCTGACGATGCGCATGAAACGCGCCTCGTCGTAGGGCTCGCCTGCCGGACCGCCGGGCCAGTGGTAGGCCTTGAAGAAATCGCCGCCATAAGGCTCGTGATGCCAATAGTAGCCGCCATCGTTGTTATGGAAACGCAAGGACCAGATCAAACCTCCGCAAATGGCAGGCTCCTGGATAATCGTGTCCATGATGGCGCGCATGCCTTCGGTCGTGATGAAGCCGAATTCGCCGACCATATAGGCTTTGCGGCCGGCCGCGCGTTTCACGCTGGCCTGAATCTGTTGAATCATTGGGACCGGGTCGCCCTGGTAGAGGTGGTCCTGAACGATATCGACGCCGGGATTATCCGGGTCCGTGAAATAGCTTTCGGCCACCAGATGTTTGGAGTCGATCTGCTTTATATACGGGGCCATTTCGCGCACCCATGCCGTGGGCGCCTTCAATTCGTTGCCGAGTTCCCAGGCCAGCACCGCCTTGTCGTCCATGTAACGCGCGCCAGTGAGCGTGTTCACCCGGTGCAGGACCATGCTGACCAGGCGCTTGTAGTCCTCCTTCACCTGCGGGTCAGTGTAAAACTCGTCCTTGGACTTCCCGCGGTAGCCGGCGAACTCTTCGATCCCGCCCCACCAGCTCGACTGGTCGATGAACGGAATGATCAGTCGCACACCCCGGCGATTAGCGGTCGCCAGAACCTGGTCGAGCACCACCATCGCCCCCTCGTCGAGTTTGGTGGCGCCCAGTATGTGCCGGGGCAGGTCGGCCGGATCATTGGTCTTATGCACGGACAGGACGTAGGTGCGCGCAACACGACCGCCCATTTGCTGGATGGTGGCCAGGGCATCGTCGATCTCGAAAGCCGTCGGCAGCCGGAAGCCACTCAACCGCTCAAACCGCATGTCGTCCTCGGTGTAGGTCAGGTTCGGGATATTGAAAGAGATGAAACGGAACGGCTTATCGCCTTCCATCAACTGGCTGCCGCGGACAGTGATGAAGTCGCGAAAAGCGATTGCGGCGTGGGCTTGAGCGAAGGAAAGAATCGCGGCGAATGCAACGGAGACTAGCGAGAGCGTTTTCATTATAGCGTGGTGGGCTGGACAGGCAACGGCTGCTCGCGACGGACAATCCCGCCGGGAGCCTTTTCCAGTTTGTCGTACCAGTTGAATTTGATGATGAGTGACGTCACACCGAGCGTGGCGGCGATTGCCCCCACCCATGACCATTGGCGCAATACCAGATAGATCGGCAAAGCCGTGAGGCAGAGCTGCCACACGATCCCGACCATGACGTTGGCACAGTCCCGGCCGAAGTTCGGATTGGGCTCGAATGCCGGGTCTTCCCGCATGACCTTCTCGCGAATGGGGCCCCAGGCACCCCACGGATTCACGGTCTTGTAAAACTGCTTGAGAATGGCGTCATCCTCCGGCTTGGTCAAAAGTGTGCCAAGGAGGCAGCCCGCCACCGATAGGCTGAAGATCACCGGAAAGGTATAAAGCGGGTTGATGTCGTGGCCAACGAGCCTTGCCGTCAGCTCGGGCACGAACATGGCGCTGACGATGCCGGTCATCATGCCCCAGAAATAGCCGTAGCCGTTGAATCGCCACCAATACCACTTCAGCACGTTGGCCATCACGTAGCCGCCATAAAGTGCCCCGACGATCCACATCATCACGCCCGTAATGCGCGTGGTCAGGAGGCCAAACAGAATCCCCACAAGAAGCACCGCCAGGGACGCCAGCCGGCTCAGATGCACTTCCCGCCGCCCGGATGAGTTGGGATTGATGAAGCGCTTGTAGATGTCATTGACGATGTAGGCCGGCGCGGCGTTGATGGTGGCGGCGAAATTCGACATGAACGCCGCCATCAGTCCCGCCAGCAGAAAGCCAATGACCCCGGTGGGCACGTACTGGGTCAGAACAATCGGCAGCAGCTTCTCGAAGTCCGGCTTGTCCATCCCGCGGAGCTGCGGCATGCAGAAGGCGAGCGCCAGAATCGTTATTCCGGTGATCATCATGTAACGAGGGAAATACAGCACCACATTGACCATGCCGTTCATCATGCAGGCCTCGCGCGGATTGCGCGTGGCCAGCACCCGCTGCATGTCGTAGTTCGGCGCCGGGCCGGCCAGGCTCGCCAGCACGCCTTTGAAAAACATCATCCCGAAAATAATCATGAAGAACTCGTTGCCGTCCTGCCGGATGGCGTCGTTCACTTTGTCGAGAATGCCGGTCCAATCGAGACCAAGTTTCCAGCCGAAAAATGGGTTGGACCAGCCGGCGGGAATCGCCTCTTGAATCATTGCCGGCGAGACTTTCCATACGGCAATGATGCCGATAACAATGGAAGTTAGCGTGAGGATGGTGAACTGCATCACCTCGGTGATGACCACACTGATCATGCCGCCTTTGATGGCGTAAAGAGAAGTCAGACCTAAAATGATGATGGCGTAAATGTTCTCGTCGGTGAAAAGGCCCTCGGTCGCGCCGGTGAACCGCCACGGCAACATCACCACGGCAAACTTGCCGATCCCCTTGAACGCGTAGGCGAGCATGCCGATGACGTTGACCAGCGCAAAAAACACCACGCTCAAATGGGCCAGGCTGGCGCCGGTATCTCGACCGAACCGGGTCTGAATCCACTCCGCGCCCGTGAGCACGTTCGAGCGCCTTAACCAGCCGCTCAGGAACATCATCAGAAAGATTTGGTTGAATACCGGCCAAAGAAACGGCAGCCAGATGCTCTTCAACCCATAAACAAACAGGATATAGACCATCCACATCGTTCCGCTAATGTCGAACATCCCCGAAGCGTCGGAAATCCCCAGCAGGTACCACGGCAGCGACTTGCTCCCCAGGAAGTAAGAGTCCAAATCCTTCGCCCCGCGCCGCGAAACCCAAAGGCCGATCAGAATAACGGTCAGGAAATAGGTCAGGATGATGGCGATATCTACCGCGTGTAAATGCACCAGCCCAGATTGCCAACCGCGCCCCCGCTTTTCGAGAGAAAACTGCGTCGTGAGATTGGTTGCAGGAGGGCTGGCGATCTCCGCCACCATAATGGTGGCCAGTCCGCCCCCCTGAACGGCCTGCCAGATACCGACAGTAGCAGCCGTAGCGGCATTCAGCCGCGTCCAGAGTTTGCTGAATTGACGCGATTCTGCATTAAGCCTAGCTTTGTCCCATGAGCACCGTTGCTGAGATCAAGAGGGCGATTGAAAAGCTCTCGCCGCAAGAGCGTTGCGAGCTGGATGCGTTGCTTCATCCCTGGCCGGATGACGATTGGGACCACCAGATGCAAGCGGACGCCGAGCCGGGCGGCAAGCTGCACGACATGATGTCGGCTTCCCGCAAGGACGCCCAAGCCGGCAAACTCATGGACTTTCCCCCTCGCGGGCAGAAATGAAGTCAAAGGTTGACCCCGCGTTCTGGCGGCGGTTCAACGGGCTGCCGCTGCAGGCCCAACAACTCGCCCGCAATGCTTTCGCGCTGTGGCTGAAGGACCCATTCTATTCTTCACTCCGGTTCAAGAAACTCAAAGGTGATTTGTGGTCTGTCCGTATCGGCGACCACTACCGCGCCACGGGTTGCTTCCTAACTTCCGACACATTTGTCTGGAACTGGATTGGCACGCATGAAGAATACAACAAACTGTGACTCTTGCCGCAGACTGCAGTGGTCTGTGCTGGCAGCCGTGGCCGCAGCTGCCCTGGGCTGGTATGAATGACGCCCTTGCCGTCTCCCACCTTCCACTTCTGCTCGACCTTGAGAAACGGCACCCCAACCCCAGCCCAAGTTGTCGGCGAGAGACTTATGTGCGAGGTTTGCCTCAACTGATGAAGCGAATCGTGTTATTGTCCCTGGCCTGGCTGCTGAGCAGCGGCGCGGCTGGGTTTGCCCAAACGAAAAATATGAACAACCCGACCAACCATGTTGAAATCGCCACGCTCGGCGGCGGCTGTTTCTGGTGTACCGAAGCGATGTTTCAAATGCTGCCCGGCGTGAAGACGGTGGCCAGCGGCTATGCCGGCGGGACCAAAGAGAACCCGACTTACAAAGAGGTTTGCGGCGGCGACACCGGCCACGCCGAGGTCATCCAGATCGAGTTTGACCCGAAAGTGATTTCTTATGAAAAGCTGCTGGCGACCTTTTGGGAGGCGCATGACCCGACCACGTTGAACCGCCAGGGCGCAGACCACGGCACTCAATACCGCTCGATCATTCTCTACCGCAGCGAAACGCAGAAAGCGGCTGCCGAAAAATCAAAGGCC
>Ga0194044_10000262_pt1 | contig 25337 bp, 23 predicted proteins | sample JunL4417m_MetaG_FD_155460 | JGI IMG/M metagenome (GOLD analysis project Ga0194044, IMG submission 155460) | Anoxic zone freshwater microbial communities from boreal shield lake in IISD Experimental Lakes Area, Ontario, Canada - Jun2016-L442-17m | ecosystem: Environmental > Aquatic > Freshwater...
GGAAGGTGCAGATTAGCGGCACAAAGAGAAATTGATATTGAATGTGAGTCACCTGACCCAAAAGTTTATAAATTGATAGTGGAATAGGATAATTATAGTTTAGCAGTTCAGCATATGTCGAAACTTTTACCACCCGAACATGTACTGCCGGATCATCGCCAATGGGAAAATTAGTGATGAAACGATAGAGAAAAGAAAGAAGTCCGAGAACGAGAATAAATCCAGCAGCTAGAATGTTTTTTAGAATGTCATTCCTGGCTTGACCAGGAACCTGATCTTTTTTCATTAACTATATGGTAGCAGATTTAAAATAAAAATACCCGCTGCCGGTGAAGGCAGCGGGTTAGACTGTTGAGCGGGCATCTACTTGATGCCCGGGCACTGCGCCTCGTAGAAACGCACTTCTGGATAGCAGGACTTGGCCCAATCAACGTAGTTGTCGGCATTTTGCCTGTTACCAAAACATGACACTACTGATCCACCAATTCCGCCGGCGCCGGGAACGATCGATGCTCCGCCGGACACCATTGCCCTCTCAATCAACACGCGGGCGTTGTCCGAAACCAGACGATGGCTGAGGCTCTGCTGTGCCTGGTAAACAGCAGACAGTGCATCAAGGAATAGCGTCGGGTCGTCTGACTCGAAGGCACTCCTCGTCATGTCTGCGGTGTCACGCATCGACGTCAGAAGTGTCTTGGCTCTGCCGGTGCTGGCATCAAGATGGATACCCAATTCCCGGTGAATCTCCGAGCTGTCATGGCCACCAAGGAACATGACGACAATGTTGCGCATCCAGGTCGAAAGGAGTGGACCGACAGGGATTCTTGTGACATCGACGTCGTACAAATCCCTGACATTAATCATGATCGCCGGAGAATTAACATCCTTGGCCGAACCGTATGCCACGGAGATATGGTCCTGGTTGCCGGTGGCCTTGTCGCAGATCTCCAGCTCAGCCTTTAGCGCCCGGAGAGCCAGTTCCAGTGGGTTGAAGGCCGCACCGAGAAAAGCGCGGTTGATAGCAACACCCAAAGCAGCTGAAGTGCCGAGTGAAGCGCCGGGGAAAATCGGCGACAAAACGGTGATGTTGATGTCGCAGGGAGCGATTCGCGAGAAATCGATGGTCGACAGCGTACAGAGCGCCAGCTCCTTGTGATCGAAGGTGCCGGAACTAAGCGAATTGACTGTACTTGTGGCATTGAAGCATGGATCGGCGCCTGCCCAAACCGTTACCATACCGCCTTCGACAGTTGGCTCGGATAGTTGCGCATTGACACGCACACCTGAGAAAAGATCACTCGATCCCCAAACCCGCAAACGGCCGCAGATGTTGAAGACTTTGCCACCGCCCAACAACTCGAGAAAGCGCCGAACATCCGACCACTTGCCTGGGTCGATGAGGCGCAGGGGAACATCAGCCTGATAGGTTGGGACCATACCAGGAACCAAGCATGAGTGATTCATGTTCAGCATCAGGGGACCTCCGTTTTATGGAAAGACATCGTATAATATCGTATATTTTCTATCGGTAGTTGTCAATATAGCAAAATCTATTTGCTTTTCGCGACAAATTTTGCTATTTTTAGATCAACTAATTCACAACACTATGAAACTTACCATCATAATTCCGGCGTACAACGAAGGCAAGGTTATTGCCTCGGTTTTGAAGTCCCTACCGAAAAAACTCAAAGGCGTTTCGAGTATTACAACAGTGGTTATTAACGACGGTTCGGCAGATAACACCTACAGCGAAGCCAAAAAACATGCCGATCACGTAGCCCATCATGTAGTTAATCTTGGCGCCGGTGCGGCAGTCATCACCGGTTTTCAAGCGGCTAAAAAGATTAACTCCGACTTGGTAGTTATGCTCGACGCTGACGGCCAGCATAATCCAAAAAATATTGAGAAGTTAATAGAGCCAATTGTTCAACACAAAGCCGACATCGTTATAGGCACCAGAATGCTAAATTCTAAAGGTATGCCAAAGGTTAAAGTTTTTGGCAACTGGGCCATGAATGTTATGACTCTTCTCACTGTTGGTGGTTGGTCAACAGATACTCAATCGGGAATGCGGGCAATTTCCAGAAAAGCCCTAGACAAAATGCAATTGCACGCTGTAGGATTTGAATATTGCTCAGAAATCATCGGCGAGGCAAAGCGCTGCAAGCTCAAGCTCAAAGAAGTCCCCATCCAAACCATTTACACTGAATATTCCAAGGCCAAAGGCCAGAGCATCGTTAACGCAGTGAACATTTTTACTAAACTATTAACAATTAGAATTTCAGGGAAAAAATGATTATTATTACAAAAATTATTGCGATTCTTTTGGCGTTAATGGTAATTTCAAAAACTTTTTCTGATTACAAAAAACACCGCGAGTCCCTAACCATGTTTCTTTTCTGGACTCTAGCTTGGCTATTCATCGCTTACGTTGCTCTCAGGCCAACAATTTTTTACACTTTCGTCACAAAAATGTCCGATGAGCACATTGGCAGCGGCACATTTGTTGGGATCGCCTTCATTTTTCTGTTCTTCATTACCTACCGTGTGTACATTAAAGCCAACCGTCTAGAGCAACAAATTCGGGACATCGTAATGAAAATCGGTATAAAAGACATTGATGACAAAAATTAGCATCATCACCCCCTCATTCAATCAGGCAAATTTCATAGGCAGAACCATGAGCAGCGTTCTCGAACAGCGCGGTGATTTTTTTCTTGAATATTTTGTAATGGACGGCGGATCGACTGACAAAACCGTTGAGGTAATCAAAAAATTTGAGCAGAGAATAAAAGATGGCAAATATGGCAAGAATATCAATTTTTACTGGCAAAGCAAAAAGGACAACGGCCAATCCGATGCCATAAACCAAGGATTAAAAAAATCTACTGGCGACATTATAGCTTACATGAACTCAGACGATTCTTATGTTGATGGAATTTTCCAAGAAGTTGTTAGCGCATTCGAAAAGAACGATAAAAAAAATTGGCTAACCGGATATTGTAACATCATCGATGCCGACGACAAACCAATCAGAAGTATCATCGCCAACTACAAAAATTTTTGGCTTAGACATTATTCATTCAGCAGACTTTTGATCTTAAATTTTGTTAGCCAACCGGCCACCTTTTGGAAATCTAGCGTTGTGAAAAAATTCGGTCTTTTTGACGAAAACTTGCACTACACAATGGATTATGATTATTGGCTGCGAATTGGCAAAAACAATGATCCAATAATTTTAAAGCAGTCGGTTTGCAACTTCCGCATCCACGGCCAATCCAAGGGCGAGACCGCTTTCAAAAAACAATTCGCCCAAGATTTTCAGGTCGCAACCGCACACTCAACTAGCGACTGGCTGACATTCTTGCACAAAATTCACAACTTTTTTATTATTTGCGTTTACAAAATTTTGAAATGAAAACTAAAACAACATTGGTTTTTGTCCATCCGCATTTTACTGTTCCCGGCGGCGCCGGCAAAATGATTTTGGAGCTAGGGAAGCGCCTATCCAACGATTATAAAATCGTCATGATTGCCCAGAGCGTTAACGACGAGTATAGAAAAAATTACCCAGAAATAACTTTCGATGACCTGGGTGGGCCAATTACTGACAGTTTTAGGTTTTGGCTCCAATTATCTAGGTGGAGAAAACGAACTCACTTAGCAATTGACAAATATTACAAGCAAGGACACATTGAATTAATATCAAGTGTTTTCCCATCCAACTGGCTAGCTTTAAGCTATAAAAAGAAGCGCCCGGATGTCAAAACCTTCTGGTTTTGCCAGGAACCGAGTGCATTTATCCATATTAAAAAGTGGCGAAATGCAATTCAAAGCCCAATAAAACGCTTTATTGCCAACACCATGGCTCCAATGTTTGCGGTTTACGATAAAAAAATCACTCGCTTCGCTAACACCATATTCTCTAATTCGGAATTTTCACGGCGCAACATCGGCCAGGTTTACGGGCGAGACTCAATAATCGTCTACCCTGGCATTGACAGCAAAAAATTCCATCCGGTCGATTTTGGGGCCAAAGAGAACTATATTTTGACTGTTGGCCGGCTTTCAAAGTTTAAAAATATCAATACGCTAGTTACTGCCATATCTGAGCTAAAAAATAAAGAGGTTAAATTAAAAATCGTCGGCGATGGTGAGGAGAAATCTAGCCTTATCAAATTAGCAAGGGAACTGAAAATATCTAGCCGAGTCGAAATATTGTCCGGTTTATCTGACTCGCAGGTCGCCGACGCCTACGCCAAAGCTAAGGTTTTTGTCCTTTGCTCCAAAGAGGAACCATTTGGTATGGTTCCGGTTGAAGCAATGGCAAGCGGCACTATGGCGATTGCCGACAACTCCGGCGGGCCAAAAGAAATAATCGATAATGAAGTAAATGGGATTTTGATTGATCATATGACTTCTGGTAAGCTAGCAGGTGTTCTAGATGATTTATTTGCCAACCAAGATAAAATCAAACTGTTTTCATCTAAAACCAAGGAAAAAGTTGATAGACTCTTCGATTGGTCCGTCAGTGCTAAAAAATTAAAGCAGATTTTAAAATGAAACTTTCGATTATAATCCCTGTCTATAACGAGGAAAAAACCTTACAGAAAATTGTCCAAATCGTCAAAAAAGCTAATTCGCTCGGGCTAGAAAAGGAATTAATATTAATTGACGATTGCAGCTCAGACAAAAGCCGCCAGATAATGAAAAAGCTTGAATCGAAAGATTGCAAGATTTTTTTTCATAAAAAAAATGCCGGCAAAGGTGCCGCACTTCGAACCGGTTTTGAAAAAGCTACTGGAGATATTGTTCTAATTCAAGATGCTGATTTGGAGTACGATCCCAATGAATATAAAATTCTACTTCAACCAATAATTGACGGCCAAGCCGATGTTGTTTTTGGCTCCCGCTTCTTGGGCGGTGGATCTCACCGCATCCTTTATTATTGGCATTCAGTTGCCAACAGTTTTCTAACCACATTATCCAACATGTTCTCCGATCTGGTTCTAACCGACATGGAAACCTGCTACAAAGTTTTTAGCAAAAAAGCCTTGGAAAAATTAGAAATCGAGGAGAATCGTTTCGGCTTCGAACCGGAAATTACGGCAAAAATTGCGGAGAAAGCCAGGAACCAAAACTTAATAATTTTTGAGGTCGGGATTTCTTACTATGGTCGCAGTTACGGTGAAGGGAAAAAAATCGGACCACGTGACGCGTGGCATGCGATCTGGTGTATTTTAAAATATAACACCTCTGTCTTGGCTCGAATCGTTAAATATGGAATCTTTGGGATTTTAGTTGCACTTTCGCAATACATTGTCATCATCGGCTTAGTTGAACTATCTCATCTTTCCGGACCGCTTTGGCTAAACATTGCCAATATTCTCAGCATCGAAGTCTCGATTATCGTCGGGTTTTTTCTCCACTCGCAATTTACCTGGCGACAAAAATATGCCAGTTTAAGCAAAAAAATGCAATCACTGCTGAATTTTCACCTGGTTACCGGGATCTCAGTTGTAATTCGAGTTGTTTTATTTTATGCGCTTTTAACGATTGGGGTCAATTACAAATTGAATACTCTTTTAGGAATTGCTGCGGCAATAATTTTCAATTTTCTTGCCTACAATAAATTGGTTTTTAATTCTGGCAAAAAATAAAATGCTTCACATTTTCTTGGCGGTCATTAGCACAAAAGCTTGGTTATTCGACAAAACAGGAATTACCTCTGCTATTGTTTTGATATTTTTTGCCTTGACTTTGTATCTTTTAACTTTATTCTTCCAGTCAAAAAAAGATCAACCCGATGATTTTCGGGCCAGTTTTATCGCCGCGCTGGCGACAACAAGCGTGGTTGCAATTATTTTCGCTGAACTATTGTCACTCTTCAACTCACTTTCTAGAATTCCAATCACCGCACTCTGGTTAATCTTTATTCTCTGGCTAATTTCTCTTAACAAAAAAGAGATTCTAGCCGGCAGAACTTCAATTTTTAGTCAGAGAAAAATTAAAACAGGCAAAAAAGTTATCGGTCAGCGATTTTTTTTCGCTATTTTGCTAATTTTTCTCACCGCGACTTTTACTGTTGCTTATTTTTCCTCGCCAAACAATTGGGACTCAATGACTTATCACTTACCACGAATTTTACATTGGATCCAAAACCAAAATTTAAATTTTTACCCGACTAACAACACCCGGCAACTATATTCCAGTCCGGGAGCGGAAATTTTTTCCTTGAATTTTTTCCTCCTAACCGCTGGTGACCGGCTGGCCAATATTATTCAATGGTTGGCTTACCTTGGGTCAATTATTTCAGCTTCTTTGATTTGTCGATCGCTTGGCGGCAACAAGTATTCTCAGGCGGCGGCGGCGATTTTATTAGCAGCTCTTCCGGCGGCGATTCTTCAGTCAACTAGCACTCAAAATGATTTAACTGCAACCTTTTTTATCCTTTGCGCAGTTTATTTCATTCTTGAACTAATAAAAAAATTAACCCGGCTGAATATTATTCTTGTCGGATGCACTATCGGTTTGGCAGTTTTAGTTAAGGCATCATCAGCATTTTTTCTGGCACCATTTGTCATTTTCTATGGTATAAATTTAATTCAAATCAATAAAAAAGCAAGCATTCGGCCAATGATCATGATATTTTTAATCGCAATGGCCATTAATACGCCATTTTTAGTAAGAAATTATCAGTTTTATCATTCACTGACTGCGCCAGAAAGCAAAACTTTAACCAATGCCAATTTTGGCTGGAAGGAAACCAGTTCAAACTTAGTAAAAAACATAGCAATCAATAGCGTTATTGGAAACAATTGGATAGTTTCCAAAGTTGATTTGACTGTAAAAAAATTCCATCAAAAAATCAATTACCCACTTAACTCGATGAAAACTTCCTTTGGCGACGGAAAATTCATTCTTGCACCCTTAGTTGCCCAAACAAATGAAGATCTTGCCGGCAACCCAATTTTGCTCATTGCTATTTTACTGTCAATTATTATTGCAATATTTTCTTGGCGCAAAACCCCAAAAGCAATTACAATTTTTCTAATTTTATCCCTTCTGGCGCTGGTAATATTCAGCACCGTTTTCCGCTGGCAAGTTTGGGGCACAAGATTAATGCTGCCATTTTTTGCTTTAGCCACAATCCCGGTTTCACTAATTTTATTTAATCGCAAATACTTCACCACTTTCTGGCTGATATTTTTATCTCTGGGGTTACTAATAGTTTCCAATCAATTCCTGATGACAAATATGACAAGGCCTTTAATCGGGCCGACTGGGATAATGGTCACGAAGCGGTATAATCAATATTTTGTTTACAAACCTAATCTAATGTACAGTTTGCCAGCGGCAGTGGAACAAATCGGCGAATGCAAAAAGGTCGGTTTGCGGTTAGGCGGTGATGATTTCGAATACCCACTTTGGTTGACGCTCAAAAATCGAAATAACGGAATTACGATTGACGATGTCCTGGTTGCAAATGGCACGGAAACAACTGCCAGTAAGAATTACGGCAGCAAATGCGCTATAATTTCAACAACAAATTTTATCCCGGAATTAGTATTTAACAACCAGAAATTTGATCAGGCTTGGACGGCATCTGATAATTCTGTTATTCTTTATCTGCCTATTAATAATTGATAATATTAAACTATGAAAATTTCAATCGTAACACCTAGCTACAATCAAGGACAATTTATCGCTGAAACTTTTGATTCCATATTGGCGCAAAATTTCTCCAATATTGAATACATTGTTACCGATGGTGGATCGACCGATTCAACAGCCAGCGTGGCGAAAAAATATGCGCCACTATTCAAAAAAGCCGGGATCGATTTCAAATTTATTTCAGAAAAAGACAAAGGCCAGTCAGACGCTATCAATAAAGGCTGGAAAATGGCAACCGGTGACATTATCACCTATCTAAATTCCGATGACTATTATAATAAAAATGTACTGAAAGATGTCGTCAACTTTTTTCAAAAGAACCCCAAAATTAAATGGGCCTACGGTGGCTGGAATTTCGTCAATAAAGACGGCAAGCTTTACCGCAGCGTCCAACCGAAAGAGTTCTCCAAAAACAAACTTCTGGACTATTGCAACATCGGTCAACCAAGTTGTTTCTTCCGAAAAACTTTGCTCGATGAAGTCGGGATGCTTAATGTAAAGCTCCACTTAACCATGGATTATGATCTCTGGCTTAGATTTGCTAAAAAATATCACGCTGGGATCATTGACTGTATTATTTCTAACATGCGCTACTATCCGGACGCCAAAAGCGGTGCTAGAACCAAGGAACAACTTAGAGAAGTTTTGAAACTTTCAGTGAAATACACCAAGCTATTCTCAGTCAGAAGATTCTTCCAATATTTTTACTACCTTCGTGGGCTGGTAATGGTTTTGCTTAGAATCGATATTACCAAAAGAATTAATCGATCATAAAATGGAACTCGCAAGAATTATTTTGCCTTGCCTAACCCTATTTTGGTCGGCGATTATTGTTCAATCGCTGGCTACGAAATTGATCAAAAAAGAGAACTCGCTTCTGCCATTTTTTTCCTTAACAGTTGGACCGTTGTTTCTCGGGCTGCTCCTTTATCTACTATTTTTTGTCTTTCCCGAACACAGCAACTTTTTTTATCTGACAACAATCTACTCTATTCTAATTTTAGCTTCAATATTTTTATACAAAAATCTCTTTACGCTTTTTAACCAAATCGCCAAATCATTCAGTAAATTATGGTCATCCGACAAGCGAGATTTTCTATTTTATTTTCTCCTAGCGGTCATCGTTTTAATAGTTGCCGTTGTTTTTACTAGAACACTGCTCTGGCCGCCACTTTGGGATGACCAAATCCTTTATATTAATCAAGCCTACGCCATCGCTCACAGCCACTCAATCATCGGGTTTATGCAATCGTCGATGTTTCGCGACCATAACATTACATTAAGTTCTAACCCAAACATACGGCCAGGGCTGCCAATGATTTACTCGTTTTTTGATTTGTTCACCAAGTGTTTTAAATCAATTCAACTCACAGCTTCAATTGTTGTCTTCTACTATTTTCTCGTTTTGCTTGGCTTAATTCCAATAATTATTGACAAATATTTCACCAAGAACAAATTAAAAACCGGACTTTTGGCATTATTTTTTACTTTGAGCTCATTTTATTTTATTGATCACACTATCTGCGGTTTCAAAGAAATAATCTTTTGCTCGGCAATTCTACTCGGAATTGATTTTATTTTAGAAATAAAAAATTCTAAAGAAAAGTTACTTAATCTGACTATGCTCTCGGTAGTTCTTGGAGTAATGGCCTTCATCAATTACAGTGGAACAATAATCTTTTTTATCTTTTTAATCATTCTGTTTATCGCCACTAGTAAAATTAAACTGGCAAAACGGCTAATAAATTTATTAATCCTCACGATTTCTGGTTTAATTTTTAGCGGTTTTGAATTTGTTACATTATTTTCCTGGATGTTTTCAAAATCAATTACGACGCCGGCTGTCCAAAGCTCGACCCCGGCAAAAACCGACGTCTTCTCCACTCTTGCAGTTCACGGCGGTAACGAATTTGCTGGCTACAACATCACTGGCATCATTGACCTATATATCAAGGGTAAATTTCAAGGCTTTACCCAGCCGCAATTCTTTGGACTGGTTTTCATTCTCTTTTTGATTGTTCTGATATTTACCTTTCGAAAAACAATTAAAAACGAATTCAACAAATATCTTCTTATTTTTCTCGGACTTTACTCATTCATTGTCTTTGACCCCTTGAGCCTTAACCGTCACCCATATGCTTACGTTTTAGCCATCAGCCACAAATACACCGTCCTTTTGATTCCGTTTATCGCCATAATAATCGCCAGCAATTCTGACTGGTTGCAAAAAATCAGCGATTGGATTAAACCGCGAGCAATTGCGATTGTTCTTTCAGTAATCGCTCTACTGGATTTTATTTATCTTCGAAATCACATCAACCTGGTGCTGGATCTAATCAAAAAAGTTATACCAATTTATTACGCCGACAGTTACTATCTGAATTTGCTGACCTTGGGAAATAATCTAATGATGATGGCACTTGTCGTTGTCGCCTTAGTAATATTTTTGCTAATTTTGATCAAGGGAAATACGAAATTAGTCGAACTCTGGCAGAAAGAAAAAATCTCTTTAATATTACTTTTAACATTTTCCTTTTTGGCTCCACTGGTTTTCTTTTTTAACACAAATTACGGCATCGCCGACACGATATCATATTCATTTTCATCAACTAACCAAAAACTTCTCCATGTTAAAGGACGGAATGTTTTCCCATTAATCGGCGAGGTCCAGAATTTAAACCCTAGCGGTAATGTTCTCCTCATAGGCGAACCTAAAGTCTTCTTCCAACTAAACTTTCCAATTGATAAATTAATCTCCGGGGATGAAATTGATCCCAAAGAGTTTACCATCGACTTGTTAAAAACAGGCCAAATTGAGTACATCGTTGCCAAGGACGGTTCAAAGATAGGCGATATTAGCTTGGACCAAATAAAATATTTACAACTGGAAAAAGTTATCGGTCAGGACAGACTCTATAAAAATCTTACTTACTAGACTGAGCCTTCAACAATCTCGTGTGTCTAAAATTATCAATTGGCCCTTGAATATATTTATTCAAAAGCAAGCTCAGGCCGACTGCGATGATAAAAGCGACTAAATTTAAATAGTCGTTTTTAATTTTCAGTAAACCAAAAAGTTTTGGGTAGATCATCGACAAAACCAAAATATGAGTAATATAAACCGGATATGAAAGCTCACCGATCTTTCGATCCAACTCACTCTTTTGCGACAGAATAAATATAAATGGTAAATAGAGAATAAAAAACAGATAAAATAGTATTTCCTTGGGCAAAAGTACTCCCAGCATTCTGGCGTTGATGTGGATATCGAAATTTATGTAATTGTAAAACGCCAGATATGAAACGATGATGAATGACGCGCCGACAGCAATAGCTCTGGAGATCTTTGGCTGGAACTTAATTCGTCGGTAAAGCCTAAAAGCCAAAATTCCGCCAGCAAAGAAAATAAACTCCGACGGGAAAAACATATAATTCCAACTGACAGTGTTTAGTCCGGACGACAGAACAACCTGCCTAATTGCTAAACTGAAAATAATCAGCGCGACAATAAACCAGGTTCTTTTTTTGATAATGAATGGCACAATCAGATAAAAAACAATCTCCAGAATAATTGTCCAAGCTTGGGGAATCAAGAGAAAATATGAAGTCGGCACGCCGACAGTATGATAGGTAAAAAGACCGTTGGCTGGGTTTAGAAATAAAAACATTAGAATGTCACGGCCAAAGACGAACAAATTAGAGAATGCCAGCCATGCAGCCGAGAACCAATTGAATTGGCCAAAATTAGATACTATCGCTTGCATTTCACCCCAAGAACCACCAAGCAGGTGAGTCGAGAGCGAAAACAAAATCGTCAAAATCAAAACCATAAGGTAAATTGGGTAAATTCGCAAAAATCGGCTAACAAAAAACTTACGATAATCCTTGTACTTGCTCTCCAAAATCAGCGCCATATAGAAACCAGAGATAATAAAAAAAGCTCTGACGGCAACAACCGGATTGCCGAAGAAATACCCGAAAATCGGATGCGAGTGGGTCATAATTACAGTGAAGGCTAATAAAAGTCGAATTACGCCCACCAGTCGCCTCCCAGCAGTATCTCTAGTTTCTCCGCGAATGAGCCAAGATAATTATTTACCACCGTCTTCTTTGCGGTTTGACCAATTTTTCCGATGTCAAATTTTCCAGCCTGAATTTGCAAGATTATCTCAGTCATTTTTTCAACATTATAATTTTCGACCAAAAAACCATTCTCACCATTTTTAATAATCTCTGGCGCCACACCAACTTTAAATGATATAACCGGTACTCCGGCAGCCATCGCTTCCAAAGTCACCATACCAAAAGTTTCAAATCGTGAAGTTGCAAGAAGCAAGTCAATATTATCCAAAATACCAGTTATCGGTTTGTACGGTTGAAATTTTATCCACTCAGACAAATTATTTTCCTCAATAGAGCTTATAATCTGATCGAAAAAATGTTTATCTAACACATCGCCAAAAGCGACAAAACTCACTTTTGATTTTGATAAAACTTTCTTGGCAACTTGGGCAAATAAATCAGTTCCTTTAGTTTTGTAAATTTTTCCAACTTGGCCGATTGTTAATTCACCGCCGGATTTCTTTTTGATATTTGAAAGCTTGCTGAAGGTTTCTTGACTTAAGCCAATGGATAGAACTTCAGCTTTTTTCGTTTTGGGAAATTGTGATTGCAAAAACCGAGAATTGAAAATTAGCTTCTGACAATTTTTGTTAAGCGAATTAAAAAAGCTCAGACGCAAAAATTTGTTGTTAATCATTTCATGAAAAATCGTCAAAGATTTTTTACCACAAAGTCTAGCCGCCGCTCCCGGATAAATAATTGTGCTCGAATTGCTGATTACCAAGTCGATTTTCTCGCTTCGAATAATTTTCCAAACGAGAAAAAAGTTTTTAATCTGCCCAATCGGAAACATTAATAAATTCAGCCAGTTAGTATCAATCTCCAGCGCGCCGTTGAAAAGGCTAGTCTGATAAATTTTCTTAACTTGAAGATTTTCAGTTAAAAGTTCATTCTCTCCCCTGTGTGTTAATAGAATCAAATCATATTTGTTCGAAAGCTGATCAATAATCTGCAACAAAATACTCTCAGCGCCGCCACGACCGCTGGAAGGAGAAACCAAAAGAACTCTTTTTTTCTGATTTGCGCTCATATTTTTTGGTAATATTTCGAAAACCGGTTGAATTTTGACAGAAGTTTGTAGAAAATTATTTGCGCTAGTGAATAATAAAGTTTGATAATTTCATTATGCTCCCTATCGTATCTCGTTTTATCAGAACTAAACCCACCAAGCTGGTAATCGGCAATAATAAGATTGGCATAAGGAAATTTCGCTCGATATTTTTTTGTCATGCGCAAAAACCACTCAAAATCCGCCGCCAGCGGGTATTTCAAGTCAAACCCACCATATTTTTTGAAAAGATCTCGTTTTGCAAACATCGACTGATGGCAAATTGAATCATGCATCAGGAATCCGTTATTTACAGATTTCTGCCGTTTAATCATAGTCGGCGCGCCGTTTTCGCCTAAGAGATAAACATCACCGAACAAGCCATCAATTTTTTTATCTCTAAATTCACCTACTACATTTTCAACCACATTCTCTGAATGAAATTTATCACCAGCATTCATAAAACAGATAATTTTACCCGTTGAGCGTGTGACTCCTTTATTCATAGCGTCATAAATTCCCTTGTCAGACTCAGAGACAATCTTTATTGACGAATAATTTCTGGCGATTGACAACGTTTTATCAGTTGATTTTCCGTCAATGATAATGTATTCAATATCAGCATTTTTTTGACCTAAAACACTCTCAATTGTATTTTTAACTGAGCTCTCGGCATCTCGACAAACTGTAATCACAGTAACCTTCATTTTGATCGTAAGTTATATTTGGCAAATTGTTTAATACGATAAAGCTGGCCGAAAACATTTTTTCTGACAAAGTTAATTGCTTTTGGCACCAACCAAAGTAGATTGTATTTTGCCGGCAGCTGAAATTCGGAATTGATAAATTCAATCATTCTCGGAATTGATTTTTGCCAACTCTTATAGCCAATAACTGATTTATCTCTAGCATTTTTACCTATCTGTTCTAAATTATCCAGATTAATTTTTTCTTTACCCGAGAAAAGATATCCGGTTTTCCCGTTTTCAATGTATTCATTCATTGTTGGGTTGTCAAAAGCCACCACTGCCAAGCCCATCGACATTGCCTCCAAAAAACTCATACCAATTCCCTCAGATCGTCGCGGAGAAATGAAAATATTGCAACCCTGTACCAATTTAAGATACTGTTGTTTCTTAGTATCGCTTCGTATGATTTGAATATTGTATTTTTCGATGTCTTCCCGACTTGGCTCCTCGGATTTAAAATACGGGTCAGCAACCAATTTCAAAATTACTTGTGAAATTTCTTGATTGCCAAACAAACTTTTAAGCTGAGGAAAACCAATGTCCTGTCTCTGCCAAAGGAAGATCCGCTTCGTTTTATAATCCAAAACCTGCGAATACTCTGCCGGATTTAAGAAATACTGCAAGTTAATATTATCCAGACCAACTTCATTGGCGATATTTGTTAAGTGCTGACAAAAAGAGATAATTTTTATTGAAACTGTCGTCAGCTCCTGCCAAAAAACCTTCGGTAAACGATCAACATCATCGAACATCGGCAGCCAAATTATCTTACGATTGATCTTTTTTAGCTCAGAAATTGATGGTAGAACCTGAAAAAATACTACCGCCTCGCAGTCGTGACTATTGATTTGCTTAGTGGAGATTTTTTTTCCTCCTTTCCAGCTTTCATCCCACAACAGTTCAACCTGAAAATTATCCTCAAGAATTCGCCGAAAAAAAACCGTTGAGCTGGTTTTTTGGTGAAAAGAATGATCAATGTAGAGAATTTTTTTCATTTTCTTCTTTTTGTAAGTTTTTTAACAATGCTTTGCATATCGGAAATAGTTTTACTTTTCATTCTTCTGGCCACAAAATGATCCAAGCCAAATTCGGTCAATTTAAATAATAACCTAAAGCGAATTTTGTTAATTTTCTTGTTAGTAAACAAATGCAAGCTACCGTATGAATAATACCTCAAACCATATTTGTGAGCCAAATATTTCAATGTTTTTGGAGAATAAAATGATAGGTGCTGGCCGTGGCATAATCCAAAATACCACCAATCAGCGGTAAGAGGTACAGGATTGGGCAAAGTCTCGGTCGAGAAAAAAATATTCTTACAAACTTTAAGTATTTTTTCCAATTCATAAATTGGATCGACAAAATGCTCAAAACTTTCAAAAGAAGTAACAAGTTCGTATTTATCCGTCTCGCTTCCTTCAAAGTTGCGAGCTAAAATATTTTCCGTGTAAGGATCACTCCAATAATAATCAAAGCCAATATCACGCATCAACCTGGTGAATACTCCGAATCCGCCGGCCCAATCAAGAAATTTTGCTTTGTTATCAAAAAGGAAATGCAACAAAACCGAAGCATATTTTGAAAACAACACATTACGTTGCAATACCCCGGTATCAGAAAAATTCATTGACTCTTTGTAAGCTTCCGCCAGCCAGTGAGGATTTTCAGTAAAAAGAAAGCCACAATTTTCGCAATAATAATACTTGACTCGATGCTTGTTTAAAATCACCGCATCGAATATCTCCTCACAATTAGATTTGCAAATTCTACACTTCATCTTTTTTCCTTTGAATAGTTCTAATCACTTTCGCCGGATTGCCGGCGACAATTGAATACTCAGGCACATTTTTCGTCACCACACTACCTGCGCCAACAACACTGTGCTGGCCGATTACAACACCTCCCAAAATAATTGCCCCACTGGCAATCCAGGCGCCCTCCTCAATGTGGATCGCTTTTTCGGAATAAGTATTTTGCCGTTCAAGATTAAAAAAATTATAGTCGTGGCCACGAGCCAAAATCATTATTTTTTGACCAAAAAAAACGTAGTCGCCAATAATAACTTTACCATTTTTGTTACCGGCGCTAATTAGTACATCACCCAAATTAATGTGTGATCCAAGCATAATATTGTCATGGCCATTAAAAACCGAGAAACCCTTTTCGCAACAAATATCACTGCCTTTGTGGCTAATTTTTATTAAATGCTTTGCTGCTGACAATTTATTCCGACGGTTTATAACAACCTGATTTTTCGGCGTTATGATTTTTAGAATAAATTCGTAAATTTTTTTTAAAGTCGGAATTTGAGACAATTTTTGATAAACAAACCCCATAAAAGAAGTCGGGTTAAAATGATTCCGATAAAAATATCTATCCGCCAGAGTGTCCCAGTCCACTGATTTTGGGTGGACAATATTGCTGATTTCGAAGGTTTCCAAATTGGACAACGGGCCTTCTTTGGTGTGAGTTGAATTGTCGCTGAAACCAATATTGGAAACCAAATTCTCGTTTGAAACAGCCGAAAGCCCATTATTATTAAAAATTGAAAAAACTAATTGATAATCCCAAGTGTCAATCTTCCCGGCAGCAGCTAAATCAAAAATGTCCAACCAATATTTTTGCTCGGAAGCATTGTTAAATATTCGTTTAATTTTCTCCTTGGATTTAAATGCCGGCAACTTGGATAAATTAACGTCATATTTACTCCAAGCTCGTCGCCAGGTTGCCCATCCCCAGACAAAACCGTATTTAGAAAAATAATAGCTCGATTTATTATCTCGATTTTTCATCCCTGAGAGAAAGTTATCGCCGCAAATCATCATAATCTGTTCGTTATCCCGATATTTCTCCAACAATGTCTGGCAAAATGTAAAGAATGACGAATTTGGCAAACAATCATCCTCTAGAATAATTCCCTCCTCCTCATGTTCAAAAAACCAGTCAATTGCTGAACTGACAGCAACCTTGCAACCTAAATTTTCATGACGAAACAACTTTTTAACCTCACACAACCAATCAATTTTTTCAACAATTTTTCGCGTCTCCTTACAAAGTTCTGGCTCGCCGGCTTTGTTTATTCGCGGACCATCAGCAGCAATGTAGAGCCTCCTTGGCTTTGCTTTTCGAATTGCATCAAAAACTCGCGCAGTCGTGTCGGGCCTATTAAATATTAGGAACAATATTGCCGTTTCCATGATTTTTACTTTAATCTTTCAATGTTATTATTGTCAGGATATTTTCCGCTGAAACAACGCCGTATCACGAGTTTTCGCCACTGCAACGTAGCCCAGTGGTTGCAAAAACTTATAAACTTCGCTCTTGCCAACGTCAGCTAGATTACTGTTTAGAATTTCTATTAATATGTAATCCGGAGAATATTTTTTCCAATTGTTTGACTTTAGTACCTCCAAATCCAGCCCTTCAACATCCACCGTCATAAAATCAATTTTTTGACCTTTCGGCAAATTCTGATCCAAAACTTTAGCCAAAGCCACAGTCTTCAAATCTTTTTTAAATAAAAGCTCGCAATTCTGTTTTTTATTCCTCAACAAAGATAATTCCTCAGAGAAACCATTGAGCGCCGATTCTTTAAAAGCGTAATACGTCAGCTTCTGGCTCTTATCGGAAACCGCGACCTCTAAGTTTATATCCCGCGGACGCAATTTATTAAAAAGCTTCATACTTCCCGGCATGGCATCAATATTTATGCCGCGCCAACCTTTTTTGTAGAAATGATAAGTGTTAGAAAACCGCTTAGGATGGTGAGCCCCAATATCGACGAAAAAACCCTTGTACGAGGAGTCAAAAAAACGAGCCAAAATTGCGTCCTCACCTTCCTGAGAATAAAACTCAGACGCAAAATTTTCGAACGGCTTGGTCAGAGTTTTATAAATCTTTTCCTGAAACTTTTTTGGGATGATTTTCTTGGCAATTTTTTTTAACATAAAAACTAATCCTTATTTTTTATAATGCTAATTCCAGTCCTAAACAACCGAAGAATGTTTAGAGTTTTTAGAAACATAACAAAATTGCCTGATGTCTGACGGAAAAATACCAAGGAAAAGGTCGAGATTGTATAGGAAATCAAAGTTGCCCAGGCGGAACCAATGATGCCATATTTTGGAATTAGGTAAAAGTTCAGCACAACATTGGAAATGCCACCAATTAGTGCTCTTACAAAAGAAATTTTGATATAATTTTCCGCCAAGAGATACTGCTCGCTTGCAACGCCCAGAAATATCGCTACTCCAGCCCAGATATAAATTGCTAACACCGGCCCGGCGCCAACATATTGCGAGCCGTAAACAAAGGCGATGATGTCTTTGGAGAAAAATGCTACGGGCGCAGCGATTAAAATAGCCATCCAAATCATAATGTCGTAGAAAGATTGCATCCGACTTAAATAGAGCTCTTTGCTGATTTTTCGCAGCGCCACAATTGAAGGAAAAACCGAACTGCCTATCGCCATCGGGACAAAATACCAAATTTCACTTAGCTTAACTGCAACTGAATAAATTCCAACCTCGGCTGCACCCAACATATTACCAATCATAATTTGGTCAATTTTCATATAAATAATGACCGCTATTCCGGAGAACACCAACGGCCAGCTATCGGTCAAAAGCTTCTTCATTTGGGCAAAGCTTACCTGCCACTTACTAATCTGTTGTTTGTTCAAGAAATATACCAGCACCAAGCCTATTTCACCAAGAGCAATTTCTGCTAAAGCCAACCAAGCAAATGTTACCAACTTAGCTCCGGCAACAAGAAAAAATATCCTAAGTAAGCTAATAAAAACGAAGGATCCTAATTTCGAATAAATGACGAATTTCGATTTAATTTCCGACTGAAACCAGAAACCGATTGTGTCAAAGGCATAAAAAATATAGCTGCTGGCCAAAATAATGATAATACCTTTTGTCAGCGAATCCATACTTTTTGTCAGCACCACGCTGGCAACGATAACGGCAAAAGTCGCGACCCCGGCAAATATCTTAAGAAAAAAAGTGCTACCCAAAATTCTATTAGTCGCGGCTTTGTCCTTAACAATCTCCCGGATAACAATGTTATCGAGCCCAAGCGACATCAGTGAGCTGAATAAGGCCACATAAGCTAAGCCATAGTTAAAAATTCCATACTGCGTCGGGCCAAAATACCTAGCCATCCAAACGCCAACCGCCGCGCCTAGAATTAAGCGGGCAACATTATCACCAATTAGCCATCCGGTATTGCGAATGACTTTCTTTAGTTCCGTTCTTTCCCCAAGCCGCGCTTGAAAAAAACCAGTCAGTTTGTTAGTGATATTCCCCATGATCAATTTTTTTATCCATAGCTGCAAAAGGTTGCAACCCAGAGAACCAAAATTATACTAATTTTTAGTCATCATTTTTACCATCGGACGATAAATAATGTCAAGCAAAACCCAAATATAAAATAGCAATCGCATGTAAATTTTATCTATCATAGAGTGATCTCTAATTTTTGGGAACTTAACAATATTTTGCCGCTTTGAGGACCATTCTCTGTAACCGTCTAGACAAAACTTACGTGAATTTTTTCCCAACTTAGAAAAATCGCTCAAATCAACCTCGCTATCATAATCATTGACTAGTATACCATTTTTGCCACTCTCAATATATTCATTCATTGTTGACTCATTAAATGCAATTATACACTGGCCGAAAGTCATCGCCTCCAAAAAACTCATTCCAATCCCCTCTTTTCTTCTTGGCGCGATAAATATGTTAGATTTCTGTAAAAGCTGGCGATATTTTTGCTGACTGGCATGGCCATTAATAATCTTGATATTGTATTTTTTTATATCATTTTTTGTTGGCAATTTGTTATTCATCCCTGGGTCAGGGTTAACCATCAAGACTAGCTGGTCAATTTTTTGCTGACCGATGATCTTTTTTACATCATCGAAGTTTATGGCACCACGATCCCAAAAAAATACTCGCTTCGTCTTATAATCATCCACCGCAGGAAAATCCTCCGGATTCATAAAGTACTGAAAATATTGGCAGCGGAAACCGAGTAATTTAAGGCGAAGAAAAAGTTTTTTGGAAAAACAAACCACAAAAAGATTCAGCTGACTGAGCAATTTATAATAGACAGTCCTGTCTAACCGCAATCTGTTAACAGTTTCAGAATCGAACATTGGCGCCCAAATAACCGAGGTTTTAAGATCGCGCAAGTCCAGGTACGGATTCAATAACTGAAAATAAACCAAATTTGAGTATTTTGCCAAGATCGATTTGCGAACCCTTGGTCCACCGGTCCAACTTTCATCCCAATAATTATCCAGTTGATATTTATGAAGAAAAATATTCCGCAGGAAATCGCCGGAATAGGTTTTCTTGTGAAATGAATGGTCGACAAAAGCGATCTTTTTCTTCATTGTCATTATTTTAATACTGCCTTAATTTGATCTTGATTCTCACTGACCCAGTCATACAATTTTTTAATTCCAGCCACAGGAGTTGTTTTTGGCGACCAATTCAAAAGTTTTTTCGCTAAAGAAATGTCAGATATATATACTGGTTGATCGCCAGCGCGCCAATCGGAGTATTTGGCCTCAATTTTTTCGCCTGTAATATCCTCGAGAATCTTTTGGAATTCACACCAAATTGACATTGTATTTTTTGGTCCGCCTCCAACATTAATAACTTTGCCAGCAACCTTCGCTTTATTTTCAAAAGCGGCAATATAAGCGCGGGCCAAATCATCGACATAAAGAATGTCCCTAACCTGTCGTCCGTCACCGTAGATCGTGATCGGTTTTTTACAAATCACTGCGATTATAAACCAAGCAACCCAACCCTGATCCTCAATGCCAAACTGCCGAGGTCCATAAATACATGATTGGCGGAAAACTACTGTTGGAATATTGTAAATTCTCGAGTAATCCCTAACATATTGATCAGCGCAACCCTTGGAGCAACCATACGGCGAATGGAAATCGAGCAATACATTCTCAGAAATCCCCTTCGGATAATCTCTGTATTCATACCGGGTCTTTTTCTTAACGGTTTTGATATGCTCCATTCCACCGTAAACTTTATTCGTCGATGCATAAATTACCAACGGCTTGGAGCCGGATTTTCTAATCGCCTCCAAAACATTGAATGTTCCCAGTGCATTAATTTCAAAATCCTCTCTTGGGTTGGTGATTGATGTTGTCACAGCAACCTGGCCAGCCAAGTGAATAACCAAATCCAAGTCATTGTGTTTTTTGAAAATGCTCACCATTTTCTTATCGTCCCTAGTGTCGGCTTGGTAAAATTTAAATTTACCCTTACTTTTTAGCCACAGAAGATTGTCGGCCGTTCCTTTGCGAGATAAATTATCAATAACAATCAAGTCGAAACCCCGGTCCAACAACATCGCGCAAGTATTGACTCCAATAAATCCGGCACCACCAGTGACTAAAACATTTGGTTTCTTCATATTTTTCTCCATATAAGTAAAATCGAACCAGGATAAAATATATCAAGGTTAATCAAAAATTACAAAAGCTGGCTAATCGCCGCATCAAAATCAGCTTTGAAAGATTCGATGGCGTTATTATCCCTCGCAAACAAAAAGGCGCTTTTTGATAATTTGGCTAGCTCTGAGCTATCCAAATGACTAAATTTTTTAATTGTCTTTTCAATCGTTTCAATCGAATTATCACTAAAAATTTCACCGGACTGGTTAACATTCAAGCCACACTCCCGACTAACCAGTGGAATTAAACCCGTATACATTCCGGTCGGAACAGCACCGTTCATACTTTCACTACACGACGGTAAAATTGTGAAAGCACAGGTCTCAACAATTTTTTTATATTTCGCCGAATCCGGATTTATCCAGCCATGAAAAATAATATTTTTAGTTCTAATAAATTCCCGGCGATACAGTCTAATAAAATCTTTTTCCTTTTCTACATTGCCACAAATATGCAGAGTTAAATTCGGATGCTTTGGAAAAATTTCCAAAAGCAAATCCAGCCCTTTGTGAACCGCTCCAATACTGCCAAACCAGAGAAAATGTTTTTTTGCACTAGAAAAATCTCTTGCTGAAATATTTTTTAAATTCCAGTGAGAAAATGCCGAGATCCGAATCATTTCTATCTTTTTATTGTGATTCAGATAAGTACTTTTTGTCCAGTCATTGCCGAAACAAATCACCCCATCAGCCATATCTGATGAATTATGTTCTGCAACTTTTCTCGCTGGCGCTAAAAGTATACCTCGACGGTTTTTCAGTTGATTTAATCGCGCAGTTTCTGCTTCATTTTGGAATTTACAATAAGCACCGGTGGCATAATAAATTGATTTTTTCGGTTTGAATTTAGTGACAGCTTTAAGAAAATTTGGCTCAATGCCAAAAACTACGTCATACTTGTCCTTAATAAATTTTACCTTTTCGAAGTCGCAATTGTAGCGGATAATATCAACATTATATCCGAGCTCACTAAATATTTTACCGATTTCCCTGACCTCCACACTACTCGAGTGAGTAAATTTTATTCTCCCATTTGAAAATGGTGGAGTGATGTAGGAAATCAAAACCGATTTTTCAAAATTTGTACCAAGAACATTGGTAGCAAATGTTCGCTCAGGACTAATTTGGTCAAGAATTCTGGTTGCGAGCACGCTTAATTTCATAAAACCTCCCTGGCTAAATAAAAACAGCTTCTTGCAGAAATGATGTCATATAAATAAGAAATTATGGAAAACAAAAACACCGTATAGATCGAAATCAACCCGGGTTTTGCAATGAGCAATATTACCAAAAGCGCGATTACAATCGGCTTAAAATAGTAAATTTTCACCGAGCGCTTATACATTTTTACTGATGACGAAATTAGAGAAGAATAAGACACCACCACAATTTGCATAAAAGCGATCAAGGAAACTATGGTTAAATACCGGAAGTTCAATGGGTATTGGGAGCCAAAAAGCTTAACAACCACAAAAGTAATGGCTAAAATTATTGCCATTGCCGGCACGAAACCAATCAAAGTTAAGCGATCAACTTTTTTAAGAATTGCGAGTTGATTGCCGGAATTATTGATCATCGGAAAAAATACATTGATAAAGGCGCTCATTAAGTGGGCAATGATAAGTGATGACGTCAACAAATATGCGCTATATAAACCAAGCTCAGCAGCGCCTAAATAATGCGAAAGAAAAAATTTATCAATTGAAGTAATAACCACACTTATCAAAGAGGTTGCCAACGTCAACTTCCAATACGGCAACATTTTTTTCCACATTGTACTCGACCAAGAAACAATTTGATCACGAATACTTATGAGATAAATTACGATCACAACTAAAGTTGAAAAAATAAGAATTCCGGCGTAATACTGATAGGAACTCTTTCGCAGAATTATATAGAATATGATGAACAAAACGAAGATAATAACGCTTTGCAAAATGTTAACAATGGATTGAAATTTATACTTTTGCAACGAGCGAATGAAGCCATCGGTTAAAGCGCTGCACATTACAACTAGCCCAGCGACCGCACCGAAGATAACTAAAGTCTGGGTCGTATTCAAATAATGCGAAATTCTGGCGGAAAAAATTAAAGTTGAGACTAGAAATACAAATGCCGTGATTGCAGTCAGGAGTAAGGTGTTAGAGATTGCTTCCTTTTTTCGGCCAGGATCCTTACTACTGGAAATATATTTGACCGAAGTGGTATCAAAGCCAAAAAGCATAAACGCAGCCAGAAAAGAGCCAATTGTTAACACCAAATTATAATTTCCGTATTCATTCGGCCCAAGAATTCTACCGGCAAGAATCATAACAACGAAGGATATCAAGCCTCCAACAAAATAACCAAGCATTGACCAGGAAAGATTGCCAAAAAAAGCCCGCATAGTCGGGCTCATCTCGTGACGAAAAATTCGTCGATGTAAATTTTCAATTATTTTGATAAATGCACCCGTCATGACTTCAACTGTTTTTCAATTCCAGATGATGAGATCCCACCTTTTTTATGACCTGGTGGCAAACGTTTGCAAAGGACCAACTCAACACCATTTTTTTCACAAATAACTCTTTTCTCGGCGATTGCAGAATCGGTTGCGTTTAAAACAAATCTGTCAGGCCGAAGAAGCCCGATAGATTTTACATGATCCATTTTTCCAAACTCTTCCGAGATAACAACGTAATCAACAAGCTCCAGCGCCGCCAGAAGCCGCGAGCGGAAATTTTCGTCGTTGATCGGTCTAGTTGGGCCTTTTAGGTCCTTAATTGTCTTATCGTTGCCAACAGTGACAACCAGAATATCCGCTTGTTGCTTGCAAAAATTGAAATGAATTACGTGGCCCAAATGCAAAATATCGTAACAACCAGAAGTAAAAACAATGGTTTTCCCCTCTTTGGATGCTTTCGCCCGCAATTTCGCTAAATCTTTGTATTTAATAATTTTTTTATCTGTTTTCATTAAATTTTCTCCTTTTTGGTCATGCGGTGGCTTTTGCCAGACTGAATAATTACCATTCCCGAGCGTCCAAATGTTGGGCGATAAACCGTACCAACAGGAACTTCATCCTGAATTCGAATCTCGTGGTAATTTCTAGCTTCTTCGCTAACAAAAATTAGAATTGCGAATCCACCACCACCAGCACCTGCAATCTTTAAGCCAATCAAATCACCACCACACAGACCCATAATTTCTTTTACAACTGGCACAGTTGATTTGCTCTCAACTTCAACCACCCTGTTCCAAGCCAAAGTTAAAGTTTCAGCGAAATCCTTGATTACAACCGACTCTAAATGCTTGAATGATTGCTTAGCTAAGCCTCGAATATCAATGAGCATCTGCAGAGCTCTTTTATCTTTTTTGACATAAAGTTCTCGAATCGGCTCCAATACGTTTGCCGCCTTGCGCCGAATACCGGTGTTTAAAACTAGCGAATGCGAGCTGAGTTTATCTGCCACTAAATCATTTAGATAAGTAATATTGTAGGTCGAACAAGTTTTCGGGTTTGTTTCAATTAATTTAATTCCCGGCATCATGCCGCCAATTTGATCTTGCCAGCCGCCGCCCGAGCCGATCATTTGTTCGATCATAAGTACGGCGTTAGCAATCATCCCTGGGCGCTCAATAACATATTCCGCACCAAGGGCAAAGGACATCACGGCAGACAAAATTGCCGATGCCAAAAGCGAACTTCCGCCCAAACCGCTACCTTTTGGAATTGTGTTTTTAATGCTAACGGTGATTGGCGGCAAACTTAGTCCCAAAAATTCTAAAACTTTTAGCATGACAATGTGATCGATTGGCGGCAACTGAACGTAGTTATTTTCGATAAAACTAAAATATTCAGCTTTTTGTACCTCAACTTCAACCATCCATTGATTACCAAAAGAAACCGAGGTATTAAGCACGGCGGCTTCGTTCTCAAAATGATATGGCGGCGTGTCATTCCAGCCACCTGCCAAATCAATTCGGCCAGGAACACGAACAACAGTTCTTTTTCCCTTTTCAATATTTTTAGCGATTTTTGTTAGTAGTCGTTCCGGCAAAAACCACTCTTCACGTGCATATTTTCCCACAACTTCAATTGTTGTCATAGGTCTTATTAATTAATAATAGACAGTCTTGTTTTACCACAAATAGTTTTAAAAGACAAGCAAAATCTATGTAGTCTTTTCAAGACCTTCGCAACACTAGCCCCAATTTTTGACATGGTGTTAAGTAATTAATTCCCATATGAAGTCTATGGTTGTTGTAATAGA
>Ga0194044_10000263_pt1 | contig 25335 bp, 22 predicted proteins | sample JunL4417m_MetaG_FD_155460 | JGI IMG/M metagenome (GOLD analysis project Ga0194044, IMG submission 155460) | Anoxic zone freshwater microbial communities from boreal shield lake in IISD Experimental Lakes Area, Ontario, Canada - Jun2016-L442-17m | ecosystem: Environmental > Aquatic > Freshwater...
GAGTGTAAGAGACCTCGCCGTTGGCGAAGACATCGAGGGCGCCGTCGGGGCCGATGTCGCTCGTGAAGAAATCCGGGTAGTGGTCGAGGCCAGTGGAGCGTTTGAACTGCTCGGGGGTAAGTTTGGTCTGCCAACGGCGGGCGTGGAACACTTTGATGTCTTTGCGCCAGTCCAGGGCCTGGTTGGGAAAACAAATCCATTGAACTGCATCGACGAGGTGGGTGCCGACGTCCGGGACGGATTCGCCTTGCTGGCGGACATCGTAGAACCAGGCGGGCCGGATCAGCGGTTTGCCGGCGACTTCTTTGAAGAAGTAGTGGACGCTTTCCATCACGACGGCGGGCTGCTCAGGCGCGCCTTTTTCGAGGGTGCCGAAGATCTCGGGCATGAGGGCCAGCTCGCGTTGGAGGATGCTGGTGATCTCGTAACGTTCGGTCATGATGTCGTAAAGCAGCACCTTCTTGGCAGCGGCGAGGGCGAAGCCTTTGCGGAGGAGGTCGAAGTTGGCGGGGGTGATGGCCATGGGTTTGTCGGCGAGCACGTTGAATCCGGCCGCCACCGCGCGGTCGATGTATTCGGTCTTGCGGGCGTTATTGCCGGCCAGCACGACCACGTTGCCGGCTTTGTCGCGCACCATCCGCTCGAGGAAGTCGGGACCAGTGCAGACTTTCTCCTCCCAGCGGGTGGGATTGCTGGCGCGGGTATTGAAGCCGGCGATGCGCTTGAGATGTTCCTGCAGGTCCGGCCCTTCCGGGGCATACACATGGACGACGGGGCTGGCCTGCGGATACATGAATTTCTGGACCAGACCGGCGTGGAAGTGGCCCGGATCAAGGGTGATGATCTGGACTTCGTTGGCGGCCTGAGCCGTGGCGAGAGTGATGCCTATAGCGAGGAGAGTGAGATGGGAAATCCGAAGTCCGAAGCCCGAATACCGAAGGAAATCCGAAGTTCGAGGTCCGAAGTTCAAAGTTCGTGGTTCGAGGTTCGAGTTGTGTAAGAAGTGTCTCATGTTTTCTGGAGCAGGAGGTTGGCGCCATAGGGGGCGCGTTGGGGACGGGAGCGCATGGCGTTGGCCTGGTCGTCATCGAGGAAGGCTTCTTTGGCGGGATCCCAACGAAGCTTGCGGCCGAGTTTCATCGCAATCCAGCCGATCTCGCAGGCGCTGGTCGAGCGGTGCGCTTCTTCAGGCGTCGTGACTGCGGGCTGGCGGGTTTGGATGCTGGTGAGCCAGTCGAGGTGGTGGTCGTCGCTCTTGTGCAGATGAAGTTCGTTCGGTCCCAGCTTCGAGTTGAGAATCTTCGGGTCGCTGGCGTCAAGGGCTTTGCCGAAGGCGCTGGCGGGGTCGCTGGCAGTAGCTTGAGCGCCGCCGCGGCTGACAAATATCCAGCCATCGCTACCCTCGAAGCGGACGCCGTTGGTGAAATTGTTGTCGATGATCATGGTTGCGCCGTTGGCATATTTCGCCTCGATGTGGTAGGGGCCATGCACATTCCACAGACCCTTCCTGGGGAATTCAGCTTTGCCCTCGATTTCAATGGGTCCGGTCAGTTCGGTGCCCATGCCCCAGTGGCCGATATCAACGTGGTGAGAGCCCCAGCCGGTGATCATGCCCAGGCAATAGGAATCGATGCGCAACCAGCCCGGTCGGTCCGTGATACTGTTCTGAGGATGAACACGTTTTTCGGTATAGGGAACCTGGGGGGTCCAGCCTAGCCACATGGCGTAGTCCAGGTTGGGAGGGATGGGCATTTCCGGCTCTTCATCGCCGGACGGATCAACCGGCAGACCGATCTTGACCGTATGCAACTTTCCGATGCGGCCGTTGCGGACGAGTTCGCAGGCGATGCGGAACTGGGTGGTGGAACGCTGCTGGCTGCCGATCTGGAAGGCGCGCTTCTTGGCGCGGACGATGTCGCTCACCTGGCGGCCCTCAGCGAGCGTCATCGAGAGAGGTTTCTGAACGTAGATGTCTTTGCCGGCCAGGGCGGCGGCGATGACGGGCTCGGAGTGCCAGTGGTCCGGGGTGCTGATGGCGACGGCATCGACGCGGCCGTCTTTGAGCAGGTCGCGGTAATCGCCGTAGGCCTTGACGACCAGCGCGGTTTCGCTGCCGGTCTTGCCGGCGTAGAATTTCTCGACGCGATTCTTGGCCCGGGCCAGCCGTTTGGAATCCAGATCGCAAACGGCGACGATGCGGGCGACGTTGTGTTTGAGGATGCCCGGCATGTCCATCTCGTTGGCGATGCGGCCACAGCCGATCTGGCCAATTTGAATTTTGTTGCTGGGAGCGTCGGCGCCGAAAACGGAGGATGGGACGATGGTTGGAAAGAGGGATGCGGCTGCGGAGGCCGCCAGCGAGGTCGTTAAGAATTGTCGGCGAGTTATATGCAGAACTTCGTTCATAAAGTTTGGACCATCAAACGACGCAGTTTATTTAAGTCTTTCTTGCCAGACAAGGACTCTTGTGGCAGGCAACAGGAGCATCAGTGTGGATTCAAGAATCCGCAACGGGTCGCGCAACCGCATAATGAGACAAGAAACCAGGACGACGGAATGGTTACATTGAAGGCTAAGACAGTGGCAGATGGATTGAAGCTCTTCACGGCTCTGCTCCTGGCTGCGGGAAATGTGGCCGGCGCCGGAGAACGCGGACTGCCCCGCAGCGAAGGCATTGTCAACTTCGGCAAGGTGAATGACTGTCTTTATCGCGGGGCCCAGCCTGACGCCCGTGGGATCAGCAACCTCAAGAAGTTGGGCATCAAGACCATCATCAACCTGCGCATGGGCAAGGATGCTTGGAAAGCGGAAGCGACCGAGGCCCATGCCAACGGGATCATTTACACAAACGTGCCCATGAAGGGCTTTGGCCGGCCGACGCCCGGGCAGGTGGGGCTGGCGCTGGCGCTGATTGAAACCTTGCCGGCTCCGGTCTTCGTCCACTGCGAGCATGGCTGCGAGCGGACGGGCACGATCATCGCCTGCTATCGCATCCAACACGACCATTGGTTGAGTGAGTCGGCTTTGGCGGAAGCCAAGCTTTATGGCATCTCGAAGTTCGCGCGCGGGATGAGGAAGTATATTGTGGAGTTTGGCAGAGCGCCCACGAAGCCGTCTTCATGGTGAAGGACATGGAAGTCGCCCGGTTCAGCAACGAAATCACCATCGACTTTGCGCCGCTGGCGCAGGACTGCGTGGACAGATGCAGGCTGTTATCGACGAGAGTTCTGGCATCGCTGGAGGCCCCAGGCAATCTCACGCGCCGTCCTGGTGGCGGCCTTTGCGGTTGCGGCCTGGCTTATATCTTTGGCTTCAACTACCTGGTCTCGCCCATAGCCCAGAGGATGCCGCCGAGGATGAGCCGGGTAAGTTTGGGATCGGAATAATGCTCCGGTTTGTGGCCCAGGGCGGTGTACCATTCGCGGCCGCCATCGAATTGATGACGCCAGGCCAGCGGGAACTCGTCGCCGAATTTCTTGCCGGGATACTTTCCCTTCGCGGGGTCGTCGAGGGTGGTCAGGTCGCCGGCCAGCAAGATGTGCAGTCCGTCAGGCATATTGTCGAGGAAGTAGAATTCGTCGGTCCACTGGAACGAATCGGGCAGGTGCGCGGTGGCCGAGTCTTTGGGGTCTTTGACCTTAACGGTGAAGGGCTGCAGTTTGGGGTGGCGGAGGAATTTGCCGCCGAGCATTTCCCAAAACCACGGCCACTGGCGCATCGAACCGCAAGCGGAATGGATGCCGACGAAGCCGCCGCCGGCACGGATATAACGCTGGAAGGCAGCTTTTTGCTCTTCGTTCTCGAAGACATCGTTGTTGGTGTTGTCAAAAATCAGCGCCCGGTAACGCTTGAGATTCTGGTCGGTGAACACGGATGGGGCGTCCGAGACGTCCACGCCAAAATGGTTGTCAGCGCCGAGTTTCTTGATGGCGGCCACGCTGGCGGGGATGTTATCGTGGACGTAGCCCTTGCCGTTCCTGGTATAGACCAGGACGCGGCGGTCCGCGGCGGCACCGAGGGCGGCGGTCCCCAGGCAGATGAGGAAGGCGAGGCAAATTCCAAGGGCATTCCTTCCAAAGGCGGGGTTCCGGGTGGAAAGCGGGGACGCGCGAAACGTACCGCGGGCCTTCCGATTGGACATCGGCGAGACAGCAGGTTGAGAATCTCCGTTACCAGAGGATACAGTGTTCATAAGCGACACGACGAGTTCGGCACATTAATTTAATTCAATAGTAACCAAGCACGCTGGCGGGGTAGCCGATGTCGGGAATTATGGTGCAGCCTGCCCTTTGATCAAGACGAAAGACGACCGAGAAGCGAGATCGCAGGGCGGATTCAAGAAATCGTAGCCGCCGATGGGAGTCGGCGCTGATCTCAGTAATTGAGGGAAAGTGCGCCGACTCCCGTCGGCGGCTACAAATTTGTGGGTTCTTGAATCCGCCCTGGCGAGATCGTTAGGGGCAGGAGGTGCGATGTAAGCCGGCTGAAGCCGGCGCTCCCGGTGCGTGCGCGAAACCAAATTCCCATTGCACGGACTGCGCCGCTGCGGTAAAGTGCCCTATATCAGACAGAACCCGGCGTCCACCGACTGGGTCACTGATTGGCATGAAAACAAAGAAATCGCGCTCTAAGAAAGGCGCGCAATCAGCGGCTCGGATCGCGCGCCGCGTGCTTCGCGCGAGAAGCAAGACTGCGAAGATTCCCCCCATGCTTTTTGAAGGCGACGAGCCTGGCCTCCCGGCCACCGGGCCGGGGGACCATTACGCTCTGGTTCCCACACCGTCGGCGGGTCCGTCCATCCGTGATGAAGTGAGGGAGTTGCCCGCAGCCTACGGAACGGAAAAGCTGATGCTGGTCGCGCGCGACCCGCATTGGCTTTATGCGCATTGGGATCTTACTCAGGACCAGCAGCGTCGGTATAACGCGCTGTCTGCCGACCGTCATCTGGTAGTGCGAGTTCGCCCCGGCACGATTGCCGCCCATCCTTTCACCGAAGTCCACGTGCATCCGGAATCCCGCTCCTGGTTTATCCACGTCGAGGGCGCGGGGATTCGATACGGGGCTGAGCTGGGCTATTATGCGGCTAATCGCCAATGGGCAACGGTGGCAACCTCCGCGTCGGCGGCGACTCCGCCGGATACGGTGTCAAGGGATCAAACCCAGCGATTCGCGACTATTCCTATGGAAGTGCCCCTGCCCCAACTTTCGGGTCCGGTGGAAGAAACCCGCGTTGCGCACTTGCCGCCACTCGATGCGGCTCAGGAACGAGCACTGGACGAGGTGATCAAGACTCATCTGAGATGGCAGGAAGATGCGAGCTCGGCAGGAATCACGGATATGATTCGCGGCTTGGTCGGATGGGACATTGATCTTCCACCGTCAGCCCTGCCCTTGCCGTTTGACAGCCAGATCGAAAGCTTGTTCAGTCCATTGGGTGGCGAGCGGCCGCGACCGGAAGATTTCTGGCTCAACGTCAATGCCGAACTCGTTCTCTACGGCGCAACGGAGTCGGACGCGAGCCTGACAATTGGCGGCTGGCCCATTCGACTCCAGCCCGATGGCACGTTCAGTTTTCGCTTCGCATTGCCGGACGGCGACCACGAGGTCGCCGTGTCCGCAATGTCGGCGGAAGGGGACTTGCGTCAGGCCAGGCTGAAATTCAGCCGTCGCACGGAATACTCGGGTGAAGTTGGCGCGGCGCCGCAGAACTCTTCGCTCAAGGCCCCTGACGCCGGCCTTTAGCCTTTAGCTTTTGGTCCTCCGCATGCCCGGTTACCTTTCGCTCGTTCTGCACGCGCACCTGCCGTTTGTCCGGCATCCGGAGCACGAGAGGTTTCTCGAGGAAACCTGGCTCTTTGAAGCCATCACCGAAGCATATATCCCGTTGTTGCAACTGTTGGAGCGCTGGCGGCGGGACAGTCTGGACACCCGGCTCACGCTGACCCTCACGCCGACGCTCTGCTCGATGCTGCTGGATCCGCTGCTACAGGCGCGTTACGAACGACACCTCAACGAGTTGATTGACCTCGCCGGCAAAGAAATCCAGCGGACCAGCCTCAACCAACCGTTTCACGCACTCGCCTTGTTCTATCAGGAGCGGTTCACCGTGGCTCGCGACGCTTACCTCGGCTGCGGCCGCGACCTGGTAGGCGCCTTCCGGCAATTTCAGGACCTCGGGCAGTTGGAGATCCTCACCAGCGCCGCCACGCACGCGTTGCTACCGTTGCTGGCCGATCACCAGCCATCGCTTCGCGCGCAGATTCTGGTGGCCCGGGACCATTACCGGACTTGTTTCGGGCGCGAGCCGCGGGGCTTATGGCTGCCGGAATGCGCTTACGCCGAAAGCCTGGATGGCGTTCTGCAAGCGGCAAACATCCGATGGGTCATCACCGACACGCATGGTATTTTGCACGCGGAGCCGCAGCCGCGTTATGCCACCTTTGCCCCGCTGTTCACCCCGAGGGGCATCGCTGCATTTGGTCGTGATGCCGAATCCGCCCGGCAGGTCTGGAGCCGGCACCAAGGCTATCCCGGCGACCCGCGCTACCGGGATTTTTATCGCGACATCGGATTCGATCTCGATTTCGATTACGTGAAACCATATCTGTCGGCACCCGGCCAACGCGGGTTTACCGGCATCAAATACCATTGCATCACCGGCCGCTCAGCAGACAAGCAAGTGTACGATCGGCCAGCCGCCCTGCAAGCCGCCGAGGAGCATGCCGACCAGTTTCTCGCCGCGCGGAACGCGCAAATCCTGTCCCTGGCCGGGGTTTTGGACCGCCCGCCGCTGTTGGTGGCGCCTTACGACGCGGAATTATTTGGCCATTGGTGGTATGAGGGACCGGAGTTTCTCGATTTCGTTGTGCGCAAAGCGTGCGGCGATCAACAGAACCTCACGCTGATCACCCCGGCCGAGTACTTGCAGCGGCATCCGACGAATCAGGTGGCGACACCCAGCGCCTCGAGCTGGGGTGAGGGAGGCTACTGGCGCGTCTGGCTCAACGAGAAGAACGAATGGATTTACCCGCACTTGCGCGTGGCGCAGGAGCGGATGACGGAACTGGCGCGGCGATTCTCCTGTGGAGCAGTCGTCTCACCGGTCGGCACCGATCCGTCCTCGCCTCGTTCGCTTCAGGAGCGCGCGCTCCGGCAGGCCGCGCGCGAACTGTTGCTCGCCCAGGCCAGCGATTGGCCGTTTATTCTCCGGAGCGGCACCAGCCCGGACTATGCGCGCAAGCGCGTGAAAGATCACCTGCTCCGCTTCACAACGCTCTACGATCAACTCACCGCGACGCGGGTTGACGAACAATGGCTCGGCAATATCGAGGGCATGGATAACATTTTCCCAGCCGTGGATTACCGATACTGGGCGTGAGGCTGAACTGCCTTCAAACCCACACTTGAACCTGCGTTGCCTGTAACAAACAGAGTGCGCACGTAAATCATCGGACGCGAGTTCACTTGCGCCTGGATGCACAGAACGATGTTTGCGACGCTCAAGGTCCGCAAACACGGCGGATTCAAGAACCCAGACATTTGTAGCCGCTGACGGTAGTCGGCGCACTTTTCCTCGATTATCGGAGTGTTAGCGCCGACTGCCGTCGGCGGCTACGGTTTCTTGAATCCGCCCTGGTCCGCAAAGAATCGCGAAGTCCACTGCTTGACGTATAAGACGGCGTCCCCCAACTTGACATGAAGAAACCATGAATCCTTCAACTGTTTTCAAATTCCGACCGCAACGCACCGGATTCACCCTCATCGAATTACTGGTCGTCATTGCGATTATCGCCATCCTCGCGGCGATGCTGCTGCCGGCCTTGAGCAAAGCCAAAGACAAGGCCAAGAGTATCCAGTGCCTGTCCAACATGAAACAGTGGGGACTGGCCACCGTGATGTACGCGGGCGACAACAATGACAAAATCCCCCTGTTTGGCGACGTTTTCCCCTATAGCCCGACGACGATGTGGTGGTATCAGAAACTAGCCCCTTACGTGATGAGATCGGCCGCCGCCCAAGCGGGCAACTATGAGTCGCTCAGCGCGGATATCCGCAAATGCCCGGCGGGCAGCGTGGGACCGCCGCCGCTTTCCGGTCCGGCGGTGGCCGCTTACAAGGAGTGGAACTGCTGGATTGGCGTGTATTACGGAGCTTTTGGAAACCCGCTCACGGGCTCCTTCTTCTACGGAAACGACATGAAACCAGTCAGCGCCTCGCGAATCAAGAAACCCGCCGATGCCCTGATGTTCTTGGACACCGTAACGCATTATGTTTACTCGCCGCAGTCCTGGGCCTTTGACATGGACCTTAACAAAGACGGAATGCCCGACAGTTCCGGCGGCGTTTACGCTGGCGAATATTCCTTTAATAATGCCCGCCCCACGGTTCACAACAACAGCGCCAACGTCACGCTGTTGGACGGACATGCTGAGCGCGTGCCTTTCAAGAAGCTCTGGGATTGGCGAAACAACCGCATTACTCATTCGTTTTGGTATTTGGAAGATTGAGGCGGCGCCAGGCTATGCGCAGAGCGAAACGTTCAAACCCAGCGCCCTTATGCCTGCCACAGAATTTGTGCGGCTTTTCAGCGACAAACCGCCGGCTGCAATCGAGAAGAAACAATGAAGGAATTCAAGACACTGATATTCTCCCGTGCCCGAAGTGGCGCGGTGTGTTCGATTCTGACACTTCTTGCCGCTGGCCTGCTCGGCCCGCAGCTCCCGACGGCAGCGCATGGCCTTTTGGCCACTTATGTTCAGCATGGCGTCCGATTGAAAGTGGGCGCGGAGCACATTGACCTCACCTTGGACCTGACCTTCTTCGAAGAGCCATCGGCCCGGGAGCGGACAGTGATGGATGCCGATGCCAATGGGCACATTACCCGATCCGAAGTGGATGCCTATCTGAAGAAACTTGCGCCCGAAATGCTCAAGCAAGTGAAGCTGAGCGTCGCTGGTCACGAAGTGCCACTCATTCCGCTTTATGATCCGGAGATTGATCTATCCAGCGACCAAATGATAGCGACGGCGCATCACCGGTTGCGCTTGTATTTCTTCGCGGCCACGCCAGTGGGATTGGGAACGGATGACGAAATTCTGATCGAGGACCAGCTCTGGCCGGAAACGAAATCATTAGGAACGCCGCAGGCCGAAGGCAGCGACGGTTGCACGATGTTGCCGGAAATCTCGATTCGTTCAAACGCTGCGGCGGCGACCGTGCGCGAGTCACGCAGGTTCAAGTTTCGCTGTGTAAAACCGCCAATTCCAAAATCCGCGGCTGCCGCCAATGCGCACAGTCCCAGGACGCTGCAACCCAAACCCGCAACTCCATGAACTTACGCCGGTTGTCACTTCTCATTTTGATTTTGCTGACGATGACGCTTGCTGGGCCATCGCAGGCTCGGGCTGCCGACGCGAAATCCCTATCACCTAACGGTGTGGTGGATTTTGCCAGCAAACTCGCCCGAGATCACCGGAACCTCTTCAGTCCGGAGAAACGCGCGGATTTAGGGGCGCTGAATCGCGAGTTGCGTACTGCGCAACAAGCCCTCCGTCAGGCGCGGACGGACGAAGCACGCAACGCCGCCGTGGCGCGCGGTGCGGCCGCCGCCGAGCAATTGCTCGCCACAGTGAGGGCTTGCGAGCGAATCATTCGGCTGGACCTGACCCGTCCGCAACCCGTGCTGGTGCAGTTGAAGCCTTATGAAGTGCCGGGCGACACGGGCGTGTTGTTGTTCGAAGTCGTGACGGGCGCCAACGAGCTGACTTACGGCACGACGAATTTCGATTTCGAGGAACTGCCGGAGTTCGCTCTGCCCGCGCCTTTGGTCGTGTCGTCCAATGGCACGACTTACTTTCTGATTGGGTTGGAACATGTGCCGGCAGGTCGCACTTCCTTTCTCTTTGAGATCAGCCAGCAGCCGGGTCAGACGCCGGTGCGACATTTGATGGAACTCACCACGCCAGTGCCGGGACGGTTGAAACTGACCGTGGTTGCGGACGACACCGGCAAACCGGTGCCGGCCATGGTGCAATTGTTGTGGCAGGTGGATGGACGGGTTCATCAGCCCGGCAACGGCATCGAGTTTGCGCCGCAGTTTGAAAGCCTCGGCAGTCCCACCGGCGCGCGAAAAGCCAATCTTCCTGGTCCGCTGAACGAAGCATTCTGGTGCATGCCTGGCCCGGTGGACATGCCACTGTCGCCCGGTCAATGGCGGATCGGCGCGCGCCGTGGCGTCGAATACGAGGCCGTCTTCGAGGACATCACCGTTCGGTCGGGTGAAACCGTCGCACGCGAGTTAAAACCAAGACGCTGGGTGGACATGCGGAAGCGCGGTTGGTGGTCGGGCGATGATCACGTGCATTGCCGGATTCTCTCGGATGAGGACGCGCAGCGATTGATGGCTTGGGTGAAGGCGGAGGACATTCATCTCGCGAATGTGGTGAAGATGGGCGACATCTACCGCACTTTCTTCGAGCAACGCGGTTTCGGCCCAGCCTACCGCGTCGTGGACGGGCAATTTACGCTCGTTCCCGGCCAGGAATGTCCGCGCACCCACGAGCAGATCGGTCACACGCTGGCCATGAACATCACCAGCATGGTGCGCAATCCCGACCGGTATTTTCTCTATGATGAAGTCTTCGATGCCGTCCACGCGCAAGGCGGCCTCAGCGGCTACGCGCACGGGAACAGCGGAATCTTCAGCGTCCATCGCGACATGAGCCTGAACGTGCCCCGCCAGAAAGTGGACTTCATCGAGATTCTTCAGTTCAACGAACTCGGCACCGAGCTTTACTATGACTTCCTTAACCTCGGCTGTAAACTCACCGCCTCGGCCGGTTCGGACGTGCCGTGGGGCGGCACGATTGGAGAGGTGCGGGCGTATGCGTTTCTCGGAAAGAAATCCTTCACGGCGGATGCCTGGTTCGATGCCTTCCGCCGTGGACGCACCTTTACCACTAGCGGACCGATGCTCGAATTCAGCGTTGACCAAGCGTTGCCGGGCGATGAACTCAAAATCACATCCGACCGCCAGCTCCGCATCCGTGCCCGGGCGTGGGGCGATCCGAAACACATGTCACCCGTGAAACTTGAAATCATGCGGCATGGCAACATCATTCGTAGTGCCGAGTCGCAGGACCCGAAACGACCCGAGGTTCAGCTCGACTTCACTGTGCCGGCTGGACACGGCTGCTGGATCGCCGCGCGCGCGCGCGCCGGCGACGGGACGAGCGCGCACACGACGCCGGTATATGTCGTGCGCGAGGGATTTCGCTTCTGGAAACTCGAGGGGTTGGACGAATTGATCGCCAAAAGACTGGCCAGCCTGCTCGAAATCGAACAACTGGTCACCGAGGCGCGCCATCCCCAAAAGGAAGTAGAGTTCAGAGGCATCGTTGACCAGAAACAACTCGTGAACCAGGGCGGCGCGTTGCTCGAACGCGTGACCCAGGCGCGGAAGCTTTACGAAGAGTTGCGTGAGACGGCGAGGAAGGAACGCGCCGCCGGGAGAGCGGTCGATCGTTGATCCTCCAGCACTCGCATTTCGCTATGGCCCACCTTGAACCAGCAAAAACAAACTGTTACATGATATGAAAAATAACTTCCTCATCCGTTCCACCTTCGCCGCAACCATTGGTTGCGCCTTGCTGACGCACTCGGCCGCCCGCGCCGACGACCTGGTCAAAGCTAAAGATGGCTCCGGCGTGATTGGCTACAAGGACACGCCCAAGCTGCCGTGGTGCGACTGGCTGGTGCATGATCCCGATCGGCCAGCACCAATACGCATCAACCCGGGGCCAGCCGGTCCGCCGGCACCCATACCGGCCGATGCCATCGTGCTGTTCGATGGCAAAGCACAGGACCCCTGGCGTTCGGCGGTCACGGTTGCCCAGTGCGCTTTCGCAACGTCTGGGTTCGCCCGCTGTGACGCAAAGGCATAAAATGCAACCGAAGTTGGCTGTCTCGCTGGCCGTTCTATCCCTGGCCGTTTTGCTGTTCTTTGATGACGCGGGGATGGCGGACACACAGAAAACAGGCGCTGCTCCAAAACAACCTGACCGCATAACTTGTGTTGACGTGTTCTGGACGACGTGATCACCATTGCGTACGCGCGTGAGACCGCCAAGAAGCCTTGAGTCAACCAGCCCGGTGCGGAAGCGATTTAATAACCACATGAATTTGATAGACGTCTTCCAACAATGCCGAGGTTGGCTGGCACTTGCCGTGGCGCTGGGGATCGGGGGGGCGCGTTCACACGCGGAAGCAGATCGGCCAATCGAGCTCGAAAACCAGTATGTGAAACATGTCATCCGGGCGGATGGCGCGAATTCCGCCTTCATTGACAAACAGTCGGGCACGGATTACTGCGACCACCAGCGGATCGTGAAGTTTGCCAGATTGAAAAAGGCCGGGAAGGAATATGCGGCGACGCAGGCAACCTATGCCGACGGCAAACTCCAGGTGCATTTTGGCGAATCCGGCGTAACGGTGGTAATCGGAGTCGCCGCTGAGAAACGGTATTTTACCTTCGAGGTTTTGTCAGTGAGTGATGCGGCGGTGGAGGAACTGGTATTCCTGGATGTGGCGCTGAACAGCCCGGGATCATTGGCGGATAAGTTCCAAGCCTGCACGCTGGCCTTGAATATCAAGACGGACATCAATGATCTCCCCGGCCCGAGCCGGCGCCTGCTCGCGGCCTGTTTTCCGAGGCCCGGTTTAGTGGGCGCCAAGGCTGCCATTTTGGGCTGCCCGCCGGGCGAACTTCGCAATGTCATGAAGGAAGTCGTCCGCGCAGCCAAAGACCTGCCGCAGACGGATCGTGGGGGACCGTGGGCGCTCGATTCCGCCGCCAATCGAGGTTCATACCTGATTGATTATCCGGGCTCCATCTCGGAGAAGAACGTGGACAAATGGATCGCCACCGCGAAGGGAATCGGCGCCAAACAGATTGATTTTCACACCGGGCATACGTTGCGGTTTGGAGATTATGAGCCGGATGCGGCAATTTATCCCAAGGGTTTGGACAGCTTAAAAGCGGTGATCGCCAAACTTCATGCGGCAGGGATCGCAGCGGGCCTCCACACTTATGCTTTCTATGTTGCCAAAAACAGCAAGTGGGTGACACCGGTGCCGGACCAGCGGCTCGGGAAAGCTGCAACTTTTACCCTGGTGTCGGCCCTGATCGAAACGGACAAGACCCTGACCGTGGCGGAAACCACCAAGGAAATGTCCACGCTGACGGGCTTTCAGGTGCGCAACAGTGTGACGCTGCAGATTGACGATGAATTGATCACCTACAGCGGCATCAACAAGGAACCACCATACGCTTTCACCGGCTGTCAGCGCGGCGCCCACGGCACGAAAGCGGCGAAGCATGAGCCGGCCACCAAGGTTCACCATTTGAAGGAATGTTTCGGGCTGTTCACCCCCGACGGCGATTCGACCCTGTTCGAGGAAGTGGCCGATCGCACGGCGGAGGTGTACAACACCTGCGGGTTTGACATGATTTATCTGGACGCACTGGATGGAGCGGACGTTCTGGGGCACTGGCCAAACGGCTGGAAATATTATGCCGCAAAATTCGTTTATCGCCTTGGCCAGGGGCTGAAGCAGCCGGCGATCATGGAGATGAGCACCTTTGACCATCACCTCTGGTTTGCCCGTTCCCGGGTCGGGGCCTGGGATGCGCCTTCAAAAGGATACAAGCGGTTTATTGACCAGCATTTTCTGGAGAACAAAAACAGCCGGCAGAATCTGCTGCCGGCCAACCTCGGCTGGTGGTGCATCTTTGACTGGGCGCCGAAGGACCGGATCCGGACGTTCTCGGATGACCTGGAATACCTCATGTGCAAGGCCATCGCGGGCGACCACAGTCTCTCCTGGCTGATGGGCTTCGAGCCGGAGACGTTTGAGAAATCCTATAACGCCCGACGTCTGGGGGCGCTCGTCAAGCAGTACGAGGAATTGCGCCTGGCGAATTATTTCCCGCCCGCCGTCCGCGAAAAACTCGGCGCCCCGGATAGCGATTTCACTTTGGAGAAAACGGCGGCCGGGCAGTGGCAGTTCCGCCCCGTCCGGCACGACGTCCATAAAGTTCTGGGCCTGGATGAAAACAGCAACCGATGGAAAGTGGATAACAAGTTCCACAAACAACCGCTGAAGGTGAGAATCGAGGCGCTTCTGTCAATGTCGCTTTATGAAGGCAACGGAGAAGTGCTGGCGACATTTGCTGCCACCAATGAGTTCAGCCAGGTGCAGGCCGCCGAAGGCGTTTCCTGCTCCTTACAGAGCGTCTCGACTCCCGTCAAGGCGGGCGCAGCCAGCGGCTGCTTTGTCGCCAAGAGCGACAAGACCAATACGTTCTGCGCCTGGGCGATGGCGGACAAGAAATTCTCGAAGCCCGTCAGCCTGCTGGAAAAAGGATTCGGCGTCTGGATTCATGGCGATGGCAAAGGGGAAGTGCTTAACTTCCAATGGCGAGCACCGGAGCACCTCAGCGGCGGCTTGAGTGAACATTACACCGTTATTGATTTTACCGGCTGGCGGTATTTCGAGTTTGTCGAGCCGGAGTCCGACCGGTTGATGGATTACGGCTGGCCCTATCTTTACGCGAACCCAGACAAGGAATTTGGCAGTGCTGAGAGCATTCAACGCTTTAACCGATTTGCCGGAACATTCTGGGTCGATTACGGAAAACTCGATTCCCTTAAACTTTGGTACAACCATCTGCCCCAAGGGCAAGAAGTGAAATGCTACCTGAGTCCCATCAAAGCCCTGCCGCATATAAAAGCGAAGTTGGTAAATCCCTCAATCGAAATTGGCGGCCAGACCATTACCCTGCCCACCACGCTGGAAAGCGGCAGTTATTTGGAATTCCGCTCCCAGACCGATTGCAAGGTTTACGATGCCAAGGGTGAACTGATTGGCGAGATCAAGCCGCAGGGAAATGTTCCGCAACTCGAACCCGGAAACAATGCCGTGCGGTTTAGCTACGATGTTTCACCAGGAGCCAGCGCCCGGGCCAATGTGACCATCATCAGCCAGGACGATACACTTGTCGGCGAATGATCCGGATGCGCCCCAATCTTTTAGAAAGGAACGGCAAGAAGCAGTTTGCAGTCCTGCCGTACGAGGAATTCGTCGCGATGCAGCAACGACTGGAAGACTTGGAGGATTTGACGACGTTGCGCAAAGCCAAGCATGCCGAAGGTGGAAAACGATCAATCCTGCTCGCCGAAGCCAAACGCAAATTGGGTCTTAGTTGACGAAGCGGCGTCTTTCTCGGACGGGCAGAAGAGGGCAACTCTCACGGACATTACAAAAGTGCGAACCTTTTGTACGCAACAAAACAGCTTTTCGGGTGTCTGTTTGGGAATATGCAAATTCAGGAAACGAAGCCACTGCATCCCCTGGCGGAAGGGCAAATGTGGAAACTTGAGCACGGTTACCTTCATATCGTTGAACTGAGCAAGCGACTGGTTCAATACAAGATTCTGCGGCAGTTGCACCAACATGTGGCAACTTCAAGGCTGATCGGCATTGTGGAGTTGATTATCTTCCTGAGGCACAACGAGGCTGAGTTGATGATGAATGCAACACATCAGGGCTGATGCCAACTTCGGTAAAAGCGCCGCCCAAAAGCTGTGGCTTCGTTGTCCACGAAGTTCTCCACGCTGCTGGATGCGATGTTCGTAGAAATGCCGGACCAGTTCACGAGGTTGGTTGAAGCTTGGATGACGTAAGTTGCCCCCACTACCAGGTTGCTCAGCGTGAACTGAAAAGCGCCACCTTGCAGTTGCAGCGGGTCAATCAGTGTGGCGGGCGTTGGCTGCGTTGGGGTTGCCGGCCAGACAACGATGGTTCCGGTCATGCCGAAGATGTAAAATGTGCTGTCCCGATAATTGAAAGTTCCCGTGACTGGAAACATTAGCCGTGCGCTCTCATCGATATCAAGCATCCCTGAGTTCCAATATCCTGCGCAAACGGAATCGTGCAGGTAATAACTCCAGTCATGGTTCACCCACGTCACGATGTCGCCCACTTGGATTTCGAGGTGGGCGGGAGAGAACTTCCAGTCGGAGGTCATCTCGACGGTGTAATCGGTGGCTGTGGCGGATTGTTCGACACAGAAAGCAAATACATGGAGCCAGCATATCGTGATAATGTTGATAAGGTATGAGGCTTTGTTCATAAGCGTTTTCGATTCTCATTTTCCATTCTGGCTTGTTCCTTATCAGTTTGACGGTAGATGGACAAGAACCATCCGAACCGAAACCTTGCGCGGCGGTCGGGGCAAGGACGATCAGACCCGGCAGCTCAACCGCTCGTTCAAGCAGTTGTTGGAACTGTGGAATCGAATAGTCAGCGGCAGCCGAAGCCGTGCGAGAAGACCCTCAAAGCCGAGTTGACCAGTGGATTGGCGGCGGGCTCCACCGACTCTGTTTGAGCGCCTCGAAACACGGGGGTGGCAACAGAAATGGGGCCGGGGAGAAAAAACCTTAAAAACAGGGCTTGCCAAGTCAGCGAAGCAAGTTTACGCTCTGGCCTCTTTTTGGGGTAACCCTTGAGGGGGAGCGGTTCGCATAACGCGGCCGCACCCAGGACAATGATGATTTATGGCAGTTAAAATTCGTTTGAAGCGAGTCGGGGCGAAGAACAAGCCTGCGTTCCGCATAGTTGTGGCTGATGGCCGCAGTCCGCGCGATGGCAAGTTCATCGAGGAACTGGGCACGTATCTGCCACGGAAGAAGAGTGACAACTTCACCTTGGATCTCGATCGGGCCAAGTACTGGGTGAGCAAAGGCGCACAGCCGAGTGAGACTGTGGCCAGCTTCATCAAGAAAGCGGTTAAGGCCGCGGCCGCCGCGGCGTCAACCTAAGGCGAAGGTTGCCGGCTTATGCAAGCCTTTCTCGAATACGTCGTCAAAGGGTTGGTGCAACACCCGGAAGAGGTGACCATCACGCCCGTCGAGCGCGAAGGGACGACGGTTTACGAGTTGCGCCTGCACACCGAGGACGTCGGGAGAATCATTGGCCGGCAAGGAATGACGATCAATGCGATCCGGTCCCTGTTGCTGGCAGGCAGCGCGAAAAAGGGTTTGCGCTGCACCTTGGAAATCGTCGAAGAAAAGCCAGCCGGATAACGGGTTGGGGAGTGCAAGCTTCAGCTTGTTTTTGGGGGGAAGGTTTCCTCCGTTAATGCAAGCTGAGGCTTGAACTCGGGCGAGTAGATGAAAATCGACGTGCTCACATTGTTTCCCGCGATGTTTGCGGGGCCGCTGGACGAAAGTATCATCAAGCGGGCGCGGGAATCGGGGCGGTTGGATTTGGCGATCCATAATCTGCGCGATTACGCGCATGACCGTCACAAAACGGTCGATGATCGGCCTTTTGGCGGCGGACCGGGCATGTTATTCAAGCCCGAACCGATCTTTGAAGCGGTAGAAAAGCTGACGCGGGAAGACACACGAGTGATTCTGCTGTCGCCCGCGGGCCGGACCTTTAATCAGGCGGTCGCTCGCGAGCTGGCTGGGCTGGGGCATCTGCTCCTGGTCTCAGGTCACTACGAAGGTTTTGACGAGCGTGTGCGGGAACAGTTGGCGGACGATGAGTTGTCGATTGGCGACTATGTCCTGACCAACGGCGCGCTGCCGGTGATGGTGATCATCGATGCGGTGACCCGTTTGTTGCCGGGCGTGCTGGGCGATGAACAAAGCGCCCACCAGGATTCATTCAGCCACGGGCTGCTCGAATATCCGCAATACACGCGACCGGCTGACTTTCGCGGCATGAAGGTTCCGGAAGTGTTGCTCTCGGGCAACCATGCGGAAATCGCACGCTGGCAGGCTGAACAGGCCCGACTGCGAACAAAAGAACGCAGGCCGGATCTGCTGCAGGGAACGGATTGATGGATTGATGGATTGATGGAGTAGTGGAGTAGTGGAGTAGTGGGATATTCCCATTGCGTCACGAGACCCATGCTCCATTGACCGGAACAGTCATTTTATGAATCAGGCATTACTTGATAAAATTGAATCGGAACAGTTTCGCAAAAACGCCGCAGATTTCGGCGTCGGCGATACCGTGCGGGTCCATACGAAAGTGGTTGAAGGCGACAAAGAGCGCATTCAGATTTTTGGCGGGGTGGTGATTGGCCGCCGAGGACATGGTTTGAACGAGATGTTCACCGTTCGCCGCATTAGTTACGGCGAAGGTGTCGAGCGCGTTTTCCCCCTGCACTCGCCCCGCGTCGAGAAGGTGGAAGTGGAACGTAAAGGCTCGGTGCGCCGCGCCAAGCTGACTTATCTGCGCAAGCGTCTCGGCAGGGGCGCAACGCTGGTGAAAGAAAAGGAAGGCCGTGTCGCGCCCACCGCCACACCGGCAAAGGCACCCGCACCCGCACCCGCACCTGCACCTGCATCTGCACCGGCGGCAGCGGCCAGCGTTTGATCGGCTGAACCGTTATTTCAAAAAGCGAGGCCGAGGCCTCGCTTTTTTTATCGTCCTAAAAACCTCGAAGCGGGCGATCTGAATCGCAGGTTTCAGTTTGAAGGCGGGGGCAATCAACCGCGGTTGCCAGTCAAGCAGCCTGCGACCTGGGTTGTCGTGACCATCTTTTCCTCGCGTGTCGCCAGTTTCTTTATTTTGGCCATCAGTTCGCCCGCCGGGTTCCGCTCCAGTTTGATGGTGTGGGACGCTTTGAGTTCCTGAGCACGTTTGAATTGCTTGTCTGATTTGGCTGGAGTAAGCGAATAATCCAGAGCCAGACCGGCAAATCGCAAGTCCTGAATCAGCTTCAATGAGGCGGTGCGCAGAGTTTCGTCCTCGATCAAGCAGAACGCGTCGAGGGCGGAGTCTAATTTCGGCATTAATTGGCGCGCCTTCAGCAGTTCCAGCAGCACCACGTCGCCCATGCCGAAGCCCAGAGCGGGCAGGTTGACTTTGCCGCCGCTGATGAGCTTCACCAGGTTGTCGTAGCGGCCGCCTCCGGCGATCGCCCGAAACTCGCCCTTGCGATCGAACGCTTCAAAAACGATGCCCGTGTAGTAGGCCAGGCCCCGAATAACGTGGTAATCAATCTTCACGTAATGGCCCAGCTCGCGCGCGGCAAGGTTGCTCAAAATCGCGCCCAGTTCGGATGTAGGCTCCGCCTTTTCAATGAAAGCCAACACTTCGCTTCGAGAAAACCCCATCCGGCCCAGCTTTTCATCGCTTTGCTCCGGCGCCTCGCGATCGAGTTTGTCGATGACTTGAAAAAACTCGTATTCCTTCTCCGGGTCGCCCTGGCGCCGCACAAAAAAATCGTGCCATGCGTTGCGGCTGCTCAGGCGAATGACGAAATCCGCTTCGGTCAATCCAAACGAGCGGAGAGTATCGATCAGGAACGCGATCAACTCGGCATCCGCCGACGGGTCGCTTTCGCCGATAATATCTGCGTTGAACTGGAAGTGCTCGCGGAGACGCCCTTTTTGCTGACGCTCGTACCGGAAGAGCTGGGGAATGGCGAACCATTTGACCGGTTTCTTGTAGCTGCGCTCGTAGGTGGAGATCATCCGGGCCAGGGTCGGCGTCATCTCCGGCCGCAGAGACACCTCGCGCCCACCTTTGTCCGTGAAATTATAGAGTTGGCCGACAATTTCCTCGCCGCTTTTGGTGGTGAATAATTCCAGCGGTTCAACTGGCGGGCCGTCGTATTCACGGAAGCCATAGCGTCGAGCCATGCCACGCCACTTGTCGAAAATGTGCTGCCGCATTTCGGCACTCCACAGGTCCGGCTGCGGCAGCGGTTCGGGATAAAAATCACGAAACCCGGGCAAACGATCCATAAAGCAAGCCGCCAGCAAAGTCCAGCGGCGGTGGCGGTCACTTCTTACGTCGTTGGCCAGAAGCTCTGGAAGGGAGTTTGGTGGGGAGCTTGAGAACCTCCGCCCGCATTTCCTTGCCGGACTTGAATTTGACGACCGACCGTTCGGGAATCGGGATCTCGGTTTTGGGCGTATTGGGGTTGCGACCGGTGCGCGCTTTGCGCACTTTCACCTCGAAGACACCGAAGTTACGGAGTTCGACTTTATAACCTTTGGCCAAGGCCCCGGTAATACCATCCAGCGTCCGCTGGACTATATCCAGAACCTGCTGCTGGCTGAGTGACACCAGCTCGAACCTCTTCTTTGGTTGCTTGGTTGGTTGCTTGTTCTTGGCCTGTTTGCTTTGCTCCAGGTTCTGTTGTTTCAGGTTCTCTTTTTCCAGTATCTCCTGCTCCCAGTTGATTGCCTCGGCGATCTGGATTACTAAGTCACGCTTTGTCAGAGTCATAAATAATGCAGTTAGGGGCTAACGTCCCGTTAATGGCATTCTGTATAACCCCCGTCGCCACAACGGTCAAGTGCCAAATTTGCCAACAAGTCTCACTTTGGGGAGCAGTGTGGGGCAGATCTCTTGCTCTGGCTCCTGCTCTTGCTCTTGCTCTTGCTCTTGCCCTGCACGGAGTCGGAGACTCCGTGGACCGGCAGGTCGGAGACCTGCCCTACGCCCGGTCAAGATGAGGATTGCTGCAATTCTTCGGCGGTCCGTTGGACCAACTCCCAGGCTTGGCGGACGTGGGGGGCTTCGGTGTTGGTTTGCCCGACGCACAGCCGCAAGGTGTACCGGCCATTCAAGACTGTGTGCGTCAGATAGAGCTTTCCGCTTTGGTTGATTCGGTCCAACAGCCGCCGGTTGAAGTCATCCCCGGCGCGGTGAGCAAAGCAAATCAAATTGAGAGGTGCGGGCGCGGCCAGTTGGAAATCCGCTGATGCCTTGATCCACTGGGCAAACTCCTGTGCCAGTTGCACATGACGGCGAACATGGTGTTGCAGGCCCTCCACGCCGTAATGGCGGATGACAAACCAGAGTTTGAGCGCGCGGAAACGGCGGCCCAGGGGAACCTGCCAGTCGCGATAGTCGATCACCGCGCCGGACTCGGTGGCTTTGTTGCGGAGGTATTCCGGCAATACGCTGAGCGCTTTAATGAGGGCCGCACGGTCCGCCACATAAAAGCAATCGCAGTCGAAATTGGTGAACATCCATTTATGGGGGTTGAAGGCATAGGAATCGGCCAATTCCAATCCGTGGTGCAGGTATCGGAACTCGGGGCAGAGAGCCGCCGTTCCGCTCATCGCGCCGTCCACATGCAGCCAAAGGCCGTGCTCGCGGCAAATCCGGCCAATCTCGGGCAACGGGTCGATCCCGTTCGAGGAGGTCGTGCCGACGGTCGCCGATACAAAGCACGGCTTCAGGCCGGCCTTGAGATCGCGGACGATTTGGTCTGCCAGCACATTGGCGCGCATTCCGAATCGCTCATCGACTTCGATCTGCCTCAGATTCGCCCGGCCCAAGCCGGCAATCTTCACCGCCTTTTCGACGGAGGAATGCGCCTGAGTGGATGTATAGGCCACCAGGCGAGCGTCGCCCCCCCGTTCGTTGGATTGGAAGCTTGTGGCACGTTCGCGCGCAGCGAGCAGGGCGCAGAGCACAGCACTGGAAGCAGAGTCCTGTATGACGCCGCCGCCGGCGCCACCCGACTTGAACTGGTGAGGCAACTCCAGCATGCTGGCCATCCAGTCCAGCATGTGCGTTTCCAGTTCGGTGCAGGCCGGGCTGGTGGCCCAGAGCATGCCTTGAACTCCCAGGCCCGCAGAAAGCAGTTCACCCAGGATGGATGGCCCGGAGTTGTTGGCCGGGAAAAAAGCGAAGAAGTTCGGGGATTGCCAATGCGTAATTCCAGGCAGAATCAGTTTATCGACGTCTGCCAGGATGGCGTCGAAGGGTTCACCCTGCCGGGGCGGTTCCGGCGGCAGCGAAGCCCGCACCTGGCCCGGTTGAACCGGCGCCACCACAGGCAGCGATTCGACGCGCCGCTGGTAGTCCGCGATCCAATCCACCATAGCATAGCCCCAGCGGCGGAATTCATCCGGGGTCATGTGAAAACTGGCATCTTGTGACATAACGAGGGAAGATTACGGCAGGAGATTCAAGTTGCGAGCTTTTCGTATGTGCTCATTTTTTGTGGAAGATTCAGCGTTTCTTGCACAGGTTTGACCAGGGACCGGCTTATTAACGCCTACGAACGCACTGGCTTATTGACACTTCCCTGGTTTTTGCTAGATTCGGCGGACTGTTTCTGAGGAATCGATCCGGCGGAACCTTATTATTAATGACTGATACTGATTACTAAGAATTGTTTTATGGCAAAAGCAGCAAAATACGTTTATCTATTTGGCAACAAGAAGGCTGACGGCAACGGCAGCATGAAGCCGCTTCTGGGCGGCAAAGGCGCAAACCTGGCGGAGATGAGCCGCATTGGCTTGCCCGTGCCTCCGGGGTTCACGGTTACCACGGAAGTTTGCACTTATTATTACGACAACAAGAAGACCTACCCCAAGAGCCTTGATGCGGAGGTCAAGGCGGGCGTGGCATTCATCGAGAAGATCATGGACACGAAGTTCGGTGACAAGACGGCTATGCCGCTGCTCGTCTCCGTCCGCTCCGGTGCGCGCGACTCGATGCCCGGGATGATGGACACGATTCTGAACCTGGGTCTGAACGACAAAACGGTGCTGGCGCTGGTTGCCGCAACCAAGAACGAGCGATTCGCCTGGGATTGCTATCGTCGATTTGTGCAGATGTATGGCGATGTCGTGATGGGCGTCCAGAAGGGCAAGGACGAAGATCACGAGCCGTTTGAAGTGGTGATCCACAGTTTCAAACACGAGAAGTATCACGCGGAGATCGAAGACTCGAAGCTTACCGCTGCCGACCAGCAGGAACTGGTCGTCCGTTTCAAAGCGCTGATCAACGAGCGCACCGGCAAGGAGTTCCCGCAAGATCCGTGGAAGCAGCTCTGGGGCGCTGCCGGCGCCGTGTTCGGCTCGTGGATGAACGACCGCGCCATCGTGTATCGCCGCAAGTACGGCATCCCCTCCGAGTGGGGAACAGCCGTCAGTGTGCAGGCCATGGTCTATGGCAACACCGGTGACACGTCCGGTTCCGGCGTTGCGTTCACCCGCAACCCGGCCAACGGCACGAAGGAGTTTTACGGCGAGTTCCTCATCAACGCCCAGGGCGAAGATGTCGTTGCCGGCGTGCGCACGCCCGAACCCGTGGCACAGCTCGCCAAAGAGATGCCCGCTGCCTATACCGAGCTCGACAATATCCGCGGCACGCTGGAGACGCACTTCAAGGACGTGCAAGACTTCGAGTTCACGATTCAGGACGGGAAGGTGTTCATGCTCCAGACGCGCAACGGCAAGCGCACGGCGATGGCCGCGCTCAAGTTCTCCATGGACATGTGCAAGGAGAAGCTCATTGATTGGAAGACCGCCATCAGGCGCAACCCCGCCGATCAGCTTGACCAACTCCTCGCGCCGATCTTCGAAGCGAAAGCCGAGCAGGCTGCCAAAGTCATCGCCAGGGGCCTGCCCGCCGGTCCGGGCGCCGCTTCCGGCAAAGTTTATCTGAACGCTGACCGCGCCGATGCGGCCGCTGCCAAGGGCGAGAAAGTTCTCCTCGTGCGCAACGAAACCACGCCTGAGGATCTCCGTGGCATGATCGCCTCCGAAGGCATCCTTACCGCCAAAGGTGGCGTCAGTTCACATGCGGCGCTGGTCGCGCGGCAGATGGGCAAAGTTTGCATCTGCGGCGCTGGCACGCTCCAGATTGATTACGCCACCAAGACTCTGACGGCGGACGGCGTAACATACAAGGAAGGCGACTTCCTCTCCATCAACGGCACGGTTGGCAACGTCTATGCCGGCCAGCTTCCGACCGCAGCCTCCGAGATCGTTCAGGTGCTTGTCGAGAAAACACTCGATGGCAAGAAGAGCGAGACTTACGGAATGTATGCCACCTTGATGAACTGGTGCTCGAAGGTCACCAAACTTCAGGTCCGCACCAACGCCGACACTCCCGAGCAGGCGGAAAACGCCATGGCGTTTGGCGCCACCGGCATCGGTCTCACGCGCACCGAACACATGTTCTTCGAGGGCAACCGGATTGACTCGATGCGCGAGATGATCCTCGCGGAGACCGTCGAGGCCCGCAAGGCCGCGCTCGCCAAACTTCTGCCTTACCAGAAGGCGGACTTCGTCGGCATCTTCAAGGCCCTGAAGGGCTTCCCGGCCACTATCCGTTTTCTCGATCCGCCGCTGCACGAATTCCTCCCGCACGAGGACAAGGCGCAGCAGGATCTTGCAGACAAGATGGGCGTGCCCGTAGCGAAGATTAAGCGGCGCGTGAAGGAACTGCACGAGTTTAACCCGATGCTCGGCTTTCGCGGCTGCCGTCTGGGGATCGTTCATAGCGAAATCTCCGAAATGCAGGCCCGCGCCATCTTTGAGGCCGCCGCCGAAGTTCAGAAAGCCGGCATCAAGGTGAAGCCCGAAGTCATGATCCCGCTCGTCGGGTTCAAGAAGGAGCTCGATCTCCAGGTCGCAGTGGTTCACGCCGCCGCCAAGGCCGTCATGGCCGAACAGAAGGTGAAGCTCAGCTACATGGTCGGCACGATGATCGAAATCCCTCGCGGCGCGCTGACTGCCGATGAGATCGCCCAGACTGCCGAGTTCTTCAGCTTCGGCACCAACGACCTCACCCAGACCTGCTTGGGCATGAGCCGCGACGATTCCGGCAGCTTCCTGCCGCCCTATGCCGAACTGGAAATCATCAAGACCAACCCGTTCGCCTCGATTGACCAGAGCGGGGTTGGCGAGTTGATGAAGATCGCGGTGGAGAAGGGCAACGCCGCACGTCCCGGAATCAAGCTGGGCATTTGCGGCGAACACGGCGGCGACCCCGCCAGCGTGAAGTTCTGTCATCGCCTCGGGCTGACCTACGTTAGCTGCTCGCCGTTCCGCGTGCCCGTGGCGCGGTTGGCCGCGGCCCAGGCCGCCTTGGAGGAAGAAGCCGGCGCGCAGGCCAAAGGCGCGCAGAAGCCGGCGAAGGCGAAACGCTAGAGCGAGCGTCTAAATCGCTCATTCAATTCAAGGCCGCCCCGTGAAAGCGGGGCGGCCTTTTTCGTCTGAAAAACCTCCCCAACTGCCCACCACCATTTCGTCAAAGCCGCGACCATGACGTTTACGACGACGCTGGAGATCAAGTGAATGACGAAAGAAACCACTCGTCCGGTTGGGACGACGCCGCTAGTATGGTGCTGATGTCCGGTGCGTATCATCAACTGCTCGACGCCGCGATTCTGCATCTGCAGGAACTGAAAGCGCGCGGAGTCCGTTTTGTTTCTGTCTCGACTGAAACCCTGGCGGCGCTGAATCAAAAACCGCGTGTGGCGCCTGATCGAAGTCCGGC
>Ga0194044_10000265_pt1 | contig 25168 bp, 28 predicted proteins | sample JunL4417m_MetaG_FD_155460 | JGI IMG/M metagenome (GOLD analysis project Ga0194044, IMG submission 155460) | Anoxic zone freshwater microbial communities from boreal shield lake in IISD Experimental Lakes Area, Ontario, Canada - Jun2016-L442-17m | ecosystem: Environmental > Aquatic > Freshwater...
TTATAAATTTTATAATTAATCATACAAAAAAACACAGGATTCTTGAAAAAGAATAAGAAATATATAAACAAGACAAAGATAATATCGTACAATATATTTTTTATTTGATATAAATAAAAAAATGAAATCAAAGAAATTAGTAGTCATGTGAATAAGTATGCTATGATTAGCAATCTATGTATGAAGTGTTTCAGTATTAGCGCAAGGAACTTGAACGTCTGAGAATCAAACAGCACCAAGTGATATTCAAACAACGAATTCACATAATGGACTATCTGTATACTATATGAAAGAACTCAAGTACATTAATATGAGATTCTGCAATAAACCATGAGAAGATTCGGTTCATGACGATGCACTGGTAATAGATCCGACTAAAGATAATTCTATACGTGTATGTGTAAACAATGTTGGAGATAAAGAATATGAGGTGATTTACTGATGGACTATATGATATTATACTGCGGAATGAACCCGTGTATGTGACACTAATATTTGAAGCAATGAATTTAATGTAATGATACCAAATCAGACACCAGAAAGGATATTTAGGATAAAACCATGAGATGATCAAATAATTGAAGAAAAAATAGTGATACCGCCGGGAATGAGTGGATTACAAATGTGATGTTTGATATACAAACTTTCAAATTATGTAAGTGAATGACAGGCATGAATGCTGAATGTAGTGATTCAGAAATATTGATATCTCGATATCATGGTATGATGATTTACTTCAGTGAAGAAAGATATAGCGGTTCTTGAATCTACTTGATGAGTGACTTCTACCAATAAGCAAATCAAAGCAGTAATAGATAATGAAAACAATCTATGATTAAGTATTTCTGTTGAAAACAAAGGGAATATTTCACAGAATATAACGGTAACTGGAAAGATATATAATATACTCGGATTTCAGAAAGAATTCAGTGCACCAATGAAATTAGTAGGGCCAGCACAAAAAAGTGAATTTATGCTGAATGGTGGTATACTTCCTGCCTATAAATGACTCTATTCTGTGAAATTGAATGTAACAAATGTTCCTGTATATATGTTTACTGTAAACGATGAAAAAGCAAAGGAAGGCGGATATACCATAATCAAAGGAAATATTTTCATATTTTCTTGGGTACTGGTAGTGGTAGCAATATTTATTATCTTAATCCTAATCAAGTTAATCTCACCTAGAAGAAATAAACAGCCTCAGATAGCAAACTAATATTTAAACATTTATCAGATTCAAGAAAGATGAAACATTTTTTTTTCGGATTATTGAGTATTTCATTGATATGCTTTGCATATGCTAATGAATTGGTGGTACAAACAGGTACAGATGAATCAATATCAGGAGATACCATCAAAGTCAATCAAGATATAGGATTGAATATGCCTCAAGACCTTAAGAACATCAAGGCTTCATTTTGTAATGATCCATGATTCGAAAAAAAACCGAGACAAATGCTCAAATTCATTATGAGACCATGAGAACGTAATGAAATTTGCCTAGCATATTATAATATGAGCGAACATCCTATAGCATTGAGATATACATTCTGATCATGATACATAAATAAAGACTGAAGCACAGTATGTGATGCAGATGATGATTGATTCAGAAAATATATCGTTGGGTTTAATGTAACCTGATTTACGGTTCCCCCTAAAACAACAATCATAAAGAGATTTATGTTCCGTAGTTCTATAAATAACAACTGAATCATTGCTGGTTGCGCTGACCATCGGCTTGATGCACCATGACAAAATTCACCATGAAGCATGCTCAATGTAATAAGTCACAATGTAGGATATATTAACATTTATTTTACAGGAGATATTTACCGTCTAGGTCGAGTAGATGATGTATGAGATTATGTAAAGACAAATAAACAGTTACTATTAAAAACCATTATAGGGATACTCACAGTTGCTATGTTGATAATAATATTCAAGAAAGATAAAAAACTGGAAGCCAAAAAACAATCCAGATAGAGAATGTGATAGAGAATTGAGATATAAATTAGTTTGATCGAGGTGAATTGAGGATTAATTCTCAAGTATAATAACCTATGGCTTGACCAGGAGGTACTTCTACTACTATCTGGATTCTATTAGCTTCAATCTTACATACTTCTCAGCTCAATCAAGATTTCGAGATTATTACTCATGGAATAATTCAGATAGAGGTTAATGAAGTCGTATTCAATCATGAAGAACAGGAACCTTGGGTTACCTGGTGAGGATTTACCTTTAGGAAAATATTTTCTTTAGAGATGGTTTGTAGACCATTAGTTAAATTATTAGGTGCTTTCAGTGTCATAGATCGACTCTCCAGTCATTCAAAATCAATACAGTAAAATGAAGAAGGAAATTCTCAAGTCATATTAAAACCAACATAGTCTCAGGTATGCTGACCTAAATTCAAAGAAGTACCATAAACACAGGAACTATCCCCAGGAATAATACTCAGTGATATTATGCCAAGCGCAGCGTTAGTAGTTTCTCTACCCAAGAAAACTATTGATAGAATCATGGCTAAGCTAAGAATGAAGAGAGAAATTAGTTTTTTCATCGATTAATAGATAATGAAAGTAAATATAAAAAAATACTTGAATAAAGTATATGAGTATGAAAGCAAATAATCAAAATATAGCGTATATAGTCCGTATTATCAATTGACAAAGTCATAATAGTGATAGAATAAACCGAGAATTCTATCAGGAAAAAAAAACACAAAAAAAATCAAGCATCTTTCAGCTTGATTTGATTACTTTTCTCCATGGGATGGAAATAGATTGTTGATATACATAAACTATTACTCTTAGTACTTATACAGTGTAAAGATAATAGTTCCGCTATACGTACCCGAAGGAGTACCTGCAGGAATGAGTATCCTTAGTCGAGGAATATCTCAATATTTATTGCCCAATCCAGCATTTGCGACATCAGTGGGTTTGTAGATATAGACCACCGGAGCGATGATGCTGGTATAGTCCTGAAGCGAAGAACTAATAAGAACATTCCCAGAAGCTCACAAAAGTAGGGTAGGCGAAAGATTGCCGGCTTTGAGATACACACCGGTAAGGGTATTTCATAAGGATCCATGAACGCCATCGCATTGGATAGTGGTATAATGACCAGTCATGGATCAGAGAAGATCTTCAATCCAAAATTCACTATCAAAATGACCGTCAAGATATTGATCAGATGGAGAAGCACTAGGTAGAACTCAGAAATCGATATTTTTAGGAGTACCATGTCTGATACCGAGACCTCTGATCTCCAGACTCAAGGTTGCGGTACTACTGAAAGCGTAGATAGAGGATACTCAAAGTCAAAGACATATACATACACCGACACCCAGAAATGCTTTCTTAAAGAAGGTCATAGAGATAGAGTTATATATATGAAAACAATAACGATGAGATATAATTATAGAAAAATCAAAAAAAATCAACGGCAAGTCGTGTTGATTTTCGTACGCTAATAGCTACAGTACTCACTGTACATCAATCGATGATATATTATATAGTCTAGGACATACAAAACGGGGAGTTTTGCGTTCTAGACTAGTTTTTTTTATTGATTTATAAGAAGTTGATTATGGTAGTGGTATAGAAAGTGTTAATGTTCCAGAGTAGAGTCCAACTGCTTGGTTCTCAAGTGCATCAACTTCGATAGTAATAGATGATGTTTCGATACTACATACTTCACCAAGAGCAGATGCCTTTCCAAAAAGAGTTACTGATCCACTCAATGGTTTTCTTACACCTGCAGAATCACCAATATATGGAGTACATGCTCCATCTACCTTAGTTGCAGCAGGATTTTTTACGAATACTCTAGTTGCTGGGATATCCCGAGTAACAGTATTGTTGTGATCAATAGTATTAGACTGAAGTGTTACATTCCAAAAAGCCTTTCCTTCAGTATCATTACAAGACCATATAGCACCACTTGTAGATAAGAAACCAGTTGAGTAAATCTGAGCAGAATAGTTAAAGTTTTTGACACCAAATTCAACTAGATTACCATAAATACAACTACCAGATGTTCCTTTAATTTCAAGATTCAACTGTGCAGTTGGCATTCATGCAGCATTTGTATTTAACATAAATACAGCAGCTACAAGAGCCAATGATAAGGCTCCGATTTTTAACAAATTTTTCATTTTTCTATTAAAATAACAATATAAAATTTTCACTATCTTTTTTGAGATAGCAAAAAAGTCCTAGACTATATAATATATCATTTCAGTGGATGTTAAGGATCTCATACTTCTTGTTGTACACAATAGAGTATAATCAAAAAAAAAATCCTGTCAAATTTTTGAAGACTTTTTTTATATAGTTCATTTTGGATAATAATATTGCCAAAAGAAAAGTAATAATTTAATATATTTTTAAAAGTCAATTATGAAATAGATAAAATACTATTTAATACAGCTATCAAGAACAAAAAAAAGAAAAAAAACTATATGAAATACATCAATAGTTCTTGAATAATTCATAAAAATAGGTAACTATATCTACTATACGAGTAATAGATATTTCTCTATCTAGAACAAAAGTATTTTAATTTTTTAAACAAAAGTATGTATAAAAAACTATTTGGATTAATAATTATGGTAGTAGGAATGTTTGCAATCACAAGGGGTGCATCATTAGAAGCAGTATCATTTCATTTTTGTGATGATATAGATGGTAAAGTTCGTCTATCAAATCTAAAGGTGATTGCAGTAAACCCCGGAGAAGAAAATGAAGTATGTGTTGTATTCAGTAATGGATCTAAGGAAAAGACAAAAGTGACGTATGGACTCAGTTACGGTTTACTCAATAAGTGATGAACACAAGTTTGCGATCAAGATTCTTCATGGGACAATAAATTCAGTAAATTTTTTGAGAAGCCAGGCGATGGGACATTAACACTGGATCCAGGAGAGGAAAAAACAGTCAAGATAAAAATCAAGGTGCCACTATGAATAAACGGAATGCAATACTGATGTCTAATCAATACCGTAGAAGGTAGTAGTCCAGAAAAGACAGCATGAAGCATATTTAGCGTGGTAGTACGTAAGATATTCCCTTTAAATCTGTTTATAGGTAAAGCAGAATCGATAAAAAGTTCTGTGATATTATCAGAAATAGGATGATGAGTATTCAGCACAAATTCCAAGATCAAGGCAGAGATGAAAGATGGGACCAATTTAGAAATATCAGCTAAGGTAAAAAACGGAGGAAATATATCTCAAACTGTGCAGATTACGGGGTCAATACACAATTTCCTTGGATTCGAGAAGATGTTCACTACCACAGCAGTGAAACTTAGCCCAGGAGAAGAAAAAGAATTAGTCGCAAATGTAGGGGTGATACCCTGATATAAGGGAGTCTTCAATGTAAATATGAACGTCAAAAATACACCATTTTTTGATTTTGAGATAAGCGGAATAGATGAAGCAATCAAAAATTGAGCTACACTGAGCGAAAGTGGTACAATATATGCATTTTCTCGAGTAAGTATCGTTATTTTGGTAGTTATTATCGGAGTTATTATACTGATTATAAGACCAAAAAAGAAGAATATAGAGAAAACTCAATAATAGTTTTTATTTCTGAAGAGACAAAACAAGATGAACAGAAAGATGGTATTACCAATAATGATAGTTTGATTATTACTATCACGAGTTTCTGCCCAAGACACGACCAAAAAACCAAACACCATAACTGCATCGCCAAAGATTGATATGAGTATCGCTGATGAACTCAATAAGACTTCAATGCGTTATTGTATAGATTGATTTACACCGGATAAGTTGAGCAGGATGGGAAGCTTAACATTACAGCCAGGAAAATCAAAAGATATCTGTGTAGTATTTATAAACAATATCCCCAAAGATAAAGAATTTACAATAGGATTCAGTGAATGAACATTAGATGGGGCAGGGTTGATAAGTTGTGATCAGAATATGGACAACAACAAATTTCTGAATATGATGATGATGCCTGAGAAAACAATAAAAATCATGGTCGCATCAGGAAGCACCACCGTAACATCCTTCAAAATCAAGATACCTACGACAGCGACAGGAAATATCTATGGATGTCTCGCATATTCTTTGCCTAACAGCTATTCAAAGGGTTCTGGAGAAATCTTTTGAATATTCGCACGTAAAGTGGCACCTATCGAGATCATAGTTACCTGAGACGTCTATACCCTCGGACGACGAGATGACCTAAAAGATGCATATACCCTCAATAAAAATAGGATACTTCAGAGTATTATCGCCATATTGGCGATCTGGATTATAGTATCTATTGCAAAAGTAACGAAAAAGAAAGAAGAAAAACATCACCACAAGAAATAATCATTACACTATAGACCAAGAGACTCCGCACATGCGGAGTTTTTTTGAAATCACTGTCATTGCGAGCAACGCGAAGCCCTCATTCGAGGATAAACAATCCAATTCAGTGGTATTGTAAGAATAAATCACTGTCATTGCAATCCCGCAGTCCTACGGGAGAAGCAATCCAAAACTAATCCACTGTCATTACGAACATAGCGAAACCCTCATTCGAGAATAAACAATCCAAAACCAAATCACATTGAAAACCGAATCCAGAAAGATACGCTTTTTCTCAGTAAAGAATTTTAAAAGATTCTATGAAATTATGACACGAACCACACTTATCCTACGATACCTCCTCCTCATCAACATCTTCACCTTCATCGTCTGGGGGATAGATAAATATAAAGCCAGAGGACAGCAATGGAGGATCTCAGAGAAGAATCTTCTGCGATTTACCGGCCTCGGCTGACGGATAGGAGCTGTACTCGGTATGCAAGCCTTCCACCACAAAACCATCAAATCTTGATTCCTGACCAAATTTCGGTTGATCACCTGACTACGGATACTCCTGACGATATGATTATTATTTATGCTTTGATAACAACTTGTCCCTGATTCCTGATACCTTGTCCCTATCCCCCCTACTTTATACCTCATTCTGGCGTCAAGCGTTGCGGCCGGAATCCATTTCCATATTATTGGTCCCTTGTCCCTAATTCTTTTCACCTTTTCCCTATTCCCTCCATGAATGAAATCCAATCAAACATACTCTCACGATACGAAAAAAACGGCAGAAAGCTTCCCCGAAGAGAGACCACCGACCCCTATGCAATTCATATCTCGGAAGTAATGCTCCAACAGACCCAAGTAGAGAGAGTGATTCCTTATTTTCACAGATGGATGGAATCTTTCCCGGATTATGAGACACTAGCCAAAGCATCCAAGACAGAACTTTTGAGTCATCGATCAGGACTTGGATTCAATAGTAGAGCAGTAAGACTCCAGCAATGTTCACAAACTATAATTGAAAAATGGAGAAGTGAAGAATGGAAAGAAGGATTTTTACCAGAAGAAAGAGAATTATTACAAAAATTACCAGGAATCGGCCCCTATACCTCGGCAGCCATCATGGCATTTGCATGGAATATCTCCGTACCCGTAATAGATACCAATATCAGGAGGGTACTGATCTTCCTTTTCAAACTCCCGGAAACAATCACTGCAAAGGCACTTGAAGACTTTGCAGAGACAATAATCCCGAAAGGTAGATCACGTGACTGGCACAATGCCCTCATGGACCAATGAGCATTACTCCTTACCGCACGCAAAACAAAGATCAAGCCATTATCCAAACAATCCAAATTCGAATGATCCGATAGACAAGTCCGCTGATGGACAATGAAACAACTCGTAAAACACGGAACTATAGCTATGCCCACTATAGAAGAGGAATTCCCCCATAAACAGGTAAAAAAAATCATCAAAGAACTCCAGCAAGAAGGCCTCATAAAACTCAAAAGATGAACCCTCACCATCGCTGAATAGTGTCATTGCAAGCAACGTGAAGCAATCAATATATCACCCTCGACTCTCCATTCTTTTATCCTCGAAGGGGACAACTCTCCACCTTTCCATGTTCTTTAGTTATTTATGATTAGCAATGCTCTACTTCATCCCAACCCCTATCGGAAACAAAGAAGACATAACGCTCAGAGCCTTAAGACTCTTCAAAGAACTTAGATATCTGATCTGCGAAGACACTAGGACAGCAAAGAAGCTCCTCGGCATGTATGAGATACCATACAAAGACAAGGATTTTTTGTCATTGACGAGTTTCATCGACAAAGGAAAATTGGCCCATTATATGAATATTATCAAGACAAACGATGTTGGAATGATGTCTGAAGCAGGAACGCCATGATTATCCGATCCAGGCAAGATACTCATCCAACTCTGCAACGAAGATAAAATCCCTTATACCATCCTTCCAGGCGCTACAGCACTTATACCAGCTATAGTAGCAGCTGGATTTGATACGTCTGAATTCATCTATCTATGATTTCTCCCAACCAAGAAGGGAAGACAGACAAAAATCAAAGAAATCCTCGAGTCAGAGATTCCAGTATTTGTGTATGAATCAGTCCATAGGATAGAAAAATTATTCCAAGAATTATCTCAGGCTGGTTTCCAAGGGCAGATTTCCATTGCAAGAGAAGTGAGCAAGATGTTCGAACAGCATTTCACAGGAACGATAGAAGAAGCGATACTCATGATAAAGGACAAAAAACTCCCCATCAAAGGAGAGTTTGTAGTAGGGATAAGATCAAAGTAAAAAAATACTATTTGGAAGGCAAAACAACACAGACTGAATCTGGGATTGTTTTTTCTGCTGGGGGAAGCGGCTGACCTCACATCTTGACGACATTATTAGGAGTGATAGCAGGACAAGAAGCAGCTTTATTTTTATTGAATACTTGGACGACATAGTTTTTGAGTTCGGCTACGCTATGGAGAGTAGTATTTGGCGGATTAAAACTAAAGACATGTTTATACTTGGAATTGAGTCATTTATAGACGAATCAGATTTTTTCGAGAGGCGCATTATTATAATATACGATTTCCTTATTGAGAAGTTTGGTAGCAAAATCAAAGTTAGGAGCAAGCTTATTAGTATATTCCTGAGAACCATTAAACGTAGTTCCAGAGACGGTGAGATTATTTTTGGTGAGGGGAAATACTGTCACTGTTTTTCCATTTGCTAAGGTAATTTTAAAATCTCACTTGGTCTTTTCTATCCGATAAGCGAGAAAGAGTTTAGCAGCATTCTTTGGATGATAGCATTGCCCTTCCGTGAGTCAGAGATTTATCCTTGCTTGAAGACCTGGTCAATTTGTTTTGCGATCGGCGGTCTTTTCCATAAGGATATGGAAATATGTGAAAGAAAAGGCTTTATACCTTTGTTCCCGACGATGAAGCTCGACATCGCCAAGCGGTTTGGTGAATCATGAAGTATCACCTGCACTTTCACTTCTTGCAAAAGCGAGCATACTGATGAGAATATCTTTCTCGCTTACTTTCTTCAACAGAGTTTTGATAGTTTCAGTATAATGAGATCACTTCATCTGCATTTCCTGGATGGCTTCATGACAGTAATTAGTGAAATCTTGGGAAGAGATCTCTCTATCATGATAATTGAGAGGGATGGGGATAAGCATGCCAGGTTTGATATCATCAGGAGAGATATTAAATGATTGGGTCTTATTGCTAGGATGTTTTGCCAGATTATACTCATCATCATGGAGATAAGAAAACGCCTTGGTACCAGAGAGTTTGCTGCGGATTCATTCCAGAGTATCTTTTGCTTGCACAACATAGAAGTAGAGTCATGCATCACGTATGATTTTGATACCACGAGCAAGTGTCATGCTTTTAGGAGCAAGATTTTTTTGGAAATATAAATCATTATGATCCCGAAAATTACGTTCATGACGTGCAAAGGGATATCAAGAAGGATTTTTGGAGGATTCAGCAGCTCATGGAGTAGATCAGTCCAGATGAAGGAATTTTTTTGTTTTATCTCGTAAACCATCGTCAGTATCAGCAGGTATTTCCTCAGACATATCTTCTTCCAATTGGCCCAAAGATGCTTGGCTTTCCTCAATGACCAAGTTTTCCTCATAGGCTTTATCGTCTATAGCTTCAGAATTAGATTCTTCTGCTTGGAATGTTTGGACCATAGGCACAAAAGTCGCAAAGATAAAAGATATTGAAAATCAAAAACTATTTTATAAGATATTATATGTAAATTTCTTTATTTGTCAAAAAACGATGAAGAAAAGAAACATAGGGCGAGTGATTATTATTATCATCGGGATTCTCTGATTCCTCCTGGGAGATATCCAAATCAAGTATGGTAAAACCACGCCGCAAGCAAGCAAAAAAACGATTACAAAAAATATAATGAATCTCCAGGACATCACCGGAGCGTTTTATCGTTCTCCGGGAGAGAGCTTCAATAAAGAACTATCGGCATTTGCTGCGGCGAAAGATTCGATTGACCTACGAACCTATGAATTCACCCAAAAAGACTTCAAATCCCTGCTCAAACAGCTAGCGGACAAGCACGTACATATCAGGATAATCGTCGAAGACGATAAATTCAAACAATTCTGGAACACACTCAAGGTCTTGACCCAGTATTATAGTGGGTACGAGACTATCCAGCTCAAATCCGACAAGCAGATGGGAACCAACTACACCCACGCCAAAGTCAATCTCATCGATAGTGGATTTATCATCCAGACGGCGAATCTGACGAATACCTCATTTACAAGCAATCGCGAGCACTTTTTCCAAAGTTACGATATATGAATACAGACCAGTCTACTCAAGATATTTGAAAAAGACCGAGAAGGAAAGCCAATAACTATGCAAGATATCCATCCCAATCTCGTGATCTGCAACATCAATTGCAGAGGAGTCATAGAGCAGTTGATTGCCTCAGCCAAAGAGTCCATCATCATCCAGACCCAATATATCACTGATGATGCCATCCGAACAATCCTCAAGAACAAAAGGGAGCTACCGGAATTCAAACTCTTGGTCGCAGACACCGAGAACAACGATGAATTGACCAAATATTTCGGCAACGAGCAAGCGAGAAGATTCAAGAAATATTATAATCATACCAAGATGATACTCATCGACCACAAAGTTTTTCTCTTGGGAAGCATGAACCTCTCCACAACCTCTTTGGACGAGAATAGGGAAATTTGAATACTTCTTCTCGATACATGAATTATAAAAACCTTTTCTGACCAATTCAATCAGGATCGGACTGCTTCATCAAAAGGATAGGTGCCTCCCTACCACAGACATTGACTTTTACCAAGGAATTGATATATTAAGAAAACAAACAAAAAACTAGCCATATGAAAAAAAAGATTAATGTACTCATGGTATGTCTATTGCTCCTCATCAGCTGTCATGGACAGGGAAATAAGGACCAAAGAGAAATTGAACAACGGTTTATCACCATCATCGAAAAGGGTGAAGTCAAATCATGCAAGATGGAACTCCTGACACAAAAGAACGATACCAGCATCTATATCAAGACGGTGGAACTAAGCATCAAGCATGATAGTGAATATAATTTCATATATCTTGCATCTTCCGTAGTCTATGGATACAGCATCCTGGATCAAATGCATATAAAATGCGAGTATATGTTGATACACAGCAGGCAGGGATATATCCTGGAGCTCACCGAAGATCAGATTGACGAACTACCAGGACTTTCCCGCTATCTTTCGGATAAGATAAAAAAACAGAAACTTACCGAAACGCAACATGGCTATATCACTATGTAATCAAACACCCTCCTCAGTCTTCTGAGGAGTTTTTTTATATTTGAAGTAAAACAGTATTTTACTATAGTCTCAGAGATTTTTAGGTGAATTATCGGAAATATGGAGAAAATCATAGGGATAGACCTAGATGAGGTCTTGAGTGAAACAGTAGATGGTGTTTTGAAATTTCACAACTATCAGATCAACGGACAACCAGCCACGAGAGAAGATATTACAGATTATTATATCTTCAATATCGAGAAGTATAATCTTTCCAAGGAAGATGCAATCATCTATTTCAGAGCATTCCTAGATGAAGCACAAAACAGTGAAGATATAGTACCAGTACAATGAGCGAAAGAAGGCTTAGAAAAACTCAAACAAGAGGGATGGAAAATTATCATCGTAACAGCAAGAAGAGAACAGATAAAAGATTTTACCATCCATCGATTGAACGAACATTTTGCAGGACTACGAGATGAAATAGTATTTGCTAACCATTTTTCAGCACAAGAAAAAAATAAATCAGAACTATGCAAAGAACACGGGATCAATATCATGATAGAGGACAATGCGGACTATGCCAAAGAGCTTGCAGATACCGGAATCAAAGTCTATCTGCTTGATAAACCATGGAACAAGAGATATAAGAACGGCATAGATTCCAATATTATCAAAGTCTCCTGACGAGAAGATATTTCCATTTAGTAATTGAAAACAGCTAATATATCGATACAAAGAAACCTGATTCCAGAAACCTGATTCCAGGTTCCAGATCCCTAATACCAGATTCTATTGTTTTATTTTTTAGTCTACTATCATGTCAAAAGTTATCATCCCATTCCAAAAACTTTCAGAAAAAGCGAGAATACCAGAGCAAGCTACATTTTCAGATGCGGGATATGACGTATTCGCTACCGAATCTTATATCCTCAAGCCAGGAGAAAGGAAATTATACAAGACGAATATCTCGACAGCCATTCCGCATGGATATTACGGCAGGATAGCACCTCGTTCATGATTAGCATACAAGCATGGAATAGATGTGCTTGCTGGAGTCATAGATTCAGGATATAGGGGAGATATCGGTGTAATTCTCATAAATTTTGGAACAGAGGATTTCCCAGTCAATGAAGGAGATAAGATAGCCCAATTTATCGTAGAAAAATGTCATTATGTGAATCGGCAGGAAGTCGATATATTACCAGAAAGCCAGAGCCAAAGAGGGGAATGATGATTCTGATCAAGCTGACAGAGATAGAAGATAGTGCATTTATTTTTACCCATCCGTATGAAAGATATCATCATCAAAAACAGACAACAGATTGAAAATATCAGGATATCAGGAAAACATCTGACAGAATTACTCTATCTGCTCTCCACCAAAGCCAAAGCAGGCATATCCCTGATCGAATTGGAATTCGTTGCAGAACATTATATCAAGACGAATAATCTCAAAGGAGCATTCAAAGGATATCAAGGATACCCGGCAAATCTCTGTTTATCGGTCAATGATTGCGTAGTTCATGGAATCCCTGATGGATACATACTCAAAAATGGAGATCTCCTAAAGATTGACTGCGGAATTACCTACAAAGGTGGGATAAGTGATGCAGCAATAACTATCCCTATCTGAGGCGAAGCGGCGAATCCATTAGGATATCAATTAGCCAAAGCAACAAAGAAATCGCTAGACGAAGCTATCAAAGAAATCGGACCAGGAAAGGCAATTTTTGGATATTCTCATCACGTACATCAGGTAATCACCAACGAATGATTTTCCGTATTGGCAAAACTGACCTGACATGGTGTAGGAAACAAAGTACATGAGTGACCATACATCTACAATACTCCGCATCCTGAGATGAAGAAAGTATCTTTCCAAACTGGAATGGTGCTAGCATTCGAACCGATTACCGCGGTAAGCTCAACTGATTTTGTAAGCAGACCAGGCAATGACCGAAACCTCTATTGTAAAGGGAAAGATCTCTGAGCCCAATGGGAATATACCATCCTGATTACAGAAACTGGATACGAGATACTCGCATGAATAACCGAAGAGATAATCTAATGATAGATCCTGTATTCTAAATTCTTTCATCCTCGTAGAGGAAAATTTTAAATTTTAAATTCTAAATTCTAAATTCTATATGTTGATCCTTTGAATAGATCCATGAGTTAGGAAACTATGATATGCACTGATTACGTCAGACCTGAAAATAGTCGATTCAGGTATTTTGTTGTCAGAGATAAAATCCCCTACAAGAATTGATCAGTTTGAGAGGATGAGAGAAATAGAGGAGTACTTCACCAAATTATGCAAAAAATATAAGATACAGACTATGTGTATGGAGAAACTCTTTTTCACGAAATTCAACCAAAACAACGCAGAATTCGTCTATGGCATCAGAGCGATACTTATTACCCTATGTCTAAAAAATAATATCAGAATCAAGGAATATACGCCCATTGAACTCAAAAAATTCATTACTGGCAATGGTAAAGCAGAGAAACAATTAGTACAAAAGTGTATCATGAAACTTTACGGACTCAAAGAGTTCCCAGAATTCAACGATGCAGCAGACGCATTAGCACTCGCCTATATCGCCAGCAAAACACAATAAGACGATATCAATTAAAGATTGAAAATTGAAAATTGAGAATTAGAAATTACCTGTCCTCGAAGGAGGGGAAATTGAAAATTATCCTTTATTCTGGATCTCTTCTTCGATTTCTTTGATTTTCTTATTCTGCTTCCTATTGGACTTTTCGATCTTGATTGCTAATTCTTCAGACTCCTTGGCTTCCTTATGATAGGCATGGATACTTGCCTTAAGCATTTTCTGTATCTTGGATTGGAAGACTATTCACGTGAAACCGATAAACAAAGGCGCGCCCATAAATCCATAAAACATGGAAACAATCTTACCAGCAGGAGTGGCAGGAGCCATATCACCGTATCCAATCGTAGACATCGTAACTGAAGTGAAATAGAGTGAATTAAAAAATGTCCATCATTCCAAAGTATAGAAAGCGATTGTTCATAGTAAGATAACAAAGAGGATTACCACTATAAAGAAAAGTATAGTATATTTTGCGATAAATTCATTAAGATAGAGTTTGATGATATGCATAGAGAGAGAGGAATAAGTAAATATACGACAATTATATCAGAAAACGGAAAAAAATGCAAATTTTCCCTTCACTTGTAATTTTAAAACAAATCCCTACATACTGCAGATATGAATATCTGATGATATATGTTTTATCGTTGTATCAATTCATCATTTTAACGCTTGAGCATTAAAGTATGAATCTAGAGAAACTCTTCGGCAGTAAGACGAAAGTGGATATCCTCAAATATCTTCTCTTCAAAAGGCAATGAGTCTCGATGAGAGCCCTGGAAAGCGAGATCATTTGGACGTTTCCTGCAATCAAGAAACAAGTAGATTCGTTGAATGAAGCAAATATTATCAATGTTATCAAAGATAAACAAGGCCGGTCCATCTCAATCAAACCAGAATTTTATGATACCCTCAAAAATGTCTTCTTCTTTGGACTTCAGAATGAAATCATCACCCTCTTCACGACCTATGAGGTTATGATCGATCAGTACTATTTCGGAAAGAAATTCAATATCGACCTGGAAATGGATCTCGTCGTAATATACAAGAACTGCGAGAAACCACAGATAGATATGATCAAAGAAAATATCAACGAGATATTTAGGAATTATTTCATCGAAGTAGTGAGCGTGGTATTTATGGGAATAGAAGAACGGCAAAAACGTGACAGGCTGGCAGATAGATTCGTCATCCAAATCAAAAAGAGTCTGATTTCAAAAAAATAATGGTATATAATACACATCATTCCAGCATTAAGTTTTGCAGCCGGAATCCAAACAATAGAGAGAGATTATTTATCATATATCATGTATCATTTTGTCATTAAATCCAGAAGTACTTGCTGAACAAGTCATGGGATACGCAGTAGGAGCGGCTGAATTGATACCGACACTGAAACAATCCCAGGGAAACACATATACTGTAGCTATCATCCCCCAAGGGCCACATTTCTATACAGGCCTACTACAAGCGGGAGGATACCTTTTGCTAGATCATAAAAAAAAGGATATGCTCATAATATCCGAACAAACGGAAAATCCTGAGGATATAGTGATCGACCCCGTGGATTATAGCCCGATTCTAGGAAAGTCATGGAAAAACCCAGTCGTCACGATCAAAGAACTTAGCAACGAGATAGGTGCCAAGAAAAAAAATACAGAGCACCCATCAATCTCCGAAACAATACACCAACAATTACCCTTCATAAGAGTAATGACGCAAACTAAAGGTCTAGTACATATAAGCGTAGGCAAAAAGATTGGAAAAGCTGCCCTCGAAAAAATAGTACAACGGATAGATGACCATAGAGAGAGCTACAATATTGTATTCCTTACAAATATCGAGTTATCACCGATACCAAAATCCGGTAAATCAGACGAACAAAAAAAGATACATCAGATAATCAGGACAGCTTCACCCAATAAACCATTACTCTATATCTTCAGGCAAGTACTTGATATACTTGATAAAGAGCCTGAAATCATAGCATATGTAAATCCAAAAGATTTTGGCAGATCCTCATCGATAGCCACAAGATATATCTGCGCAGTAGGATAGATGAGGTGAATATCATCATTCATGGGAGAGTAAAAGTAATTTCCCCTTGAAAAAACCTTGAATTTTACTACAAAAGGCTTACCAAACTTTTTTTTTATTATTGAAAAAAGGGATCATGATGAAATTTATCTATGATAGCCTGGAAACTGTCAAGAAATTGAAGCATCCGACCAAAAAAGATTTTATCAATCTAACCATCGCTATTTTTGCAGCGATCACGATTGCAGGAGTGTATTTTATCTTAGCTGATACCGTATTCTCAGGCCTCTACAAACGATTCTATAGTATCATGCAATAAAATAGTATTGATGCGTAGACATTCAATGATTTTATCGTTTTACCGTGTACGAGTATGCAAAAATCAGAGAGTAATACATGAGAGATCAAAAGACAAATCGAAGACAATGGCTTCAAATGGTATGTATTGAGCGTAGTGTCAGGTCAGGAAGATTTGGTTATAGAAAATCTCAAAGAAAGGATAAAGAAACAGGATTTGATACCGACCGTAGAGGATTATATGTCACCGATGATAAATGAGTCATCACTCAAAAAATGAGAAAAAATAATCAAACAGAAGAAACTCTATCCATGATACGTATTCATAAAATCCCAAATGAATGACAAAATCCGGTACGTAATCAGAAACACTCCATGAGTGAGATTGATTGTAGGTGCGGAGACACGTCCTATTCCATTGACAGATGATGAATATATCAAGATAGTAGAACAGATCAAAAAATCCCAAGAGAGATCAGAACTCAAGATACCTTTCAAAGAAGGCGATGTAGTCTTACTCAAGACCGGTGACTTCAAAGGAATGAAAGGCAGCGTGAGGAATATAGATGCGGAAAAATGAACAGCAGTAGTAAATATCGAGATGCTAGGAAGGCTGACACCAGTCGTAATCGATCTTGATAAAGTAGAACTCATGAGCTAAAGAATATATGCATGGAGAACACCTATAATTACTAATTACGAATTACATTGGTCATTAGAGTTGTTGCTTCTCTCCATAGCTTTTATTTGCTGATCATCAGGATGCAGAGCAAAGAGAAGAAAATTATAAGATTCTCTATGATGTTGCTATTTTTAGCACTGATGATAGTATATATCGTCCGATATCAGGTGAAATGAGAGGAAATAAAAAAAATCATACAACAAAAAGATTCGTGATCACTAGCAAGTGTCACTACTAACAAAAGCGATGATCTCGTGATAGATGACACAATAAGCTATGAAGATATGTGAATATCAGAGATAACATGAAAAGCAGACTCCAAAACATGAACAAAGACAACAAATTCCACAAGCGGACAGAAAAATACGACAGAAGTGACCGTGATGATCCCCAAAACCGTTCCAAACGTCACCGGGAAAAATTCCAAGATAAGATTACTCTCCGGAACAAGCATCTATTATTGATCCATAAGCATTATAGAAGAATTAGGCATAAAATACCAATACGCTTTGACAGATGAAAAGGGAGTTCGGTATATCTACCTAGGTACACCGAGTTACGACTTTGCCAGCATAGCGAGAGCACTCAAAGGTGATCTTTATACGATGGCGACGGAGCAAGATCTCATTCAGAACAAACTCTTCGGAAACAAAGTAGTTTTCATTAACCTTCCGCAGTACAAAGACAAACAAGTAATCTTACTTATCTACCTCGATGAAGGCATACGGTTGGTACAAATGGAATATTGATTATATCATAAATCCAAATCATATCTAAAATCTTTATTTATTGAACAATAGTACAATGGCAGGAAAAATTACTAACATCCTTAATTTAGAAGTACCGGCTGGAAAAGCTCAGCCAGCACCACCACTTGGGCCTATGCTTGGAGCAAATGGAGTAAATATCGGACAATTCATCAAAGAATTCAACGAAAAGACGATGGATCTTATGAAACAATTCAGTTGAGCGGACGTCAAAGTAAAAGTAACACTCACTATCTATGCAGATAGGACCTTCGATCTCAAAATAGGAAAACCGGTCACCTCCAACTTAATCCTTCGGAAACTCAACCTAAAAGCTTGATCAGGAGAACCTAATAAAAATAAGATAGGCAAACTCAGCAGAAAAGATCTTGAAGAGATTGCTGAATTAAAAAAATGAGATATGAATTCCGAAAATATCGAATCTATGATCAAATCTATTACCGGAACAGCAAAGAATATGGGTATAGAAGTAGAAAAATAGTTCAATGTATGTGGGAGTCACGCAGATACTGCGAGACGCTAAGACCACTTTTATTATATTATATTTTGGAAAATGAGAACACATGGAAAAAAGTATGTAGAATCAGCAAAAAGCATAGATTCTGCAAAAACGTATCCTATCAGCGAAGCAGTAGCTTTGCTCAAGAAATCAGGATATACCAAATTTGACGGCTCAGTAGAGATTGCAGTCAAGACTTTCGCAGATGCGAAATACAGTGACCAGATGATGAGAGGGACTACAATCCTTCCACATGGGACAGGTAAAAGCAAAAGAATCGCAGTATTCACTGCAGATGAAGCTGAAGCTAAAAAGGTTTGAGCTGATGTTGCAGGTATGGAAAACTTGCTTAACGATATCAAAGCAGGAAAATTCGACTTCGATATCTTATTGACTACCCCAGAACATATCAGAGATTTAGCACCAGTAGCCAAACAGCTAGGACCAAAAGGATTGATGCCATCCCCAAAAGCAGGGACAGTAGTCACCAATATCCCTCAAGCAGTTGAAGAATTCAAGAAAGGAAAGATAGAATTCAAACTGGATAAGACAGGAAACATCAATGCTGCTATCGGAAAACTTTCATTCACCGAAAAACAGATCGAAGAAAATATCAGATCATTCATCAAAGCTTTGGAAGACAATAAACCTACAGGAATAAAAGGTAAATTGATCAAGAAAGTGTTCATCGCTCCTACAATGGGACCTGGAATCTGGATAGAAGCTTAATTCACAGATATCATATACAAAAAAAACAGACACAGGGAAACCGGTCTGTTTTTTTTATATCTTTATCAATTCTATATTGCTAAATGATTCATTCGTCATTATTCATTATTCATTGGTAATTAGTGATATCTAGAGTCTCTTATTTAGCGCACGAGCAAAGAAAGAAGAGAAAGCAAATCAAACTCAAGAAACAATAACAATCTCACCTACAAAGACACAAAGTATGAGGAGTATATTAGAGAAAAGTGACCACACCGTAATAGAAAACAGGCTATAGATATAGTAATTGATAGTAAGGATGCTGATAAGCAACAATCCTAGGCAGATAAGAAATGAAAATCATAGAACATTGAACGTAAGAGCGATAAATCATTGGACGATCTGATGATAGGTGGCTCATAGAGTCTTTTTGATTTCTAACTCTCTATGAAAAGCATGGAAGATGTTTTTTAAGAGAAAACCTAGAAAAGAGAGAATCATAAGCAAGAGGATAGCTATGATGACATAAGAAAATCCTACGATAAAATTACACAGATTGATAATGGTGAGAACTCTATTTTCCTGTTGTTTCAAGGTCGATCAAGCATCAATATCCTTGGTATTGAGGATAATATCCTTATGTGCTATGATAATAGTCTTGAGTGCTTCGTATTTACTATCACTATCAAACATAACATAGAGTGTTGCAGGAAGAGGATTATCTATGCCAAATCTTTGGAAATTAGTGACGACATCAGGAATCTTTTTCTGCAGAAAGGCCAAGGCATCATCTTTGGATGAAAACATTACCTTGAGTCATTGTTGCTCCATTTCATCTTTCATAGCGATGACTTTCTTATAGATTTCATTGGTCTGAGTGGTATCTTCCTTGATATAGAAGTACATGCCGAGCCTATCCTTGAGCTGGCCAGTAAATTGGTTGGCATACAGCGAAAGTCATAGAAATATATTCAAGAGAAAGAGCAAAAATCCTATAAAGATACTGACTCAAACGACATTCGTTCGAGAGGATTTCAAGAGAGTCCCTAGATCATTAGCAAAGATTTTGGAGATTGAGCTTTTTAGCATTGGCAAAGAGGAAAGTATAAATATTTTTTGGTAGCTTTTTTTTTATTTCTTAAACATGTATTGGGTAGTGATAAATTTTTCGAAAAGAGAAATTTTCTGATCGTAAAAATCGATAGCTTTATCGATAGTCTGTAATTTTTTGCGATGTTTATAGAAATATTTGATCATATCTTTTGCTTTCTTGTATCTATGCTCGAGAATATAAAGTTCGATGAGATTATAGATAACTTCTGCATCAGAACTATTGATATGAAATGCTTCCTTGATAAGATTAAGTCATTTCTCTCTATTTCCATACCGATATTCACAAAGACCGTAGCATCTGAGGATTTCATGGTTTTCAGCTTTGGTGAGAACCAGTGCCTGCTGAAGATATTTCTTAGCTTCCATCCAATGATTTTTTTCCATTTCGAGAACTCATTTGATATAGAGACCAAGCGGATCAGTATTATTTTTTTTCGCATTTAGAAAGTCGATCGCTTTGGCCGCCTTTCCAATCTCTCATTTTCTATATTGGATATCAGTGACCTGGAGGAGTGCATCCTCATTGCTTGGATCCCTGGAGAGGATGGTATTGACCTTTTTTATGGCTTCATCAAATTTTCACAGTTCCTTGAGTTCTTCTATCTCATGGATCAAGGATTCAGGAATATATGTAGGCATACGATCACATCACGAAATAAATAACACTTCAAGTGTATCCAAAAAAAGGTGTATTTTCAATTTTTACCGACCTATGGAAGATATTCAGATTTACATTAATGAAAATAATGACATAGATACATATATTTCCTCGAAAATAATGAGATTTATTGGGGTATTCATCATAAGATAAACCCTAGAGTTAGCGTTTCTCAGCCCCTTATGATATCTAGAGTGATTTGATCACCAGGAAGTAAAGTATAAAGTTGATAGAGGAATGGTAATTGAAGGGTAACAGGATTGCCATTGATATTTTGGATAATGTCTCAAATTTTGAGTCCTCATTGCCATGCAGGAAGATCAGCAAGAACATCAGTCACATAGATACCAGTAGCCGTAGAGATCTTTTTCTCTTTCCTGAGTGCAGGAGTTATATCAAGATATTGTATACCAATGATCGGTCTGATAATCCTTCAGAAAGTCTCTATCGATCTTATGGTTCATGAAATGAATTCCTGGCTGATTGGCAAAGCGAATGCAATTCATTGCCCCTCAGTGATAGCTGTAGTGATACCCAAGATATTACCTTCGAGATCAAGCAAAGGTCCTCAGCTATTTCAAGGATTTACCAAAGCATCAGTCTGATACAATCAGACATAGAGGTTATTTTTATTGATAGTAAGCTGTTTATTTTTGCCTCAGATAATTCAGAGCGTAGCATTATTTGCATAAGCAGAAAGAGAATTACCTATAGCCAAGACAAAACTTCCAATACCCACGGTTGTATTCATAGAGAGAAATGATGCGGGCTGGATATCATCAGGAATTTTTCAATCAGAATCTATAATTTTGAGGATTGCGATATCCAAGAGATCGTCAAATCGAATCTTATCCACTGCATAGACACTGCCATCATAGAGCGTAACGGAATACTTAGCCGTGGTATCTTGGACCACATGTTTATTGGTGATGATAAATCATTTCTTGGAAATCAGGATTCAGCTTCATCATCATATTTTCGAGGTCTGCTGTTGGATATTTCAGGGACCATACAGTTGAGAGGGATCATCAACATAGACTTTGATATCTTTTGAGATAGTGATGCTTACGACAGATATACTGGCTTTGGAAATAGTATCGATAAGAGAGGATTGCAAAGCATGCAGATCAGTAGCAACAGGAGTAGTGGATGGGAGAGCTATCTGAGCAATATTTTTTCTGATACTAGCAAGATGCGCTTGCATAATCCATCAAAGGATGAGCGTCGCAAGCAGTATAAGAAAAAGATTGAAGACAAGGACCAATCTGATCTGTTTCTTGGACATAGATCGAAATGCTAAATGCTAAATATAGGAAGTATACTGACCTCAAATTTTAATCATCATCATGAGATGATAATGACTTTTCCATCTTATCTGCCTCTTTTTCTGCTTTTTTCCTTTCTTCCTTGTATCTGAGATTCTCATCTTTCTCTTCCCAAGGTCTATAAATCACATCGATATCTTTATCGACCATCTTAGCGAGTGGAGTATCAGGTTCATCAAGATGGATATCATTGGAATGCAGGGTCTTTATATTGCTATCCTTAAATCTTATCCTGATAGCTCATTCGATGATACTGATTCAACCTTCGAGGATTTCCTTGCCAGTCATAACGACTTGACCTTTCCTAGCTCTTTTCCATACCTTGAGATCTTCGAGATTAAGGAGTTTACCGTTCTTGTTTGCATGGATAAGGATAAACGGTTCTCATTTATGCAAAAACATATTCGCTACCTCATCTCCTTCCTGGAGTTCGATAGATTTGACACCTCAAGCGGTCTTACCCATAGGTCTGAGATCAACGCTCTTGAAGAGAAGCATCCATCAGTGTTTGGTCAAGATACCGATATTGTCAGAATTATTTACTGCTTCGACACTCAGGATTTTTTCTTTATCAGCAAGTTTCATAATGATAGTAGGGAATTTCTTGAATGAGAGTACAAGCTCCTTCTTTATTTTTTTGATGCTATTTTGATTGGTGAGAAATACGAGATGATGATAGTCAAAATGAAGTGTCTTAGCAAAGACAATCTTTCCTTTGAGTCAGAAATGATCATTGAGGTTCAATGAATTTTGTTTCATGACGAAACTACCAAAATCCTTGATTCTCTGGACGACGAGTTCGCCGATATCAGTGATGATGATAAGTTTATCCTGATTGTGGGTATAAACGAGATCCATAGTTTCTTCAGGGATTGCTTGTATCCTGGACTGATAGAGGATTCTGATAGTATAATCATTGCCTATCCACACGATAACGTCCTCTTTCACTTTGTCAGCGCTATCAAGAAATGCTTTGAGGCTACCAGAGACATTATAAACACTAAGATCCTGAGAAAGTTCAGTTTTTCTCTCATCCCCATAATGTTTCTTCATATAGGTGAATTCGTTTTTGATCACCGTATCAAGTTTTTCTGGATTATCGATAATGGATTGAAGCTCTTCGATAAGTTTTTTCTTCTCTTCTATCTCATCGTTAATCTTCTGAATCTCGAGACCGACCAAAGATTGGAGTCTCATCATAAGGATATATTCCGCCTGTGATTCAGAAAACTGGAATTTATCAATCAAATTCTGTTTTGCATCTTGTTTGGTCTCAGATTTCTTGATGGTATCGATAACTTCATCGATGATATCTATGGCTTTTTTCAATCCTTCCAAAATATGCAATCTATCCTTCGCTTTGGTAAGTTGAAATACTGACCTACGGTAGACGACAGATCTTCTGAATGTGACGAATTCCATAAGGAGATCCTTGATATTGAGAAGTCTCGGCTGTTTACCTCACTCCACAAGAGAGACATTATTGAGATTGAAAGCGGATTGAAGTTCCGTGTATTTGTAGAGTTCTACAAGGATTTTGTTGGCATCGATACCTGATCTGAGATAGATAGCAATCCTAATCTTATTTTTACTGGATTCATCCCTCATATCTGATACTCCTTCTATCTTCTTATCAACAACCAATTCGCCAATCTTTGAAACTAAAGAAGACTTATTAACTAGATAAGGGATTTCATCGATAACAATAATATTACCATGTTTGCTCTCTTCGACATGAGTCTTTCCTCTCATCACGATACCTCACTTACCTTTCTTATATACCTCTTTGATATTATTAGAATCATAAATAATTCCTCAGGTTGGAAAATCAGGACCTTGTATGATTTCCATGATTTCATCAATAGTAATCTCTATAGGTTCTCATTTTTTATCAACCTTTCATTCTTTCTGCAAGAGAAGCAATGATGCATCAAGCACTTCATTAAGATTATGAGGAGCCATATTAGTCGCCATTCCTACGGCGATACCCATAGTACCGTTACAGAGATGATTAGGAAACTTTGTAGGAAGCATGACGGGTTCTTGAAGACTACCATCGAAGTTATCCCTTCGGTCGATAGTATCCTGATCGATATCATTAAGCATTTCTTCAGCTATTTTGGTCAATCTCGCCTCTGTATACCTCATCGCCGCAGCTCAATCACCGTCTATGGAACCGAAGTTACCTTGACCGTCTACCAAAGGATATCTAAATGCCCAAGGCTGAGCCATACGGACCATAGCTTCATAGATACTGCTATCGCCGTGCGGATGATATTTACCCATGACCTCTCAGACAATTCTAGCAGATTTCTTATGCTTCTGATTGAAAAAATTATTCATCTGATGCATTCCGAAGAGGATTCTTCTCAGAACAGGTTTAAATCCATCTCTAGTATCCGGCAAAGCACGGGAGACTATCACAGACATCGCGTATTCGATATACGATTTGGAAATCTCATCTTCGATAGAATGTGGAGTAACTATTCATGTAGCAATGATTTTGGTATCTTCCTCTCTCATAGAATATGATAATGATATAAAGTTTCATAAGACAAAAAAACTTTAAGGCAGCGGCCCAAAAAGTTTGTCTGGGGTTTAACAAAAAAAATATAGCTAAAACCGACTGGAATTCAACGCTTTCCCGTCATCAATACTTGACAAAAATGTAATAATTGCTGCAATTGGTGTCGCTTTTTAATAAATGGAATATAATTGGCTAGTTTATCTTCCTAACCACTATATATCCATGGTCTCGACTAAT
>Ga0194044_10000267_pt1 | contig 25107 bp, 37 predicted proteins | sample JunL4417m_MetaG_FD_155460 | JGI IMG/M metagenome (GOLD analysis project Ga0194044, IMG submission 155460) | Anoxic zone freshwater microbial communities from boreal shield lake in IISD Experimental Lakes Area, Ontario, Canada - Jun2016-L442-17m | ecosystem: Environmental > Aquatic > Freshwater...
TGTCGACCCACCCGCCGCCCTCGCCCACGATCACGTCGCCGTCCTCGCCGGCGACGATGGTCTGGCCGTGCAGGTCGAGCATACGGCCGCCGCCGCCGCCGCCGCCCTCGATGCCGCCGCCGCCGGAGCCGCCGCCGCCCACCACGAGAACGTCCGCGTCGAGTGTCTCCTTGACCACGATCTCGAAGCGGGATGAATCGAGGAACGTGTACACGGTCCAGCCCTCGGCGCTCTTGCCGGCCACCGGGCCTGTCGGGCACAGGTTCAGCGCGCAGTCGATGGCGCGCAGCCGGTAGCGTTTCTTCTTGTTCGTCGTGCGGTCAAGGAAGCGGCGCACCGCGTGTGACGTCGCCTGCGCGGGGTCGATCGCCCACACCACGCTGTCGGGCTGGTCCTGGTCGGCGTCGTAGACCATGTACGCAAGCAGGCCCGACTCAGCGTCGCAGGAGGCCTGCCAGGTCAGCAGCTTGCCCGTGCGTCTCAGGCGCGCCTTGAAGTGGTCTGGAGGCGAAGGCGGCGTAGTGTCGTCGCTGGCGAACGCCCTCGTCGGGATGGTGACCGGCACGCGCGCGCCGACCGGGATCGTGCCGCCGTCCTTGGTTCGCCCGACGATCCGGTACCAGACCATGAGGCCCTCGGGGGCGTCGGTGTCGCAGAAGGCCTCGGCGCGCGTCGTGCCGATGAGGATGCCCGTGAGGTCGGTGGGGTCGGCTGTGCGGTACACGTCGAAGGAGGCGAACGCCTTGCGCTTCAGGTCGGCGCCGCCGGGGCCCCGGGCGAAGTGCGGACCCTGCCCGGAGTCCCAAGCAATGAGAGCGCGGCCGGGGGCGGTCCAGTGCACTGCCTAGAAGCCCGTGCCGGCGACGCGGTTGCCCATGCCGTCGAGCTCCGGCTTGAGCCACGCGGCGAGACGCTGCTTCTCACGCTGCGAGGGCTCGCCGGTGAGGGTCTGCCAGGTAAGCGTGACGCGCCTCTCGATGACGGTCGTGTGCGTCGGTGCGGCCGGTGCGGCGCCGCCTCCGAGGGCCGCCTGGGCGAAGCGGCCGACCTTGCTCTCGGGGACCACGTACTCGCCCTCGCCGCCCTCGGCGAGCACCGCCGCGAGGCCTCCGGGGGTCGCGGGGACGTAGCCGCCGGAGGCCAGCCCTACCCAGCCTGCGATCTGCGCTGTGCCGCCCGCGACAATTCCGAGGATGGTCTTTGCGGGGCCGCTGAGCCAACTCGCGCCCTCAAGGCTCTTCGCCCAGCCATCAAGCCACCCGGCGAGTCCCGTCAGCTCGCTCTCGTAACTGGCAGTCAGGTCGGCGTTCGCCTCTTTGATCTTCTGGACCATCGTCCGGTACTGGTCGCTGTTCTCGCCGTACTTCTTGCGCACGCGCTCGAGCTGCGCCTCCTCGTTGCTCTGCGCTTCGGCGCGCTGCTTATTGAGGAAGTCCTCGGCCCGCTGCCATTCGTTGAAGGCCTTCACCGTGAGGTACACGGCGGCGGCTACAGCGGCGATGGCGACGACCCACAGGCCCATGGCGAGGATGCTGGCGTTGATCTTGCCGGGCAGCCCCGCCAGCATCGTCGTCATGCTGCGCAGCTTGCCGCCAAGCGTGCCCGCCGCGCCGCTGAATGCGGACGCGGCGACGCGCGAGTCGCGGAATCCGCCCGCCACCCTGCCAAGGACGCCGGGCACCGTGGTCAGCACGCTGCGCGCGATGTCGGCGCCACGACGCACGTTGTCGAGGCCCTTGGCCATGCTGCCGAGGCCCCACAGCACAGGTCCCGTGGCGGCCACGATGCCGAGGATGCCGACCGTGATGTAGCGCAGCGGCGCCGGCATCTTCACGAGCACGTTGGCGACTCCGGTGAGGATGCCGACCACTGGCTTGATCATGGGGATCAGCACGGTACCGAACTGCGCCGCCATGTCGATCACGGAGGCGCGCAGAATGCGGAGCTGGTTGGCGAGGCTCCCGGAGGTGCGCTCAAAGTCTCCCTGCTGGACCTTCGTGTCCTTGAGGATGAGGTTGTAGCGCGCCTGCACCTTCTGCGCTTCTGTGAGCACGGAGCCGCGAGCGGCGATGCCCGAGGCGTAGGCCTCTTCCTGCACGCGCGCCTCGGAGAGCAGGACGCCCACGGTGCGCAGCGGCTCCGCCTCGCCGACGAGGCCGGAGCGCAGCTTCTCCAAGGCCTGCGCGACGGGGATGTTGTTGAACGAGGCCATGTCGTTCGCCAGCTTGACGAAGTTCATGCTCATGTCGGCCGAGGCCTTGTCTGTGAGGCCCGTGGTCTTGAAGAGGTTGCCGAAGGCGCCCGCCGCGGCGAGTGCCTCCTGCTGCGCCATGCCCAGCGACTTGGCGCCCGTCTCGGAGAAGTCGACAACGGCGTCCGAGGACTGGCCGAAGACCACCTTGACCTTGTTCATCTCCTCTTCGAGGTTGCTCGCCGCCATGACGGCGGCGCCCATGCCGATGACGATCGGCACGGAGGCGAAGAGGGTCATGGACTTGCCTGCGCCGGCGATCTCGCTGCCGAACTTCTTCCACACCGAGCCTCCCGAGGAGGCCTCCTTTTTCAGCGAGGCGAGCTGCTTCTCGGCGCGCTTGATCTGCTTGAAGTCTGCCTTGCCGTAGACGGATACGACGACTGCCATTAGTACCCCTCACCGATACTGTCGAGGTGCCGCTGCAGCTCGTGCTCGGCGTCTCCGATAGCACTCTTGAGGTCGCGCTCGAAGGCGTCCTTATGCTGATCCCAGGCATGCCACATGAATCGGCCCGGCTTGCCGAAGCCGTCGAGCCAGCGCACCATCGCGGCACCCTGCGGGGTGATCGGTCCACGGCTGCGCGAGCGGCCCTTACTCCCGGCGAACTCGAAGATCGAGGTTTCCTTGTCCGCAGCCATGAGGCGCATGCCGACGCGCTTGCCTCGACTGGAGGCGCGGATGCGGTAGCTCATGCGGTGTCCGGGCGGACCGCTCGCGGAGGCGGCGTTCTTGACCTTGGTCAGGGACGCGCGAATCGTCTTGTTCATGCGCTTCAGCGCCTCGGGCTCCAGGGCGCGCAGCGCGGCGATGGTCTGCTCCAGGCCCTCAACGCGAACCTCCGCGGAGAAGCCCTGTCCGCTCGCCCCTGTCACCTTGCCGCTGTACGAAGTCACCGCAGCCGCTCCCTTGCCTTTGCCATCAACTGCTCCCTCTTCGCGGCCTTCTCTCGCTGTTCCAGCCGGGCCATGACGGCGGCGAGCACCTCGGCGTCGCAGCGTTCGAGGTTGAGGCCGAAGCCGCAGGCCAGCGCCACGTCTGCGATCAGGAAGGCTGCGGAACTGATTCCCCCAGGCCTTCACCCTGCGGGTCGAGTTGACTTCGCAGATACTCAGCCTGCTTCTCCTCTATCAGCCCGGACATGAGCGCCGCGGCGATGCCCTTCTCGGTTGGCACCGGCTCGACCTCGGAGACGGTATCGAGCCAGGCGTCGAAGCTCAGCCCCTTCGCGATCAGCTCAGAGCGCTGCGCCGCCAGCCAACAGTGGTAGTAGAGGCGGTACTCGGTATCGACATACTGTTTGCCGGAGAGCTCTCGCTTGGCGCGCATCTCGTCGGCGGGGTGAACGGCTACGAGTTGCTCCTCTGGCGGAGGATCGCCGAGGTAGCGGACGTGTGCCTTGAACATGCGTGCTGCCCCTTTTCTTTGCTCAGTAGGACGCTTGCGCGTTGACGAGGGTCACGGTGATCGGCGTGTCGGTGGTGCGGTAGGCGATGCCGGCGAGCTCGACCTCAGCGGCTCCGCCCTCGGGGTCGGCTTCGGGCATGGCGCAGATGAAGGCCGTCTTTGCGCCCACGATCGTCAGCGACTCCGAGCCGCGCACCATCTCGATCTCGAAGGAGCCGTACACGGGGTCGACGCCGACCGCCGTGCCGTCGGACGCGCCGGTCACGACCTCGCGCCATAGGTCCATGTCATCGGGCAGCACGGTGAGCGCGACCTCAACCTCGCAGAAGCCCTCGTACACGTCGCCGGCGTCGATGCTGCCGGAGAAGAACTTGGCCTCGACATTGCGCTTGATCACGATCTTGCCGGCGATGATCGTGGCGGTCGTCGGCGTGTCGCCGCTGATATCGAACTTGAAGTCACCGCCGACCGGCGTGAAGTACTCGTAGGTATCGGACTCGTCGACAGTCGGGACGAACGTGGCGGGGAAGGAGAGCAGGCCGCCGATCAGGGTGACGCCAACCTCCAGGGGCATGTTCTCTTTCCACGAGAGCTCCAGCTCGTCGAACTTGCAGTCCCGCACCGCCACGATCGTGTCGTCGCCCTTCTTCTCGAAGGCCGTGAAGTAGTCGAGGTCGTCGCCGAGCTTGATGACGTGCGTGTAGGCGCCGCCGCCGCCGGCCGCAGCGCCGCCGGCGAGGTTCGCGGCGGACAGCGCGGTGACGACGCCGGCGCCGGAGTTGCCGGGCGCGAGGGATGCCGTGACGAGAGCCTTGGCCTCGGCGTCCAGGTTGACCGCGTTGCGGACCTCAGTGGCAGTGGAGGTGATGGCCTTGCCGGGGCCGGTCGCGAGGTTGACGGTGATGGCGCTGCTCGCCACGTCGACGCTGAGCACCTCGTTGGCGGCGTCGGCGGCGGCGAGCGCGACGGTGATGGAGTTGCCCGCGGTCCCGGCCGTCTTGGCGAGGAAGGTCAGGTCGTTATTCGCGCCGGCCAGCGCGGTAGTCAGAACCGCGGCCACTGCCGGCGCGCCGCCGCTCGGGGTGGAAGAGCCGAGGGCGCCGAGCAGGAGCAGGCCGATGGACTTCTCGAAGGCGCGCGTCGTGAACTTGGCACCGTTCGCGATCTTGCTGCGGTATGCGCCCGCCGCGGCGATGTAGGCGCTGGTGAGCTTGTCCGGTTCCTGCGTGATGTCGACAGTGAGGGCGCCGCCGGCGAGGCCGAAGGCGAAGTACGGGTTGGCGGCAATCGCGCCCTTCCCGCTCTGCTTGGCGATGCCGAAGACATCCTTGCCGATCTGCAGTCCCATGGCCCAGGCCTCCTGATTGGTCGCTACCCGTCCATCCTCGCGACGCCGTCACCCGCGAGGGCGGTCAGGAGAGAACGGCGGTGGTCTGGTATGCGACCTTGAGCACGAGGCCATACTGGCGGCTGTGTTCGTCGGGGGCCGCCTCGGCTCCCGAGACGGCCGACACGTGCGCCTCCTGCACGGCTCCGCCGAGCGTCGCGTCGACGCTCACAGCGTTCTCGACGATCTTCGCGATCGCCAAGGCGCGGTCTCGGACGGTGACCATGTCCGCGGCGCTCCACACGACGCTGACGCGCACTTCCACCTCGCCGAGCTCGTCGCGCTGCAGGCCTCCCGAGACGACGCGCGGCATGGCCACGTCGAAATCGCCGCTGATCCAGATGTGTTCGGAGAGGAGGCCTCCGGCGGGGTAGCCCACAGAGAATGGCGTCGACTCGCCGGAGGCCGCGAGCTGCGTCGCGATCGCCGTGGCCAGCGCGTCCTGGACGGCGGCCGCCTTGACCGTGAAGCCCTTGCGAGTGTTCGTCATGCGACCCGCGGGCGGCGGCGCCCGAAGTCGGTAATCACGGCGTCGACCTCGGGGATGCCGGTGGGCCTGTCGGGGCCCGCCACGCTGACGCGAAAGAAGCCCACGTCTGTAGCCTCGACGGTGGCGCGAGAGGAGAGCGCGCTGCGCACGAGGTACTCACGGGCGAGGAGCATGGCAGCCTGCACGACCGGCGCGTCCGGGTAGTCGAGGCCGTGCTCGTAGAAGACTTCGACGACGGCGCCGCTCTCAAAGTCGTAGGCGTCGCCGCGCGTCACGCGGCCCCACTCGCGCACGTCGAGGGCTGCGAGCTCGTCGGCAGTGAATGCCGTGCCGTCCACCGTGAGGCTGGTCACGCCGCGCACGGCGTTGTCGGGCAGGCACAGGGTGTCTGAGTCGTTGCCGGCCAGCACCACGCGGCGGGCGCGCGGCACGAAGGCCACGCGGCAGGCCTTCTCCAGGCGTTGTTCGGCGGCCGTGCGCGCCGCGCGCATCTTGGCGTCGGGGTAGGTGGTGGCGCTGGCGAAGGCGGCGTCGAAGGCGCGCATCTCGGCGACCTCGAAAAGGTAGCCTCCGCAGACCTCGACGATGGACTGCCATTCCTTGGCGGCCGCCGACTTCATGCCCGTCCACGTGCAGGTGTAGGTGTCGAGAGCAGCGAGCACGGCGTGGTCGGCCACGTAGGTGATGCCGCTCGCCTTGCCCGTGGCCGGCGTCGCGGCGAGGACGGACGCGGCGGCGCCGTTCTTGACGGCAACCGTCCAGGGAGTCGTCGAGGTGAACAGGGCGCCCGCCTCGTCGGGGGTCGCCACCTCGAGGGCGTAGGTGCCACTGGTGACGAGACGCAGGCGCTCCACGTCAGGGCCTCACTTCTGGCGCTTTGCCGGCCGAGGAGTCTCCGCCGTCGGCTTGTGCACGGCGGCGAGCAGCTCGACGTGACCGTCTGCGATCCACATGACGGCCAGCTCGTCGGGCAGTTCGGCCGTCTCGCCGGGTTCGCCGGAGAAGGTCTCGACGTTGCCCGGGCCGGATGCCCTCTGCACGGCGCTGCGCATGATGTAGCGAACGCGCTTCATGGTCAGGCCGTGCCCTCAGCGGGGCTCTCGTGGCGCTCGTAGGTGACCTTGTCGGTCACGGTCGGCGTGGTCGGCCGGTTGCGGGCGCCGTACTGGATGTAGGTGGCGGTCTCGACGGTATTGTTTGAGGCGTCCTTGTCGACGACGAGGCGCACATACCGCTTGGTGGGCTCGTAGAGGTCGATGATGAACATCTGGTCGTCGTCGTCGTCGACGACCGCGATCGCTGTGCCGAGCAGGTCTGCGGCGCCGCCCATGCCCACGGCGCTGTCCTGCTGCGCCTTGATCGAGGTGACGGCGCCGGTGGCGATCGCGCCGAACTTCACGCACATGAGGACGCCGCGGTAGCCCATCATGTCGAGAATCGCACCGTTGCGGTCGGCAGAGGCGGCCCCGGCGATGGGGAGCGCCTCGGTGAACTTGAACTCGGTGATGCCCTTGGGAATGCCCACAGTGGCCTCCTGGTCGTGATGGCGGGGTCTGTGGGTCTATCGTGGGGTGGGCGTCACCCGAGAGGCGGGAACGCAAGAGGGCGGCCCGTCGGCCGCCCTCTTGCCGTGCTTCCTCAGGCCTTGGCTCAGGAGTTGTTGCTCTTCAAGAGCTTGCACGCCTGGTAGTCCCACGCGCACCCGCCGAGGCGGGCGAGCGAGTAGAACCGAATCTTGGGCGGCGCCGTGTAGGGGTCGCGCAGGATCGTCGTGTTGCGATGGATCCCCACCGCATACGCCGAGGCGATGTCCGCCAGGGCGATGGGGTGGCCGCTCGCGCCGATGGCCGGAGCCGAGTCGGACTCGAGGACGGGCTTGCCGTAGATGCTCCACACGCCATTGCCGTCCACCGTGCACAGCGGCACGTTGGCGTTGCTCGGCAGGGCGAATGCGGTCGCGACGGCGAGGGTGCCCGGAGCCATGATCCACTTCGCGCGGCTGCGGTACTTGACCGGCAGCGCGAAGTACAGCGTGATGAAGTTGCTGTTGAGGATGGCCGCGCTCGACGCGCTCTGAATGACCGTGTAGGCGCTGGTCTCGGCAAACAGGCCCTTGATCTTGGTGGAGCCGTTGCCGGCCACGGCGTCGGCGCCGGCCTGCTCCATGACGTCTTCGTACATCCAGCCCATGAGCTGCTGCTCGGCACCGGCCACGCTATCGAGGTACTGCTGCGTGGCACGCTGGTCCGAGTAGTAGTCGTAGCAGATGAGGCTTGGGCTGGTGAACGTCGTCGCGTTCTGCTCCGAGCGGGCACCGGCCTCGGTCGCGTTGGCGACGACGCCGTGGGCGCTCTTGTACGGCAGGAGCAGGGTCGTGTCGCCGGTCATGTTGAAGACGGTCGCGTTGCCGAAGATCGGGTCGTTCTTGCGGATCAGCTCGATCAGAGCGGCGTGCTCGGGCTCGGGCACGATGAAGCCGCCGTTGGCGTCAGTGGTCGACATGGAGGCGTCGCGGATCGTGCCGGTCCTGAGGTAGTCGTAGAACGCCTGACGTGCGGCGTCCTTCGGGTCGATGGCCGGCTCGCCGACGATCGGCGCGGTGCCGCGGGCGATGGAGGCGCGCAGCTCGACGAGCTCGGCCTCCTTGACCTTGCCGGCCGCATCCTCGAGCGCGTGGATCTGGCCCATGAGGGACATGATCTCGTCGCGCTCGTCGGGCGTCCGGTCTTCCTTTGCGGTCAGCTCGGTGACGCGACGCTGAAGACGCTCGGCATCGGCCTCCAACTGCCGGTAGTCGAAGTAGCCCATGGGGCTACCTCCCTTCTCTTCGGAGACTGCGGAAGTACCCGGGCGAGTGCACCTGATCCCGGACCAGCGGTTCCTTTACGTACTGCGCGCCTTCGGGTCCGTAACCCACCTCGGCGGTGCCTTCTGTGGTGACGCGGGCGAGGGCATCCGGAACGTGCCGGTAGCCCAGACTCTTGAAGTCGAAGCGCGAGAGCGCCGCGGCCTTGACCGGCGCGGCCACGCTGTCTGCGTAGCCCGCGGCCTCCGCCTCGGCGGCCGTGTACCAGGTCTCGGCGGCCATGGCCTCGAGGATCGCCTCGGGGGCCAGGCCGGTCTTGCGCTCGTACACGCCGAGGATGGTGCCCTTGACCTTGTCGAGCACCTCGGCCATCTGCCGCATGTCGGCGCTCGTTCCCATAGCCATGCCATAGGGGTCGTGGATCATGAACAGCGCGTTGGCCGCCATCTCCACGGTGTCTCCGGCGAGCGCGACCACGCTGGCGATGGAGGCGGCGAGGCCCTCTACGTGACTCGTGACTCTCGCCGGGTGCCGCTGGATCGCGTTGTAGATCGCCTGACCGTCGAAGACGCTGCCGCCTGGGGAGTTGATGTGCAAGGCGATGTGGTCGACCTGCAGAGCCGCGAGGTCCTCGACGAACTGCTTCGCCGTGAGGCCCTCGCCCCAGATGTTCCCGCCGATCTCCTCATAGATCCAGATGTCGGCGGAGCCGCCGCTCGCAGCCTTGATCTCGTACCACTGACGTTCTGTCTTGCCTGTCTTCATGGCCGCCTTCTCCTCACGGGAGTGGTCACGGTCCATCATGTGAGGGCTGTCACCCACGCTACTTCTCCAGCTCTGCGTGGCTGCCGAGCGTGTCACACTCGATGTGCGCGTCAACGAACAGCAGGCCGCACTTGTTCTGACCGGCGTTGTAGGTGTCGGCGGCGTTGCTGGAGTTGCGGAAGAGGCGACCCATGAGGATGGAGCTGAGCCCGTCGGCCCCGGCGCCCGGCGTGATGTGCGCGAACTCGGAGAGGTAGTGCTGCCAGGCGACGACGTTGGCCTCGGCAGGGAGCTTTTCGACCGTGTAGATGGTCGTGGTGTCCGGGTAGACGACGCCGATCTTGGCCCATGCGTACTCAAGGCCCCAGCGCGGCGCGGCGTCGGTGTCGTTGACGGTGCCGACCCAATGCACGTGCATCTCGATGTCGGTGCCGAGCTTCCAGGCGTGCGGCATCTGCATGGCAAAGAAGACTTCTTTCTCGTTCTCTGCGGCCACGTCATCGAACGAGTAGGCATAGATGCCGCGACTCGTGCCGGCGAGGTCGTCCATGTATTTCTCGAAGGCCGGGGCGTTGTTGCCCTGCGTGCGTGCGTTCGGCGCCACGCGGAGGTCTTCCCAGTAGGTGGCGGCGCCGTGCAGGACGAGCGTGCCGTCGGCCTCGAACTCGGCGTAGTCGGTGCCGCCGGCGATGGGATGGTGGTGGTCACGCAGGCCGGGGACGATGAGGCTCATCTCAGCTCCCCTTCATCTGCGACGCGGACACAACGGCCGAGGTGCCGCCCGTACGGATGAACTTCGCGGCGACGGCCATGGCCTTGCTCCACACGCCGGAGTCGCCGATGTTCACGAGATGCCCGTTGGTCGTGGTCGGCGCCGAGTTGTCGAAGGTCACGCGGCAGGGCGCCGTCTCGTTCGTCCAGAAGACGTGCGTGGTGTCGGCGTGGAGGGCGCCGAACTTGACGCCGCCGCTGGTCGCATCCACGGTGAGCGCCTGGTCCGCCTCGGTCGCGTTCGGCACGAGGTTGTGAGGCTCGCGACCGAGCAGCGTGACCAGCATGTCGAGGACCGCGTTGTCGGTCGACGACAGTTCCGCCGTCACCACGTCGGCGTTCGTGAGAGCGCGGACGGCGGGGCCGGCGAGCACCTTCACGTCGAGGCCGTTGCGATCCGCGTCGATGGCGGAGACGGTCGGCTGCGCCGTGACCGTCGTGCCCTTGGCCGCGCCCGCGATGGCGGTGACGCTCGTGGGGTCCGTGATCGTGTGGCCGATCATCGCCGTGCCGGCGCCGAGCTTGCCGATCTCGGCGGTGCCGGCGCCGAGCTTGCCGATCTCGGCGGTGCCCGCTGCCAGCTTGCCGATCTCGGCGGTGCCGGCCGCAAGGGTCACGGTCTCGGCGACCTCGATCGTCGCTCCAGTGATGGTCGCACCCTCGACGTACACGCTAGGTGACCAGGTGCCATCGCCGTTGTCGTGCACATTCCCGGGGACGACTCCCTCGGGGGTTGAGATTGGGGTGGTTCTGTCTGCCATGTCAGCCCTCCTCGAGGGTATCGCTCAGGGTTTCTCGGATGAAGCCGGCCACGTCGAAGGGCTCGCCGGCCAGGGCGTAGGCGTCGATCACGGGCGCCAGCAGGTCGCGGGCGAAGCGTTCCGTTCCCTTGGAGTTGCGTCCGCGTTCCGCGTCGTCGGCTGCCTTGGCGCGGATGCGCTCGGCGGCGTCCGCGAGGAAGGGCGCGAGAATCGCAGATGTCGGTAGCCGCTCGGGGGGCGCGTCGCCGCCCGCCCCGACAGAGAACGATCCACCCGAGGACGACATCCCCGAAGACGACCTCCCAGACGCTGTCGGCGCCGAGGACAGCTCCGCGGGCGCCGACCCGGTGATCACGCCGTCCTCCCCGACGGTGCCGAGGTTGAGCTCGGCGAGCGGCACATCGAGGCCGGGGACTGGATTCATGTCCTCCTGCGACCTAGCCTCGTTGCGGAGCATGACGCCGGCTCGTACCAGCGCCGCCTCTCCCTCGGTGCGGGTCTTGTAGTCGCCGCGCAGCAGGCCGTCGAGGTTGAACTTCACGTAGTACCCCGGATCACCGGAGAACAGCTTGTGGCGCACGACGCGCTCGGTGTTCGTGCAGATGGGGGCGATGCAGTGCTTCCCCAGGGCGAGGTCCTGCTGCTCTGAGTTCGAGTACGTGCCGTTCGTGAGGTCCTGCACCATGGCCATGGGCACGCGGAACACGGAGCAAATCTGCTGGAGCTGCCAGCGGAGCTGCTCGACGAGCTGCGCATCCTTCATCGTCAGCGGGTTCTGCTTGTACTTGAGGCCGCGGTCGAAGACCCTGAGCTCGCCCGCCTTGAAGATGCCGGCGAAGCCCTTCATCTGCTCGCTGATCGCCTCAAAGTCGGGGTCGGAGAGCGTGTTCTCGGTCTCCAGGTAGCCGGGGAAGTGGTTGCCGTTGCCGAGCAGGCGGGCAAAGAACTGCTCGCTGCCAATGGCCACGCCGATGCTTTCACTGATCAGGTCAATGAGGGACTTCGCCTGCAGCGGCGAGCGCAGCACCGGGCCCTTGAAGTGGAGCACGTCCCGCATTTGGTACATGCCCGCCGGGGTGAGGTCGTCGCCGCCGTACTCGTACCAGGCTCCGTGCGTGTCGCGGTCCACTCGAAGCAGCGGGTTCACACCGTACAGCGGCCATATCTCGGTGGGCCGTTTGCCCTGCCACACGATGCGGGCGTAGGCGTTGCCGGTGATGTCCTCGGTGAGCTGCTTCCAGCGCCAGAACTCGCCGGCCGTCATGAGGTCGTTCGGGCCGATCGCCAGCAAGCGGTACGCCGCATGCTGTTCGTCGGGCACCCGGTCACGTCCACTTCGGGAGAAGACGCCGAGCGGCAGACTCGAAAAGCTTTCAGAGCGCACGATCAGGCAGGAAAGCACAGCGGTGGCGCGCAGCGAGCTCTCCTGCGTCACGCGGATGCCGCTCGATGAGACGGCGGCGAGCGCCCCGTAGAAAGCGCGGAGCACGTTGTCGTCGCCGATGCCCCACTCCTCTTCGGCCTGGTCCTTCGTCGCGGTGAACCAGCGCAGCGGATTCAAGCTCAAACTGTCGCCCTCTCAGGCCGCTCTACGGGATGCGGCTTCTACTCTGCGGGGGCTGTCACCCGAGGGAGATGGTGCGCACGCCACCGGTCGCGGCGAAGCTCGGGCCGGCGTCCGCCTGCGCCTCGGCAAGGAAGGTCGCCATGGCCAGCGCCACAGCGCCGTCGATCTTCTCGGCCTTGCTTGCTTTGCCGAGCCTCCAGCCCATCGGCTCGCGGGGCATCTCGATGGCGTTGAGGATGTGCTCTTTGATGGACGTGCCGCGGCCGGCGCGCAGACGCCCGGTGCGCACGAGCTCGCGGAGCGTCGCAGAGGCCGGGCACATGCGCGTGTTCGTCTGCCCGAACTCTTCGACGGGGATGCCGTGGTGGCGCTCCAGGCGCTGCATGAGAAGGAGCAGGCGGTTGGGGTCGAAGGCGATGCGCGCCACATTGCGCGTGCGGCAGAGTCCGGCGATGAACTCCTCGATCTCGTCGAGGTCGTAGTAGCCGGTGTCCTGCGGAGGTTCGTCGTAGATGTAGGGCTCGACGTGGTGCGTGCCGCCCGGATCACGGCGGTCGACGACGATGGCGAAGCAGTCTCCCTTGTTGGCGCCGTCCACGGCTATCACGCAGGGTTCATCGGGCTCGACCACGGGCGGCTTCTGGCATTGCTTCCACTCGCCCCAGCGGAAGGCGCGGCTGGCGTCACTCGTCAACGGAAAGCGGTTCAGGTGGTACTGCTCGAACTGGGCGAGCGTGAGGCGCCTGTACTCGTCACGCAGGTACTCCCCAGTGATCCACGGCGCGATGTTGACGGATCGCCATACCTTGGGATCGCCGGCGGCCTGATTGTCGCGGGCGCCCTGCCAGTAGAGGTAACCGCGGGGATCCTTCTTGATCGCCGCGAGCCACTCCCACAGCGGCCCCATGCGGGTCGGCCCGGCGGTCGTGATGCCGATGGTGAGCGGCTCCTCACGGCCGCCCATGCCGCTTCGCAGAGCGTTGACCACGTCCATGTTCGGGTACGTGTGCGGCTCGTCGCAGATGGCGATGCGCGGGTGGATCGCCTGACCTGCGGCCGTCTTGTGGGGGATCACGTAGAACTTGGCGTCGATCTCGGGGATGTGGATCACGTTCTTGTAGACCTTCGCCAACTCCTTGAGAAGCGGGTTCTGCTCGACCATGGAGCTGGCGAAGCCGAGGATGAGGCGCGCCTGGTCTTCGTCGAAGGCGAGCGCCACGACCTCCTGCCCAACGACGGGCTCCATGAAGAGGAAGTACAGCGCGAGGCCGGCGGTGATCGTCGTCTTGGCGTGCTTCCTCGGCAGGCCGATAAGGGCCTCCGTGTACTTGCGCCGGCCGTACCTGTCGAGCGTCCCAAAGATGGGCTCAACGATGTGCTCGCTGGCGTAGTCGGGGAGGATGAACGGCTGCCCCGCCCAGCGGTCGTCTACGAGGCGGAGCTGCGTGCGGAAGAAGGCGTCGACCAGGAGCGGCCCTAGCTCCGCCCTCGTGACGCGGCCGCCGACCGCCTCAAGGATCGTCTCTCGGAGGTCGCTGGCTCTCACTTTCCCGAAGCGATCTGCGCCACGATCGCCTCAGCGATGCCGGAGTGGAGGTCCTTCATGAGGCTCTGGCCGGCGAGCCGCAGGAGCCCGGCGCGCAGACGAGCGACGAAGGTAAGCGCGTACTGGTCGGCGATTCGCAGGTAGAACGTGCCCTCGTCGCGTGCCACCTTGAGCATGGGATTCACCTTGGGTCCGAACGGCGTCTCAACCACCATGCCGTCCCGCTCGATGTACTCCTGCGCCTGCTGGTGCCGGTACAGTGACCAAGCCATCATGCGCAGCGCCTCAAGGTCCGTGTCGTTCAGGCGCCCGGCGAGCTCGCCGACGGCGCGCGTGAAGATGTCGCGGGGCAGGCCCTGAGGCAGCTCCCCGGCGATGACCTCGGCAAGGCCGGGCTCGACGACCTGCGGCACGACCTTCGTGGTCTTCTGGCCCTGCTGCGGGGCGTGCCCGGTGCCGCGCCGAGCGCGGCTGGGTTCCGGTTTGCGACCGCGCGTCATGGCGAGACGTCGCGGAAGTAGCGTTGCAGGGCGGCCTCGATCGCGTCGGCCATGCCCGCGCAGCGCCAGGCGAACTGGCGGCGAGCCTCGACGCCGAGGCGGCGGTAGGAAACGACCAGGAGAAGGGTCTCGTGCACGGCGGAGAGCACCTGGTCGTCGGGTTCAGCGGATCGGCCCACGAGGAAAGCCTCGACGACCGCGGCGTCAGGAGCCTCCGGCGAGTTGGCCGAGTCGGCGCCGAAGACTGCACGTTTGGCGCGGCCCGCGGCGATCCTGCAGCTATCGCGGCAGTAGCGGCGCCGTCGGCCGGTCACCGCTGCAGCCGGAAGATCACCCCCGCAGAACTGACAAATGCTGATTTCAAGTTTGGGCGCCACTCGCCCATGGTGCGTTTCGTGTCACCGGGGGGGGCGTTTCGTAACAGCGTGGCTAGACCCCGACTCCCCAGAATCGGGGGAATACATGCGGAGGGGTAGGCAGGGTCGGCGTTGCGCGACTGCCGTGATGCGAGGGGGTACCCGGTGCCGTCACTCAGTTGGACGCGAGTTGGACGCGAGTTTGCTTGGATTCACTGGACTCTGCTCGCTCGAGGAGCCCATCCTGCCCGCAGCCAAGGCGCGGAAAGACGGCCGTCTCAGGCACGAATCAGGCACGAATCAGGCAGAAGATGGTGGGAGTGGGTGGAGTGCGTGGTGGTGGGCGACGTTGGAATTGAACCATGATGGCTACTTCCCAAGAACATGCTCATTTGCAGGCACGACGCTCTGCCAGTTCGTCTAGCGGCTCGCTCTTGGACGCGCCTTGGACGCGAGTTTGGCTCGCTGCCTCGCTCCAGACCACGTCAAGACGCTCTGCCGCGGCCTTGCGATCGCCGTCCGTGACGTGCCCGTAGACGCCCAGCGTGGTCGCGACGTGAGCATGCCCGAGGTGCGCCGCGACCACGTCCATGCGCTCCCCGGCGCGCAGTAGTTCGGTCGCCACCATGTGCCGCAATGCGTGGAAGTGCAGGGGCGCGAGGCCGCGGCGACGGATGCGCTTGCCGAGCTCGTGGGTGAAGCCGTCAGGGATGATCGGCTGTCCGCGCCTGCCGCAGCAGATGAGCGCCTCCGGCGACCACATGCCGAGAGCCTTGCGCTCGGCTTGCAGCGTCGTGAGCATGGTTACGCAGGCTGCAGGCAAGGGCACGGTGCGGCGACCGGCGCGCGTCTTCGGCGGCCCGAACGTGAGCGTCGCCCTGTTGTGGCCAGTGAGGCCCCTGGAGATGGTCACCGTGCCACCGGCCATGTCCACGTCCATCCAGCGCAGCGCCAGCACCTCGCCGCGCCGCATGCCTGTCGTGGCGCCAATCATGAGCGCCGGCCAGAGGCGCGTCTGCGCCAGTGATGCGATGTACTGCTGAGCCGTGGCCACAGATGGCGCCTCCGTGCGGCGCTCGGGCAGCCGCGGAGCACGCACTGCGGACACAGGGTTCACGCTCACCAGGCCAAGCTCGAGCGCCCAGGCGTAGCAGGCGTGCAGCGTGCCGCGGTAGTTGCGCACGCTCTTGGGAGCGCAGCCAGCGGCGATCTGCGCAGCCTGCCAGGCGGCGACCTCGGCGGGCGTGAGGTCTGCGGCAAGGGTGTCTCCGAGAGCCGGAGCGATGTGCGTGATGGCGTGCTCGTGGGAGCGCACCGTGTTGGCCGCCTTGTCAGGGCGGGCGGCGTCGCGGAGGAAGCGCTCGAGCAGCTCGGCGACCGTCTCGTCCGTGGCGCATGCATCCTCCTCTCCGCGTAGCCTCTTGAGAAGAGCCTCCAGGGCCGGCTCCGCCTCTGCTTTGAGGCGTTTATAGCTGCCGCCGTTCACCCATCCGCTGCCGCCCTCGCGCTTGCCGACGAAGACGCGGACGCGGTAGGTGACCTTGCCGTTGATGGGCGACACGCGCCGCTGGATTGAGCCGGTCATGGACGACTGTCGCGAACCCTGGCGAGGGCCTCGACCAATCGCTGACGTTCGTAGGCCAACAGCATCGGTTCGAGCTCTTCAGCGAGGGACAGGAAAGCCGGTGAGACAGAATGAGCCCATTCCCTAGAAGCGGCCGCCAGTTGCGTGAATACACGATTCACAGCGCACATGTTCTCGGCAAAGCTGCGGACGGCTCTCTGGTCAAGCATCGCTATCTTTCGTGTGGTCGGGCGGCCCGACTCCTCCACGCCCGCCGGACTGGTCGCAGAACGCCCCGCCGCCGCCGCCGCCCCTCACGATGGTCACGTTCATCGACCTGGTGCCCGGCAGATACGAGACGGTCACCGCAGGGAGGCTTCCACTCATGATGCCCTCGAGTTCATCGACCTGCGCCTCAAGCTCCAAGATGCGCTTGTGCAGGGCGACGACGTCGTTGCCGATCCCGTCCAGCCCCATGCGGTCGAGCATGTAGGGGATGCCGTGCTTCCGGGCGTCTTCCTCGTACTCTCTCAGCTCGTCTTCGTCCATCGTCTCCTCCGTCTCTGCCCTCACTCTACAGCGCCACATTCAGCGAGCGTCAACTCGTCAGCTTCACGTCTTTGGAGCTTCCTCAACTCTCGAACCGCCTGCCGAATGTGCACGCCACACAGCCCGGAAGACCTGGCTGGCCAGGCGCAGCGATGCCATCCGTCGTAGCCGGGACCCCACATCGCGACCTGACACCTCCCAGCGTCGGGTGGCTTGTTCCGCGTATGCAGCGAAGGCCGCGGGAACACCCGCAACTCGACAGGGACATCGTCCCAGAAGACGATCATCTTCCAGCCCGCCTCACGACGACCACGGTCCGCGGCGTCTCGCGGTCGAGCCACTTGGCTGCGCGGGCTATGACCACCTGAGAATCGTCTTCGTAGAGCACGCTCTGCATGCCGTCGAGCACTGACTTCAGCACGTTGTCCACGTCCCTGCGGCGCTCGTCGGGGAAGTAGCAGACCACCTCGACGACGAACCTGCCCGTGAGCGCCCAGCCCCTCGGACGCACGCCCAGGGCCGCCCAGGCGATCATGCGCTCGAAGCGCTTCGTGGCCTTCGGCGTGTAGACTCTCCCGCCCTTGCCCAGGCGTGGGCGCTGCTTGCCTTGCGGCTTCCCGCTGACAGTAAACTGCACCTTCACGAGTGCCCCGCCGCTGCCAAGCGGTCACAGAGGACGTTGAGGCGGGCGACCTCAGCATCGGCCTTCGCGGCAGCGTCGATGCGGCGGGCGACGTCGGCCTCCAGCTCCGCGATGCGGGCTTCTAGAGTCTCGATGAGGCTGGCTCGCTGCTTCGCGTGGGCAAGGCCGCGATTGATCCCGGCGCTGCTCTGCCTGCTCATGCTCGCGCCTCCCACTCATCGCACCCGGAAGACAGCGGAACCCAACCCCAGATTCTCGTGCAGACTCGGCAGGGAGTGCCCGCTTGATTGATGTCTCCGGCGTAGATGCACGTCTCGCACGTCCGCACCTTCAGCGCTGCCAGCTCGGCCTCCAGCTCAGCGATGGCCGCGTCGGCACGGACAACTACGCGAGTTATCGGAACCCTGCCCTCGTTGTAGAACTTGAGTGCTCTGCGGTACTCCTCGACAGCACTCATGGCCGCGCCTTTCCACGGGCAGCACGCATCTCCCGGTAGACTCTCTGCGTTGTATCAAGGCGCTCCAGCTTGTCTGTCGCACGCACCACATATCCGTTGTCCAACCACTCCAGCGCAGCGTCCATTTCGTCGGCTACTGCCAGTTGCGCCTTCAGCGCCGCCAACTCCTCACGGTACTCCCTCACCATGTGCGGACCGACCTTGAACCCGTCAACGTCGATGAATGCGCCGACGTACCACGGAGCGGAGCACTCGGCTTTCAGCGCCGCCAGTTCATCTGTCAACTCTGACTCGGATTGAGACTTGGCTGATAGTTCGGCCTCCAGCTCAGCGATATGACTGTGCAAGTTCGCGACGGTGGTGTTCAGGATGGTGATCTGCTTACTCTGCCTGCGCAGTTCCTTCGCCCGCTCCTTGGCCCACGTCACGGCCTCCGGGTAGTCCTGCGGGTCGCAGTCGACGATGTCGTCACTCATGATGGTGCCGTCCATCTGCTGCACACGCTGACTGGCACCGTCTCGCCCTTGAGTATCTCGACCTCACGCACGCACCTTGCGGAGCACTCACACGTCGGACAGGCCGAGACAGGCAGATCATCAATGATGCGGCGGACCATCGCCGCTGTGGTCACTCTGTCGCTCTCCATGCGCTCGCGGAGAGCATCTGCGTCGATCATCCGCATGATGCTGTCTCCTCCTCATAGCCGCACTCGTGGCAGTCGTCGCTCTGGCAGGGGCACGGCGGTTTTGCTTCCTCGGCCTGCTGCTCGGCCTTTTCGACCATCGCCCACAGCGCGAGAATAGTCAGATCCTGCCTGTCGATGATGGCCTGCAGCACGCGGCCGTGAGCACGGGAGCACGTCAGGTCCTCGGCGAGCTGCCAGAGGTCGCGATGTGCGCTGGCGAGGTCGCCGCGTAGGCGCTCGATGGTGGCGCGGCGCCTCATGGCCGCCGTCCCGGCCGGTAGCACGTCAAACCGCCTTCGCCCTCGGTATCGCAGTCGCCACGGCTCGGACATTCCGGGTGCTCGGCGCAGACGCAGATCCACGCAGGCTCACAGTCGATGCTCGGATCGCCGCAAGGCATAAGGTCCCAAGTGCTGCCGTCGTAGCCGCAGCCGCAGGTGCCCTGCCAGCAGAGGCCGTCGTAACCGTCGATGGACAGGTGCATGGTGAGGTACTCGGCAAGGTTCACGGCAGAGCCTCCGCCACCGGCGCCTCAACGCTGAACAGCAGTCCGTGGTCGGACGCCGTGATGACGGCGTGCGGGTCGCGCTCGCTGTCGGCGTCAACGTCGACGATGCGGTAGTCGGTGAAGTCGTCGGCGCGGCGCGGATCGTCGCCGGGCAGCGAGCTGAGGAAGTCGGCCGCCAGCTCTCCGAATCGGGTCAGTGGCCCCACCTCGACGGTCTGCATGTCGTGGACTCCGGGCCAGGCGACGAGGACGAAGGGCGTGACTTTGGCGACAAGAATCTTGCCGGTCCCATCGCACTCGCGGCAGCGGTGGTGCCCGCCGCCGGTCTTGTCCGGCAGGCGGCCGTCGCCGGCGCACTCGGGACAGGTGCGCTCGGCGGTGGTGCTCACGGTCGGCGCCACCTCGCCCTGTTCCATTTTCTCGCCCGTGTTTGCGGCCACCTCGCCGGTCACCGGGTCAACCTCCGGCGGCTCGCAGACCACGACCTCCTCACCTCCGGCGGCGAAGGTCACGCCGAAGCCGTTCGCCTGGGCGGCTGCCTTCAGGGCTTCGGCGGCGTTGGCGATCGGGCCGCTCGGCACGTGGTCCTGTGCGCGCCGCAGCTCCGCCTCGGCCATGTCGCGGAGCTTCTGCGCGTCGAGCAGCTTGTCGTTGGCTGAGATGACGGCCTTGAGGCGCTTCTCGACCTCCTCCTCGAAGTGGTTGAGGAAGGCTTGGGCGATGTCGAGCTGGGTCATCGGGAAGAGTTCGGTCTGGGTCATGGGGTGCACTCCTGCCAATTGCAGTGTGGACAGTGCGAGAGGTTCTTGCCGTCGCCGTTGTAGCTCACCTGCGTACCGCACTTAGGGCAAAGCAGCATGGTGCCGTCCTTGATCGGTGCGCGGGCGGGCGTTGGTTCTGGCAACGCCTCGCGCCCGCCCGCGCTATGAGCTGAGAGGAGAGGAGAGGAGCTTAAGAGGAGAGGAGGTTGGCCGTATCGCTTGGGTAATGATTCGGCCAATGATTCGGCCAATGATTGACAGTAGGAGAGCGCGGAGTTCATGAAGTGCTCGTCTAGAGTCGTTTCCGGCACCGTTTGCACGCGCCGTATCGCGGCCTTGACCATGTTCGGGTTGCGCGGCGGCTGGTAGTGAAGGGCCTTGACGATGAAGCAGACTTCGTCCTCTTCGTCGTACTCAAAGAAGCCGTCTGCCAAGAGATCAGCGAATGGTTCGGCCAATCGTTCAGGTAACCATTTCATGTCGCCGCAGATGTAGGGCAGGGGCAGCACGAACAGGCCCTCAGCGGTCCGATGCGGGCAGGTGAGGAGGTACAACGCCAGGAGGCGCATGTCCTCAGTCCACTTCCTCTGCCGCCAGATGGCCGGCGAGACGCGGTAGTAGATCGGCGTGAGTCCAGAGGTCGGTTCTGTGCTCACGTCCCCACCCCCCGCAGCGCCAGCACCATCTCAGCGTCCATGGCGTCCTCTCCGTCGGAGTCCGCGGCGTCGAAGCGGCGCCCCAGCGGGCAGTCCGCCGCCCAGACGGCGAAGGGCGTCAGTGGGTGACGCCCGCGGAACTGGAAGCGGCCGCCCTTGCTGCGATTCGCCGTCCGCACGTGCTGGCGCGGCTCTGGCGCGCTCATGGCGATACCTCCCGGGGGTACTGCCACGCCTCCCCGCCGCAGCCCATGCCGCGGCCACCTGACTGCCTGCAGTTGCAGGCGTCGTCAGGGAACTCGAGGCAGTTGCCGCAGCAGCGCAGGTCGATGCCGGGCCCGTACCAGCCGACCGGCTCGGCCGTCACCGTGTCAACCACCCGCATCACCTGGTCTAACACCGTCCACGGATGCAGCCGCAGCGCCGCCTTGAGGTTCTCGCGGCTGATGAGGTCGTCGGTCATGGCGCCACCCCGCTGAGCGCGGCCCTGTGGATAACCTCCAGCCGCCGCAGCGTTCTCAGCGTCACGCGCTCCTTGCCTAGCTGCAGGGCCGTCGACTTGTTCCCCAGGGCCAGCGAGATGGCGGTCTTCGTGTGGCCGAGTTCCAGGAGCTCGCGGACGATGGCGTGCGCCGGGGCTGCGTCCATCTTGCTGCGCATGAACACGTGCGCATCGGTGGTGATGCCGAGGATGGCCTGCTCGGTCTCGGGAAGGCAGCGGAGCACGCGCCGGCTGCGAATCTTCCACTGGGCCGTCTTGCCGACGCCCGCCAGGCGCTGCACCTGCAGCGGTCCTATCCCGGCGGCGCTCAGCGTGAAGAGGTGCGCGCGGGTGTCCGCGGCGTCGACGAAGACGGGCGGGCGGGCCCCGAAGGCACGCTCGGCATTCTCCCTGTGGCGCTGGCGCTCGTACGTGCGGTTCGCCTCCCGGCACTCCTCACAGCGACAGCGATCGATGACGTACTTGACGTGGGTGCCGTGTGCCCTCATGAGGGCGCCTCCCCCGGAAACGGCGCCAGCACCGCGCCCTCACGTTCGCAGAGGTCGTACCACTCCCACGCCTCGGCGCGGCTGTGCGGGATGGCCATCTCGCGGCGGGTCACGCCGTCGACCGCGTCGGTGTAGGTGCTGCGCGTCGTGAAGACGCCGGCCTCGTGGTGCAGGGTGACGCGGCCTGCGTTGCTCTGGTAGGAGCCGAGGACGGTCATGGCATGCCGACAGCGGGATACACCATCGCGACCAGGTAGCGCGTGTCGCAGCGGATGACGCCCGACTTCGTGTTCGCGACCTCGACCCACTCGCCCAGCACCATGCGCGGCACGAGCTCCTGGGCGTCGTAGGGACGCGGCCTGCCCTGCCCGTCGAACATGACGCTCTGCACGCGCCGGCGGTACCTCTGCGCCCGCGCGTGCGCCGTGTTCTTGCAGACTCCGAGGAAACGCGCCGCCTCGTCCAGGGAGCAGTGCCCGCGCCCGAGCAGGGCCGCCGCCTCGGTCGGCAGCAGGACGCGCTGGCGGGTGGCTGCGATCTCGACGGCGGGCGATGTGGGGATGGTGGCGGTGGTCATTTCTTCGCCTCCTTCACAGCCCACTCGAGGAAAGCCACCGCGTCGCCGTGGCTCAGCTCGCTGTTCGTGCGTCCCCCGAAGCGCTTGCGGTACTCCTTCGTCGCCTCGGTCGGCACGTGCTGGAGCGCCTCGGAGAGCGGGCGCTTGTCCGTGCCTGAGGCCGGGCGGTTCGGGTCGTCGACCGCGAAGAGTGGGCCGCGACCGGGGACGTCGTCGTCATCTGCGGGCGATTCTGGCGCGGTTTCCGGCTCGGAGGCATGCGGAGCGCTGTTCGCCTCCGCGTCGCCAAGCTGGCCCTGCTGCGTTGACGAGGCGGGGTCTTCCGCGTAGGGCGCTTCGTCCTCGAAGCCGAAGACCTCGCCGGTGTCCTCGTCGAAGTTCGGGAGGACATGGGCGGGAGCGGGCGCAGGAGCCGGCGCCCTGCCGGTCGGCACCAACGTCTGGGCGACCATCTTGCGGCCGAGCCGCGCCTTGAAGTTGATCGGCTTCGTCAGTTCGGGCGAGCCCTTCACGCGGATGCAGAGGCCGGACTCGGAGAGACCCGACTCATCCTTGATGGGGTGCAGGGTGACCTTGTGGCCGGCCCACTCGCCGGAGTCGTCTCCCCACATGGCGCGCAGGCAGACGGCGTTGGTCTTGTTCATGACGAACAGCTTCTCTGACTCGGCGAAGGCGACGATCACGGCGCCTTCCTCGCCGCCGGTGCCGTTGCTCAGCATCTCGCGGGAAACCGACTTGATCGTGAGCGTAGCCGGCTTGCCGTTGAACTCCCCGGCCTTCACGTAGGTTCCGGGGTAGAGCTCGTCAAAGGACAATCCTTTGGTCATGGCGTGACTCCCGTCTTGAGTGTGGATGAATCCCTGCCTGCCCAGCCGTGCCGCGCCGCGCCCTGCCCCGCCGTGCCCGGCCACGCCTGCCAAGCCGCGCCCCGCCAAGCCGCGCCTCGCCGCGCCGTGCCTAGCCGGGCCTCGCCTGCCTTCCTAGACGGTCGTCAACGGAAGCTGATCGATCACGGTCCATACTTCGGCCATCTCCGTTAGCTCCGCGTACTTCTTGCGTGCGCTCAAGAGGGTGCGCCCGCACTCCGCCAGGAGCGCGGCGCGCAGTTCGTCCTCGGCCCTGACGCGCGCCGTGGTGACGTAGGCGTCCACGGTCTCGGTGGCGACATGCCAGTACACGCGCTCGGGCTCCTGGTCCTCCGCGCCGACGATCCGAATCGAGCGCAGGATGAGACGCGCCTGCTCCGCACGGTGCTTCTCCGCGGCGACCGCGTCGTCCCACTCGAAGGCCTCGTGGAGCGGCGCGTCGTCGGGGCGTGCGGCGTCCACTACCGCGGCAGCCGTCAGCTCGCCGCGCTTCGCCATCCTCTTGAGAGCCAGGCCCGCGACCTGTGGGTCGATCGCTACCTTGCAGCGCGCCGTCCAGCAGAATTGGTCAGCCATGGTCAGACCTCGCCTTCGGTGGCCACGTGGAACATGCCGAACTGGCCGCTGCGCTCGGGGCGCCACTCGCCGATGCCGATGCCGAAGCCGGCGATGTTGACGAGGTTCACGATCTGCTCGGGGCTAATCGCGCGGCCGTTGAACACGATGTCGAACTCCATGCTCCAGTCCCGGTACTCGGGCCGGAAACGAATGTCGGTCGTGCCCATGCTGATCTTCACGGTGTCTTCGCGCATGACTGGCGGGGGGCCGTCGATCGGCAGAAGCTCGGTGCCCGGCTGGACGTGGAGCGCGCCGTTTATCTCCACCTTCTTCATACCGTCCGAGAACCGGAAGGCGTTGGCGATCGCCTTCTTGATGCCGGCGGCCGGGAAGCCGTCGCGTCCGTCGGCGGTGATGTAGCGCGCCGCCGCGAAATCGTCATCGGGCACCTTCGCTTCCTTGCTCTGCTGAGCCTTCTTCATCTGCTTGTCGAGCATCTGCTTGCGCGCCTTCTCTCCGAAGCGGTGGCAAATGAGCGGCGAGTCGCCGACGATCCGCACGCGCATGGTCTGGCGCTTGATGGGTTGAAGGGTGATCGTCTCGCTCATGACAGCACCTCAATCTGGGTAGTCGAGTAGTCGGACCCGGCGGGCAGCGCCCACTCGGGATACTCGAGCGATTCCTCTTCGGGGTAGCGGCCGGGCCAGCGGCGCCGGCTACGGCAGGTCTTGACCAGGTGAAGCAGCCGGCGGACCTCCATCACGCCGACCTGGAGCACGTCCTCGTCAACGGTGAAGACCGCCACGTCGTGCGGGGCCGTCGCCTCGACGGCGACGATGCGCACGGGCGCGAGGTCGTGCCCTGTGGCGATGAGACCGAGGCGGTAGAAGGCAAGCTGCCCCGCGTAGCCCATCTTCTCGGCGAGGCGTCCGAAGGTGCGGCTCTCGACGTCCTTCGTCGACTTGAGGTCCGTGAGAGCGTTGCCCCGCAGGTGGTCGAGCCGGGCGCGGCACTTGATCCGCGTCACGGGATCGATCCACTGCAGGGTCACCTCGCTCTTGCCGTGGCGCAGCAGGCGCCGCGCTACCTTGTGGCTGCGGACGGCGTCGCGGATCGCGAGCACGGTGTCGTACTCGTCGACCGTGAGAATGCCCTTGTCGGCGTTGACGGCGGAGAACTCCGTCCAGGCGTTGCCGGCGCGGCGGCCGTCGTAGAGCGTCCAGTGCACGGGGAAGAGGTCGGGCTCGAGGACCGCGGTGTGAATGGCGCGCCCCAGGCGCATGGCCGGGGAGTCCGTGCGCGGCGTCGTGAGGCGGTGCTGGTAGTGAAGCGGCGAGCGGCCCATCTCCTTGAGGGTGCTCCAGTTCACGCCGCGGAGGTCGCTATAGGCCTGGAAGTTCATGCGCTCAGCTCCGCGTCCGCCTCTTCGAGCGCGTCGCGCAGGTTCGTGAGCTGGCGGTTGAGGCGAGCGATCTCCTGGGCGCGCTCCTGCGCCTTCCTGTGCCAGAACTCCAGCTCCGTCTCGCCCACGGGCGCGGTCAGGGGGATGAGTCTGGCGAGGGGCTGGGGGTCGCTCACGATGCCGCCCAAAGCAGCGCGCAGCAGGCCAGGAGCACGACGATGGTGGCCGCCGTGAAGGCCGCCCACACGATCACGTCGCAGAGGCTGACGGTGACGGTGCGGGGG
>Ga0194044_10000268_pt1 | contig 25066 bp, 25 predicted proteins | sample JunL4417m_MetaG_FD_155460 | JGI IMG/M metagenome (GOLD analysis project Ga0194044, IMG submission 155460) | Anoxic zone freshwater microbial communities from boreal shield lake in IISD Experimental Lakes Area, Ontario, Canada - Jun2016-L442-17m | ecosystem: Environmental > Aquatic > Freshwater...
GCCACGAAGGAGGCGCCCAGCGGGTGCGCAGCCGGCAGCGCTCCCGGTGGACAGCGCTCCCGGCGGACAGCGCTCCGCGGGGGCGACGCTGACCGTGTGGAGAAGACCGCATCCTCAACCTTCTCATCGTACACGCCCGCCCGCAGGCTCGCTCGCCGAGGGGGAGCAGAAGGAAAGGCCGATCCCTGAGGAAAGCAGAGCGCTCGTTGAAGCCACCGCTCCCTCGCCGGGCGCGCCCTGCGGGCGCGCGGGCGGCCGCGGCGGCCCGGCGGCTCGGGCGCGGCAGCTCGGCCGCGGCGGCTCGGGCGCGGGGTAGTACGAAAAGGGAAGACAAGGATTCCTTGACTGTCGGGTCGCGTACGGCCGTTCGCAGGCTCGCTCGCCGGAGGGAAGATAAGGATTCGCCGGAATTCCCTATCTTCCCTCGCAGTGATACCCCGCCGCGGCGGCTCCCACGGCTGCGGCGGGTGCGGCGCGCCTTGTCCGCCTTCTCGCGGCCGTCGATCCGAAGGCTGAACGCGCAACCGGACGGATGGGGATGGTCATGTATCGCATGTGGCGGCGCCGGCCGGGCGCGGTAGACTCCTGTGGCCCCAATCGACATCACGGGAGAGGAACCGCCATGCTGCCCCACGTCGTCCTCCACGTCGAGGCGAGCCTCGACGGGCGCATCGACCACATCCGCCCAGACGTAGGGCGTTTCTACCGCCTCGCCGCAGGCTTCCACGAAGACGCGATCCTCACCGGCGCCGACACGCTGCTGCAGGGCGCCGAGCTACCGGCGCGGGACGACGAGGAGCCGCCGACGCCGCAGGCGATCGGCGGCGACGGCCCCCTGTTCGTCGTGACCGACAGCCGCTGCCGTTTCGACCAGTGGAACTGGCTGCGCAAGCAGCCGTACTGGCGCGACGCCGTGGCTCTGGTGGCGGCGGCGAGCCCGGCCGAAGGACTTGAGCGGCTCGCCGCCAAGAACGTCCCGACGATCGTCTGCGGCGACGAGCGCGTCGACCCGCGGACGGCGCTCGAAACTCTCGCCGCGCTCTACGACGTGCGCACGGTGCGCATCGACAGCGGCGGCGCGCTCAGCGGGGCTCTCGTGCGCGCCGGTCTGGTGGACGAGGTCAGCGTGCTTCTTGAGCCTGTACTCGTCGGCGGCGTGACCCCGCGCACCTTCCTGCGCGGCCCGGACCCGGCGGCTCCTGACGACGTCGCGCAGCTGCGCCTGCTGAAGGTGGAGCAGTTCGACGATGGCCTCGTCTGGCTGCGGTACGACGTCGAGAAGTGACCCTGGGCCGGCCTCAGTGCCCGTGCGCGAGATCGGGGTCGGCCCCCGGTCCGTGAGCGTGGGCGTGCCTGTGGGCGGTCGAGGCGTGGCGGTGCGTGTGCTCGTGGATCAGGTTGACGGCGAGCAGCAGATCGCGCTGGAGAAGCACCTCTTCGGGAGTCCCGTCGGCGACCATGGTGTGGTCCTCCGAGAGCACCACGATGCGGTCGGCCGACTCCGCCGCGGCGGAGAGGTCGTGAGTCGCCATGACCACGGTGCGCCCCTCCTGCTTCCATTCGTCGAGCACGTCGAGCAACCAGACCTGGCTGCGCGGGTCGAGGGCGCTGGTGGGCTCGTCGAGCAGCAGGACGGCCGGCTGCATCGTGAGCACCGAGGCGATGGCGACGCGCTTCTTCTCGCCGCCGCTGAGCGTGTACGGGGGCCGGTCGAGCAGTGGCTCGATGCGCAGCTGCTGGGCGGCCTCGCGCACGCGGCGCGCGACTTCGTCGCGCGGAAGACCGAGCTGCAGCGGGCCGAAGGCCAGCTCGTCGTAGGCGTCCGAGCAGAAGAGCTGGACGTCGGCCTCCTGAAAAACGAAGCCGACGCGCGCGCGGAAGTCGCGGCGGAACGCCGGGTCCTCGAGCGCGTCCTCGGTGAGCGGCGCGCCGAAGGCGCGGATCGCGCCGCTCGTGGGGAAGACGAGCCCGTCGAGCATCTTGAGCAGCGTGGACTTGCCGGACCCGTTGGCGCCCACGACGGCGACGTGCTGGCCGCTCAGGATGGTCAGGTCGATGGCGGCCAGCGCCGGCGCTCCCGCGCGGTACTCGTGGCGCACGCCTTCGAGGACGAAATCGGCGCTCATCGCGGCGCTCACGCCGGCAGCCCGGCGCTCATCGCGGCCCGACCACGCGGTCGGCGTACAGGATCGCCGCGCAGAGCGCGACGCTGACCGCCGACCACGCCCAGTCGCGCGGCCGCAGGCGCAGCTTCGCCAGCGACGGCATGGCGCCGGTGAACCCGCGCGACAGCATGGCGTCGTACACGTCGTCGGCGGTCTTCATCGACTTGCGCACCACGAAGGCCATGCGCTCCGTGACCCAGGCGCGGTCGGCGCGCACACTGCCCCGCGTGAGCGTGCGGCTCTCCCGGGCCAGGTGGATCTGCTCCACGGTACGCAGCAGCGTGAGGATCTGCTTCTGCGTCATCGCCAGGGTGGCGACCACCACATCGGGCAGGCGCATCGCGCTGAGCGCCTTCAGCAGGTCGCTCCAGCGCATCGTCCACACCACGAGCAGGGCGAAGCCGGCCGACGCGACCACGCGGGTCACCAGCGTCGCCACCCCCATCAGGCCCGGCTCGGTGAGCGAAAACGGACCGAGCGGTACGACGACCGGCCCCGGCGTGAAGACACGCATCGCCGACGGCGCCGCCACGAGGAAGGCGAGCAGGCCGGCCGTGAGCCACACCTTGCGTTCGAACGAGGCGACGCCGACCCGCGACGCCGCCGCGAGGACGATCGTCACGCCGACGAGAGCGATGAGCACCCACACGGAGTGCACGAGGCTCGCGGTCACGGCGAAGAGCACCAGAGTGAGCAGCTTGATGCGCGGATCGAGGCGCTGCAGCAGGCCCGGGCGTGCCGCGAGCGCTTCATTCTGCAGCACGTCCGTGACCGCACGAGCGACGGAGTCCGCCGTCTTGCGGGCGAGCGAGCGCCCGCCACCCCTGCCGCGTGGGGCGGCGGGCGCGATCCCGCTCTCGCCGGAGACGGTCAGCGGCTCACCCGGCGGGCGCCGTGGGCGCAGCCGGCGGCGCAGCCCCGGCGGAGCCGGCCTCGTCGCCGCGGCGCCGAGCGAGCAGCGCCCCGACGCCCCAGCCGACGCCGATGCAGAGGGCCGCCCCGACGAGGGCCGCGATGAGATAGCCGAGCAGGGTGTTGCTCACCCCCGGGGTGGCGTAGTCGGGCATCGCCGCCTTCCACAGTCCCCCGAGCTTCTCGAGGTTCGTAGGCACGTACCCGACCAGCGAGTCGAGCTCCTCACCACCCCACTCGCCCCACGCCGTGCCCGGGGCCAGTACCCCGATCGGAGTGAGCAGGATGAGGACCCCCATTCCGGCCCACAGCCAGCGCAGCGGCCGGGCGGCCGGCTTCATCTCGAGCAGCTCGGGTTGGGATTTCGCCAGCGCCGCCACGATGCCCATCGTGGCGATGGCCTCCACCCACCCGAAGAAGAGCAGGTGCTCGAGCGCCATCGCCGGCACCGCCACGCCGAGCCTGTACGGCGCGTAGAGTGCTTGCCCGGTCGCCGTATGGGCGAGGTACGGCTGGATACCGAACTCGAATCCGGCGACGATGGATGCCGCGACAAGCGCCACGTAGGCGGCGACGCCGGAGGCGATCACGCGACGTCTCGACGAGGGCGCATCTCCAGAGACGAACCGGTACAAGTAGTAGCCGACGAACGGCGCCACCACGGCCATGTTGAAGCAGTTGGCGCCGATGGCCGTTATGCCTCCGTCGCCGAACAGACCGGCCTGGATGATGAGCGCGATGGAGATCGCGATCACGGCGGCCCACGGGCCGAGGATGATCGCGATCAGGGTCGCGCCCACAGCGTGCCCCGTCGACCCCCCGATGACCGGCACGTTGAACATCATGATGATGAAGGAGAAGGCGGCGCCCAGCGCCAGGAGCGGTATCTGCCTGGCCTTCAGCGTGCGTTTGACCTTTCGTGCGGCGATGATCCAGATGGGGACCATGACGATCCAGAGGATCACATAGGTCTGCGGTCCCAGATAGCCGTCGGGGATGTGCATGGCGACGGTGTTCATGGACACTCCTCAGCTGGTTTCCTGGACGGGATCCTGGTCGCCGGCAGGTGTCGCGACGTCGGCGACCGCCTGACAGTCGCGGCAGATGCCGAAGGCCGTGACCTGGATCTGGCTCACGGCGAAGGCCTGGCGCTCAGCCAGCTCCTGGTGCACGGGGGCCAGCAGCTCGTCGCTGAAGTGGCCCACGGCGCCGCAGCGCGTGCACACGAAGTGATGGTGCGTGGGCTCGGGGGAGACCTCGTAGTAGCACCTGCTGCCCTCAAGGTGGGTCTCGATGACGAGGTCGAGGCTCACGAGCAGCTCGAGGGTGCGATACACCGTGGAGACGTTGACGTCCGGCAGGGTGCGACGCACCTCGGCCGCCACTTCCTCCGCCGTCATGTGGCGGCCGGCGTCGCGCAGCACCTCCCAGATGAGGTTGCGCTGCGGCGTGAGACGGTAGCCTTGCTCGCGGAGTGTCGCCCGGGCGTGGTGCATAGCAGCCAACATAGCGCACCTGCGAACGAGTCGCAAGAGCTTCTCTGTTGCCATCGGGTGTGACGCCGGCCTCGCAGCTACGCTGCTACGATGACGGCGAGCGAGTCCTTCGGGACGCGCCAGACGCGTGACGACCGAGGAGGTGAGTGCGCTGGCGGATCACGAGGCGGATCACGAGGCGGATCACATCCACCGCAACCGGGACGCCTGGAACGAGTGGGCGGCCGAGTTCGTGGAGAGCGCTGAGCGGGATTGGGCCGCGGACGCCCCCTCCTGGGGAGTCTGGGCGGTACCCGAGGCCGAGTTGCGCGTGCTCCCCGACGAGCTCGAGGGTCTGGACGTCATCGAGCTCGGCTGCGGCGCCGCCTACGTGTCGGCGTGGCTGGCGCGCCGCGGCGCGCGCTGCGTCGGTATCGACCTCTCCGCCGAGCAACTCGCCACTGCCTGCCGTCTGCAGCGTGAGCACGGCTTGGGTTTCCCGCTGCACGAGGGCAGCGCCGAACAGCTGCCGTTCCCCGGCGAGAGCTTCGACCTGGCGATCTCGGAGTACGGCGCCTGCCTGTGGGCCGACCCGTATCTATGGGTGCCGGAGGCCGCCAGGGTGCTGCGCCCGGGCGGCCGGCTCACCTTCCTCACCAACGGCACGATCGCGATCCTGTGTTCGCCCGACGACCCCGATACGTCGCCCGGCGATCGCCTGGTGCGCGACTACTTCGGCCTGCACCGCGTCGAATGGGCCGGCGAGCCGTCGGTCGAGTTCCACCTCGGCTACGGCGACTGGATCCGTCTCCTTCGCGCGAACGGCTTCGAAATAGAAGATCTGATCGAGATCCGGCCGCGGCCGGAGGCGACCACGCGCTTCAAGGGCCTGCCCACCGCGGAATGGTCGCAACACTGGCCCTGCGAGGAGATCTGGAAAGCGCGAAAGCGCGCCTGAAGCGGCTTCGCCCCAGGCGCGCTCCCCGCCGATCTGCGACCGCTTCAGGCCGCCTTGCGGTCCCGGTAGTTGACACACTGGGTCTGCGTCGCCCACATCGTGCGCGGCGGAGCCGTGACGCCGGCCTCGTCCATGCGCTGCCTGAGCTCCGGGTCGGCGAGGAAGGCCTCCCCGGCCTCACGACTGGGGAAGCTCAGCATGATCGTGAGGTCGTTGGCGTCGTCGTCGCTGCGGTAGATCTCGTGCCCGGTGCAGCCGTGCTTCGTGCGCACCGACTCGCCCGCGTCAAACACGGGCTTCCAGTCGTCGTAGTCGCGTACCGTCTGTTGCATAACGAGGTACATGATCGCCTCTTCCGTGAGGCGGGAGCGCCGCCCCTTGCGCGAGGCGCGCGCGAATCCGCATGACGAAGGAATCCCCGAGGCGCCGCAGAGCCAAACGTCGGCGGCGGGTCGCGCCCGCCGGCGCCGCGGCGCGGCGCTCGACGGCGCCGGCTTCACCCCACCCAGGCCTGATCGTTCCAGAAGGCGGCGATCTTCTTGCGCCTGCCCCTGAGCTCGAGGACGAGCTCCTCCGGCAGGCGCCGCGGACCCATGTCGAGCAGCAGCGCGAAGCCTCCGGCGTCGATCTCGTGGAACCGGCGTGCAACGCCCGGCGGTCTCTGGGCGCCGGTCTCGAGCAGCGTGAGCGGCCCCGAGCAGCAGCGGTGGGTGCTCGTCCAGACGTAGAGGCGCCCGCCCCGCTCGCGCACCGCTTCCCTGACCCCGTCTGCTGCTGTGATCCTCATGGCGGACAGAGTATTCCGCGCGCGAAACCTCGTCCTCGGCCGGCTACTGCAGCTCGTCCAGCGTCGCGAAGCCGTAGCCTTGCGCCTTGAGGCCGTGGATGGCCTTGGCCAGGGCGTTCACGTTGCTGCGCGAGGAGGCGTGCAGCAGGTAGATGACGCCGGGAGCGGCGGCGCTCAGGATACGGTGCAGCGTGACGCTCACCGGCGGCTGAGCGCCCTCGTCGTAGTCGTAGTGCGCGAAGCTCCAGAACACAGTGGTGTAGCCGAGCTGCTCGGCGAGCTGCAGGCTGCGGGCGCTGTACGTGCCGAACGGGGGGCGGAAGAAGCGCGCCAGCTTGCCGCCGGTGGCGGCACGGTACGCGCGCTCGGTGGCGCGGAGCTCGCGCGTGAACGCGCCTCGGCTGCGCGCCTTGACCACCATGTCCGCGTGCGACCAGCTGTGGTTGCACGGCAGGTGGCCGTGGGCGGCCAGGCGACGCGTCAGGCCGCGGTTGGCGCGGATGTACCGGCCGGTGAGGAAGAAGCTGGCCTTCACGTGGGCGCGCTCGAGGATGCCGATGATGCGGCTCGTCGTGCCGAGCTCGTCGGCCTCGTCGAAGGTCAGGTAGACGACGCGCTCGTGGCGGCCGCCGATCCAGACGCCCCCATAGCGACGCAGCAGCCGGGCGGCCGCGCCCGGGATGCCCGGCCGCCGGTGCGTGCCCTCGGGGATGAACCACCAATCCCTGGAGGTGTTGGAGGCCGTCGTGCGCAGGCCGGTCGTGCCGACGGCGGGCGTGCCGGCCGAGGAGACGCCCGCCGCGGCGCGCGGTGTCCCCGCGGCGAGGCACACGAGCACAGCGCTCAGTGCGGCGACCCCGAGAGCGGCGCGCAGCGGCTTCACGACCCCGTCTCCCACCCGCCGGCGGCCTTGCGCCGCGCCTGCACCTTGCGCGCCCCCTTGTCCAGGGTGCCGGCGAGCAGGAAGCCGACCAGCATCAGCGTCACGGCGACCATCTCCGCCGGATAGAGCCCGGTGGTGTCGCCGAGGCGGGCGCGCGACCCCAGAAAGGCGAGCAGGGCCGCGCCCGCGGCGATGAACACGTTGGCCCACACCCGGTACCCGTACTCGCGGCGCCTCGCAAAACGCCACACGGACCAGGCCGCGCCGCCGAACAGAAGGAGAGTGCCGGTGATGTTGAAAGGCAGCGACATGAACCGCGGGAAGCTCAGGCTCGGCCCCAGCGCCTGGCCGCCGACGGTGATGCCCGGCACAAGCTTGGCGGTATCGAGCTGCGCCGTGAACGTGCCGACGACGAAGATCACCAGGCACACGAGCAGGAAGATGAGGTAGGCGTCGCCCCAGCGGCGGTCGCGGACGAGCAGGTAGAGCGTCCCCAGACCGAGAAAGCCCACGAGCGACGCGGCCAGCACGATGTAGATGCGGTACACCGTGGGATCCCAGCGGCCGCTGTACTCGGACCACGCCTCCATGGCGGCCGCCACGGCGTAGAACAGCAGCCCCACAGACCAGGCGAGCTGGTGCGGCTTGCGTCGCGCGAGGTACTGACGCAGCACGAGGCCGAAGAAGACGAAGCCCACGACCGCGGTGGCGGCGGGCCAGGCCCAGTTCGACCAGAACGCTGAAGAGGCGATCATTCCCACAGGCCCTCCCGGTTGCCGAAGTCGAGCCTTCGGCACACGCCGCGTCGCGCGGCGGGACGGGCTCACCCTACCGCGCTTCGCGGCTCGGCGCGAGGCTTCGGCGAGCGCCGGCCGCTGCCCCGCGACTGGGCGGCGATCGTGACGACGACGGTCGGCGCTCTGGCGCTGGCCACGATGACGATGGTGATGCTGGTCGCCGAGGTCTGACGCCTGGTGAGAGCGCCGGGCATCTGCTAGGTTCCCCGGGCGACGCGCCGCACGAGAGACCGCAGCGTCCTTCCGTACCGTTCACAACGTGCCGTCGCGAGGAGCGCCATCGATGGTCGCCAAACGTCACGCCGGATCGGGGTCTGGGCCAGTCCGGCCTGTCGCCGACGGCCCGTGGGCCGAAGCCCCGATCCATCTGCGGGAGCTCCTCGCTCTGGCCACCGACCTCGCCCGCGCCGCCGGCCGGGTGCACGCCGAGGGGATGCGGAGCACGCTTCGCCTCGAGACCAAGTCCTCGCCCACCGATCTCGTGAGCCAGGTCGACCGCGAGGCGGAACGCCTGATCGTCGCGCGGCTGCGCGAGCTGCGGCCCGACGACGCCGTGCTCGGCGAGGAGGGGGCACTGGGCCACGGCACGAGCGGGGTCCGCTGGATCATCGACCCGCTCGACGGCACCACCAACTACGTCTACGGCTATCCCGCCTACGCGGTGTCCATCGCCGTCGAGGTCGAGGGGCGGCCACAGATCGGCGTCGTTTACGACTCCAGCGCCGGCCACATGTACCGGGCGCTCAGCGGGTTCTGCGCGGTCTGCGACGACCAGCCCATCGACGTGCGTGAGCAGCCCGATCTCTCCACGGCCCTGGTGGCCACCGGGTTCTCGTACGACGCCGCTCAGCGCGAGCGTCAGGGCGCCGTCGTGGCCCAGGTGGTGGGGCGCGTGCGCGACATCCGCCGCGGCGGGGCGGCGGCGCTCGATCTCTGTCATGTGGCCGCCGGCCACGTGGACGCATATTGGGAGCTCGACCTCTCGCCGTGGGACTACGCCGCCGGCGGCGTCATCGCGGCCGCGGCCGGCGCCGAAGTGGCGCTGCTGCGCGCGGCGCACGGGCGCGGACCCGCCGTGGTGGCGGCGCACCGCGCGCTGCTGCCGACGCTTCTGGCGCTGCTGCGCGAGGCCGGCGCGCTCGCGTAGCGGCGCGCGACGGGCGCCGGCGTCCGCGCAGCGGCCGCGCCGGCGTCACCCCCGCAGCTCGAGCAGCTCCCGCGGATGGTCGAGCACCAGGCGCGCGCCGCTCTCGACGAGCTCGTCCTTCGTCCTGAAGCCCCAGGCGGCGCCCACGGCGATCATCCCCGCCGCGGTGGCGGTGAGCATGTCGAGGCCCGAATCGCCGAGAAAGACGATCCGCCCCGGAGCGACGCCCAGGCGCTCGCTGATGGCCAGGGCTACTGTGGGGTCTGGCTTCGGAGGCACCCCCGGCTGCGCCCCCACAACGAGGTCGAAGTCGGCGGGGTCGAACAGGCTCTCGACGATCCGCCGGGTCAGGTGGTGCGATTTGTTGGAGAACACGGCCGGCTTGACGCCGGCGGCCCGCAAGCCGCTCACCAGCTCGGCGGCGCCGTCGTACCGCCGGGTCTTGACCAGGTGATTCTCGCCGTAGTCGGCGATCATGCGCTCGTAACACGCGGCGATCGTCTGGGCGCTGCGCTTCTCGGCGGGGAGCGCCTGGCCGACCAGGTTGCGGATGCCCTTCCCGATCAGCAGTTTGTAGGTCGCGTGGCTGTGCGCGGGTGCGCGCTCAGCGCTGAGCACCCGGTTCATGGCGTCGGCCAGGTCCTCGAGGGTGTCGACGAGCGTGCCGTCCAGATCGAAGATCACCGCGTCGTACTTGAGCACGCTCATCTCCTCGCTCAGCCCGGCCGCAGCGCGCCCGCGCGGCCGGGCGCGTGGCCCGGCGTCAGAAGCGCAGCCTGACGCCCCGTCCGCCGGCCACGCCGCCGCCGGCGACCGGCTCACCGGCCTCGCCAAACGCCTCGTAGAGGATCTCCGAGGCAAAGGTGGCGCCGTCGGCCGCCACGGTGATCGTCTCCGTGAACACGCCGCGACCGGCGCACCGCCAGCCGCCTCCCGCGGTGATCTCCTCGAAGCCCTCCGGGGCGCTGGTCGGGTAGAACTCGTACCTGGCCTCGAAGCGGTCCGCGCCGACCCTCCTCCAGATGCCGTAGGCAGGCGGCACAGGCGGGGCGGCATCGTAGTTCGACGATTCCGTCATCGTTCCGCCGGCGTTGAAGACGTACATGAACTCGAGGCCGTCGAGGGCGGCAAAGTCGCCGTCGCGGAACTCGAGCCTTGCGCGCCACTGGCCCACGAGGTCGAGGGCATCGAAGTCGGCGCCGCCTTCCACTGCTGGTGCTTGCTCAGTCACTTGCATTCCTTTCGCGCGAGAACGCGTTTGCTGGGGCGGCGCACCGCCGCCGGCTCAGCCCAGCGCCAATAGTGTGAACACCAGCACGAAGATGGCCACCGTCTCCACGATACCGATGACCGCCAGGTAGTTGCTGAACCCCTGACCCGTCTCGGCGAGCGCGTCGGCGCAATGGGCGCCGGCCTTTCCCTGCCCGTAGGCGGAGACGCCGATCGCGAGGCCGGCGCCGATGCCGACGCCGAGCAGCGCCCACGGGTTGTAGCCGGCGTCTGCTTTGGCCGTCATCGTGATCATCAGGATCATGCCGTAGATGGTCTGCGACAGCGGCGCCCCCACAAAGGTGATCATCGTGAACGGCGCCGGCTTACCCTGCAACATGAGCTTCTTCCAGGCGCCGACCGCGCCGGCGCCGCCAAGGTACGTGCCGATCCCGGAGCCGGTCGCCGCCAGCGCCATGGCGGCCACGGCGCCGATGCGCCCCATCTCGGCTGCAGCTTCAGGACTCATCGGCATTCCTTCCTCTGGTTGGTCCATCTTCGCGTTATCATGCCGCCTCCCGACGCCTGGCGAACGGCGTGTACTGGTTGTGGCCCTGCCAGGCCAGACCCTTGTGGGTCGAGAACTCGAGCGTGTTGAGACGCACCGCGTGGACCAGTACGCCGAGCCCCGCGAGCACGATGTTGAGCGCGTTCGCAAACAGCAGCAGCAGGCTGGCGGCGACCGCCGTGAGCACGCTGTCGAAACCGATGGACGCGGCCATGTCGTTGAAGGCCGCCAGCACTGCGATGGAGGCGTAGCCGACAGCGAAGAGGCGGATGTACGAGAGGATGTCGACGAAGTTGCCGATCATCGTCAGCGGCAGAAGGGCGTGGTCGATCCACTCCGCCTTGAGTTCCTTCGGCGTCTTCATGAACACCGCCACGAGCATGATGCCGGCGATGAGCAGGTAGAGGAGGTAACCAGGCATCGGCCGGCCGAGGACGGCCTGGCGGGCGAGGAAGAACATCGCCCAGACGACGACGAGCCAGCCCACCTGGGCGGGCACCTTGCTCCAGGCCCGCTCCCGCCCGAGCGTCACGGCGTTCCACACATGAGCGAACGAGAGGTGCACGGCGCCGATCAGGAAGCACAGGTCGATGAGGTTGTCGCGGTCCTTGATCCAGGCGATCTCGAGCGCCGACGCGTATCTGGGCAACGACGGGATGCCGAAGTAGCTGCCCGTGATCACTCCCCAGAAGAGCGTCGCGCCGCCCACGATGTACATCATGTGAAAGACGTGCCGAGGCGCCTTCTTGAAGCGCCACTGCAGGATGACGGTGGCGATCAGCAGCAGCGCAGCGTAGCCGGCGTCGCCGACGATCATCGCGAAGAAGAGGCTGAAGAACGGCAGGAAGACCCAGCCGACGTCCGACTCCCAGTAGCCGGGGTAGATGTGCAGAAAGTCGAACACGGTGCGGACCGGCTTCACCAGGGGCGACTGATGCAGCAGCGTGGGCACGTTGTCGCCGGGCTGCGGGTCGTCGAGGACGATGCCCCAGCCGTTTGCCACGGCGGCGCCGCGAAGGCCGTCGCAGTCGTGGACGGGCACATAGCCCGAAAGCACGGACACCGCCTCCGCCGCGCTCATGCCGGCGCGCACTTCCGCGACGCGCAGCGCGTCGGCGGTCCGAGCCACGTCGCGCTCCACGACCTGCCGACCCGACCCGAGAGCCTCCAGTCGTCGGGCCAGCCCATCCAGCTCCGCCGCGTCGGCGGCTAGCGCCTCGCGCAACTCCTGCAGCGGACGGTCGGGCCAGAGCACGAGGTCGTATTCGGCGCTCAGGTCGGGGGTATCCCGTTCCCAACCTCCCGCGGCGACGAGGCTGAAATACTGCCTGTGGCGATCGCGCTTCACCACGGTGAGAAGGGTCCCGTCCGGCGCGACGAGATCCGCGGCCGCCGGCGCCACGCCGAGCGCCGTGGCGACGCCGGCCGCGGCGAGCTCGTTGACGTCGCCCAGATCGAACTCGCCGAACCCCTCGAAGCGCGCCAGCTCGCGGCGCAGCGCGTCGGCGTGGTCGCCGAGCTCCCGCCGGCGCTCGAGCACAGTGAGCACCTCGGCGACGAGCTCGTCGGCCGGGCGATCGGCCGCGGTAGCCGCTGCCTCGGCGGGAAGAGCGGCCAGCGCACGCTCAGCATCTGCGAGCCGCGCGCGCAGCGCTTCGAGCTCAGCCCCCTCAGGCGCCTGCCGGTCGGTGACGTGCACGACGCCCAGCTCGCGAAGAGACTCGAGCGCGGCGTCGCGGTCGATCGCCAGGCAGAGGAGCGTGAGCCGTTTCATCCTGACGATCATGCGCCTGCGACCCCCGTGAGGAGCTCGGCGCCTTTGCCCTTGGCGAGCTTGGCCCGGGCGACCGCCGCCGTCTGCGCGTCACCGAGGGCGATGCGGATGATGCGCATGTTCTCCTCGGCGCGCGGGATCATGACCTTCTCAAAGAGATTGACGCGCTGCGCCGTGATGCGCAGCTCCTCGCCGAGCAGCTCCTTGCGGCGCTCGAGCACCCGCTGCTCGGCGCCGATGCTGGTGAGCTCGCTCAGCGCCGCGACGGCGTCCTCGAGCCAGGCGGGCGTCTCGAAGTAGTCGATCGCCGGTCGCGCGAACCGCAGCCCGGCAAACACCGGCACGGTGACGCCGGCGACGTTGGCGGTGTCCTGATCGAGCGCCTCGACGCGCACGTAGGCGCCCAGGTCGGGCAGCGACGCGAGCAGCTTGACCCAGGGGCGGAGCCGTTCGAGAAGCGCTTGCTCCTGCGTCGTGCATTCGCGCAGCGCGGCCTCGGCGCGCCGCACCTCGCGCTGGAGCTGCTGCTTCTTGAGCTCCAGCGTGGGCAGAAAACGGTGGTAGCGGCGCAGCGCCTCGCGCTGCGCCTTGAGCTCGTTCTTGGTCTTCTTGAGCTTGGCCATGCGTCACGCAGCCGGGGGCCAGAAGCGCTCGACGAGGCTGGTGGGGACGCCTGTCTCCTGCGACGTGAAGCACTCAGCGAGGATGCGCCAGCCCAGATCGAGCGCCTCCTCGAGCGGGATGTTCACGCTCAGGTCCATCATCTGCGCCTCGAAAAGAGCACCGTACTTGAGGAGCTTGTCGTCCCAGGTGCTCATGCGGAAGCCCATGGACTGCTTCTCCTGGCTCTCCTTGAAGCCGGCGTACAGCTGGATCATGGTGTTCATGATGGTGCGGTGGTCGTCGCGGGTGCGCGCGTTGACCTGCTGCTTGAGGCGGCTCAGGGAGCCGAACGGCTCGATGCGCCCGCCCCGCAGGTACAGCTGCCCCTCGGTGATATAGCCGGTGTTGTCGGGGATGGGGTGCGTGACGTCGTCGCCCGGCATGGTGGTGACGGCGAGCACGGTCACCGAGCCGGCGCCCTCGAAGTCCACAGCCTTCTCGTAGCGCGCCGCGAGCTGGCTGTAGAGGTCGCCCGGGTAGCCGCGCGTCGAGGGGATCTGCTCCATCGTGATGGCGACCTCTTTCAGCGAGTCGGCGAAGTTGGTCATGTCGCTGAGCAGCACCAGCACGCGCTTGCCGGCGAGCGCGAACCTCTCCGCCACGGCGAGGCAGGTGTCGGGCACCAGCAGACACTCGACCACCGGGTCGGCGGCGGTGTGCACGTAGAGGATGGCGCGCGACAGCGCGCCCTGCTCCTCCAACGTGTCGCGGAAGTACAGGTAGTCGTCGTACTTGAGGCCCATGCCGCCGAGCACGATGATGTCGACCTCGGCGTTGAGGGCGATGCGCGCGAGAAGCTCGTTGTACGGCTCGCCGGCCACCGAGAAGATCGGCAGCTTCTGCGACTCGACAAGGCTGTTGAACACGTCGATCATAGGGATCCCGGTGCGAATCATGTGGCGCGGGATGATGCGCCGCGCCGGATTGACCGGCGGCCCCACGATGGGCATGAGGCCCTCGTCGAGGACGGGGCCGCCGTCGCGCGGCACACCGCCGCCGGTGAACACGCGCCCGAGCAGCGCGTCCGTGAACGGCGTCTCGAGCTGCTGACCCAGAAAGCGGATCTCCGCGTCGGTCGGGATGCCGCGCGTGCCCGCGAACACCTGCATGGTCACGCGGTCGCCCTCGAGGCGGATCACCTGCGCCAACGAGGAGAAGCCCGGCGCCTCCACGGTGGCCAGCTCCAGGTTGCCCACGCCCGTGGCCTGCACCGTGATCACGTTGCCGGCGATTTGGGCGATCTGCTGGTAGACCTTACGCATCGCGCGCCACCTCGGCGAGCAGGCTTTCGAGGCGCGCCTCGACGGCGCCGAACTCGGCGCTCTCCATGGCCGCGCGGTTCCAGTCTTTGGTGACCTGCGTGAGCGTCTGGAAGAAGGCGCGCGCGGTGTCCTTGTCCGGGAAGTCCGTCTCGGCGGCCATGATGCGCGCCAGGCGCGCGAAGACGTGGCGCTGTCGCGCGGCGGACGAGGCGCCATCGACCGGGTCGAAGGCGTCCTGCTGCAGGTAGACGGCGTCGAGGTACTCGGCTTTCAGATACAGCACGAAGTCGGCCATCGCGGTGCCTTCCTCCTCGACGACCTTCATCATCTCCTGGACCTCGTGGCCCTTGGCCAGTACTTCCCTGGCGACCCTGAGCTCGCGCTCGGGAACGATGCTCGCGTACTTGCTCCAGCTCTCAAGTGGGTCGATGGCCGGGTAGCGCCGCGCGTCCGAACGCTGCCGCGAGAGGCCGTGGAAGGCGCCGACCACCTTGAGCGTGGACTGCGTCACGGGCTCCTCGAAGTCGCCGCCGGCGGGGCTGACGGTGCCGCCGATCGTCACGGAGCCCATCGACCCATCGTTGAGGCGCACGCACCCGGCGCGTTCGTAGAAGGCCGCGATCACGGATTCGAGATAGGCGGGAAAGGCCTCTTCGCCGGGGATCTCCTCGAGCCGTCCGGACACCTCGCGCAGCGCCTGCGCCCAGCGCGAGGTGGAGTCGGCCAGCAGGAGCACCTGCAGGCCCATCTGGCGGTAGTACTCGGCGATCGTGACGGCCGTGTACACGGAGGCCTCGCGGGCCGCCACCGGCATGGAGCTCGTGTTGCAGATGATGACGGTGCGCTCCATGAGGCTGCGGCCGGTGCGCGGGTCGGTGAGCACGGGGAACTCGCGCAGCGTCTCCACGACCTCGCCGGCGCGCTCGCCGCAGGCCGCCACGATGACCACATCGACGTCGGCGTGGCGGCTGGTGAGCTGCTGCAGGACGGTCTTGCCGGCGCCGAACGGACCCGGAATGCAGTACGTGCCGCCCTTGGCGACCGGGAAGAACGTGTCGAGGACGCGCATCTTGGTGACCAGCTGCTCGGTCGGGCGCAGCCTCTCCGCATAGCAGCGGATGGGCCGCTTGACCGGCCACCTCTGCAGCATGGCCACCTCGCGGCGCCCCCCGGCGGCATCCGTTAGCACGGCGATGCGGTCGCTGACGGTGTACTCGCCGGGGCCGGCGATCTCGGCGACTGAGGCCGTGCCGGAGACCCCGAACGGCGCCATGATGCGATGCTCGAAGAGCTGCTCGGTGACCACGCCGAGCGTGTCGCCGGCGCGCACCCGGTCACCTGTCGAGGCGCGCGGCGTGAAAGCCCAGGCGCGATCGCGCGGCAGCGCCTCGACCTGTTCCCCCCGGGGGAGGAAGAAACCGTGCCGTTCGGCGATCACGTTGAGGGGGTTCTGCAGGCCGTCGTACACCGTCGCCAGCAGGCCGGGCCCCAGCTCGACCGAGAGCAGATCGCCGGTGAGCTCGACCGGGTCGCCCACGGTGATGCCGGCGGTGCTCTCGAAGACCTGCACGTCGGCGTACCGGCCGCGCACACGGATGACCTCGGCGATGAGGCGCAGGTCGCCCTGGATGACGTAGGCGACCTCATTCTGGCGCACGGACTCGTCGAACTCGACGGTCACCAGGTTGCCGTTGACGCCCATGACTCTCCCGGTGCGTGCGCTCAAAGGGCGCATCCCGCGAGGTTGCTTTCTACGACCTGCAGCGCCACGTCGAGACCGCCCTGCTCGCTGAGGGCGGCCCACTTCTCGACGAGGCGCAGCTTGAACGCGTAGGCGAAGACCGCCTGGACGCCGAACGCCGGCTGCGACGCGGCCTCGTCGAGCAGCGCCCAGCGATGACGGTCGAGGAGCATCTCACGCTCCAGCGGGTCCGCGACTGCCATGGCGCGCGCGGCCACTTCGTCGGCGCGCGCTTCGAACCCCGCCTGCGGGTGCGCGTCGGCCGCGTAGTCCACTCCGGCGCGCTGCGCGCGGATGCGCGCCAAGGCGCTTCGCAGCCGCGTCTCGGCGTCCACGAGGCGGCGCGCCTCAGGCGCGCGCACGTCCCGCGGCCGGTCTGCGACGATCGCCCGGAGATCCTCCCAGTGGTCCTGCCGCAGGACGCCGCCGCACGAGAAGAGCAGTTCGGCGGACGTGAACGGAGGGGCGCCCGCGAAGTCGAGATGGGGCAGGCTCGTCACCAGGTAGACGTACTCCACTCAGTCCTGCTCCCGGGCGGCCCGCGCGACGATCTCGCCGAGCGGGGGCTTGAGGACCGGGGCCAGCGCCTCGGCGAGCGCCGACAGGCTGAAATCGTGGTACAGGTTGTCGTCGACGAACGACACCTTGAAGCCCTTGTCCAGCCGCTCGTCGGCGCGCAGGGTCAGGCCCTGGTTGGCGAGGTCGCGGTACTTCTGCATCACGATGGCTGCGATGCGCTCGCGGTCTTCCGGGGACAGCAACACGTCGATGCGGCTCTCGTTCATGTCGTGGGCGGCATAGGCGTCCGCGAGACGCATCAGCATGTCGGCGACGACGTGCGGCGTGAGCGCCGTCGCCACGGTGTCGCGCAGGGTCTCGCGGAGGATCGCCTCGATGCTCTTCCGCAGCGCGAGCAGGAAGTCCCGGCCGGCCTGCTCGAGGGCCTTCTCGGCGCGCTCCCGGCTCGCCTCGGCGTCCGCCTCGGCTCCCCGCCGAAGTCCGTCGGCCTCGGCTTCGGCCTCGACCACGATGCGGCCGGCGCGTTCGTTCGCCGCGCCGATGATGCGTGCAGCCTCGACCTCGGCGCGCTCCACGCCCTCGTGCCGAATGCGGTCAAGCAGACTCTGCAGCTGTTCGTCCATGGGCATCCTCTTGCTCGCGGCGCACCGGCGGACGCGAGCCTCCCGCCGGCGCCCGCGACCATCCCCAGCCCAAGCCTACGCCACGGCCGCGGACCGCGGCAATCCGCTGCGCTGCAGGGAGGTGGTGTTGAGCGGCGCCGTCCATGGTGCTAGCGTGGCCCGGGCACATCTGGCGTGCCGCGCGCCGCGGCGTCTACGCGGCACCAGGTAACGGGGAGCGTACAGGCGTGGCACGCAGGAGGCAGCAGGACTCGCGCAGTCGCGTCGTCGGGATCGGCGGTCTCTTCGGCACGGCCTACGGATACGTCGGCACGTCCATCTACTTCGTCCTCGGCGGGATCGCCCTCTACGCGCTGGGCGTCACGCCGCTCCTGATCCTCATCGTCGGCCTGGTGTTCATCGTCACCGCGTGGTCGTACGCGGAGGGGTCGGCGGCCATGCCGGAGGCAAGCGGCGTGGCCAGTTTCGCGCGCCGCGCTTTCGACCCCATGACCGGCTTCATCGCGGCCTGGGCTCTGCTGCTCGACTCCATCATCCTGGTCGCCATCGCCTGCTCCTTCGTCCCGTACTACCTGGGAGCCATCTGGCCGCAGCTGCAGGACTGGCCCTACGCGTTCCTCATCGGGATCGGCGCCGTCGGTGTGCTCGTCGCCCTCAACGTGCTCGGCCTGCAGGAGTCGGTGCGCCTCAGCTCGCTGATGGCGGTCCTCGGGCTGGCGACCCTCGTGCTTCTGATCGTCGTGGGCCTCTTCGTGCTGCTGAAGCCGGGCGTGGCGTGGGGGCAGATCGACCTGGGGAGCGCGCCGACGTGGGGGCGCCTGCTCTACGCCGTGCCGCTCGCCGCCGCGGCGTTCACCGGCCTCGATGCCATCTCGAGCCGCGCCGAGAGCGCTCTGCACCCAGCGCGCGACATGCCGAAGGCCATCAACGTGGTGCTGCCTCTCATCGTGGCCGTGAGCGTCGGGCTGGGGGTCGTCGCCCTCTCGGCGCTGCCGGTCGAATCCAACGTCGTGCCGTTCGACGCGCAGACCGGGCTCACGCAGCCGGTCCCGGTGGTCCCGGGCGAGGATCAAGGCGTCTTCGTGCTGGCCGCCGACCACGCCGTCACGGTGGTCGTGCCCGTCGAGCAGCGGGGATCGGGCCATGTCATCCCCGCCCAGAAGCCCACCGGCGAGATCTTCAGCGAGGGTGGGCAGCCCGCGACGCGCCTGTACGGCACGCTGCTGGGCAGCGCCTACCTCCAGGACCCCGTGATGGGCCTGGTCGCCAGCCTGCCCGACGACTTCGAGTGGCTCAAGGCCATACTGCGGCCCTGGGTGGCCATCGTCATCTCGATCGCTCTGCTCTTGGCGGCCAACGCGGTCATCGGCGGCTCGGCGCGCATCGTCTATTCGCTGGCCCGGCACAACCAGGTGCCGGCGGTGCTCGGCCGTGTGCGCGCCGCGCGCATGACCCCCTACGTCGGCATCGTGTTGTTCGGCGTCGCGGCCGCGGTCCTGCTCGTCCCCAGAGACCCATTGCTGCTGCTCGGGCTGTTCGGCTTCGGGGCCATGCTGGCGTTCACCATGACGCACCTCTCGGTGATCGCCCTGAGGTACAAAGAGCGCGCCCTCTCGCGGCCGTTCGTGGCGCCGTTCAACATCAGGTTCCGCGGCGCCCTGCTGCCTGTACCGGCGGTGCTCGGCGCCGCGGCGACGGCCCTCATCTGGGTGATCATGGTGGCGACACATCCCGCCGGACGGATCGTCGGTTTCGCCTGGATGGCCGGCGGCCTGCTGCTGTACGTGCTCCACCGGCGCAGCGCCGGGCGCCCGCTCCTGCGCCAGCCTCGGGAGACCGGGTTGCCATCGACCGCCCTGTCGGACGTCGACTACGAGAGGATCCTCGTGCCCGTCGACGGGACACGGCTCAGCGACGAGATGATGGTCCTCGGGTGTCAGCTCGCCGCCGAAAAGGGCGCGATCATCGACGCCGTGCACGTGGTCAGGGTCCCGATGCAGCTGCCCCTCGACGCACCGCTGACCGAGGAGCGGCGGCGCGGTCATCTGGTGCTCGACGCGGCCATGGCGGTCGCCCGCGAGTTCGGTGTGGAGGCCTGGCCCCACCTGGTCGCGGCGCGCCAGTCCGGCCGGGCCATCATCGACACGGCGGAAGAATGGCACGCCGACGTGATCATCGTCGGCGCCGTGAAGAAGCGCCGCGTGGACGACCGTCTGTTCGGCGATTCGGTCACCTACGTACTGCGCCATGCTCCCGGTGAGGTCCTGGTCAACCTTGTCCCCGCCGACTACCCGATGCAGGGTTCGGCGGCGGAGATCGAGGCGGAGCACATTGCGACGGCCCCTGAGGCCGGACCCCAAGTGGACGTCGAGAGGAAGTGAAGCGGCATATGTATGTGATCATCGTCGGCTGCGGGCGGGTCGGCTCGAGCATGGCCAGGCAGTTGGTGAGCGAGGGCCACGACGTCGTCGTCGTCGACGAGGACCCCAGTTCGTTCAGGCTTCTCGGGGACGGGTTCCCCGGGCAGTGCATCGTGGGCGCGGCCCTCGATTGGGACGTCCTCCGCGAGGCCGGCATTGAGGGCGCCGACGCATTCGCCGCCGCCACCGACGGAGACAACACCAACATCGTCTGCGCGCTCATCGCATGGCGGCGCTTCGAGGTGCCCTGCGCCATCGCCCGTGTGTACGATCCGCTGCGTGCCCGGGTCTTCGCCAGGTTGGGTCTGCAGACCGTCTGCCCGACCGATCAGGCGCGGGTCATGATGATGGACGCAGTGCATGCGTGTCCGAAGTCAGCTACAGGGGAGTGAGCCATGTTCGTGGTCATCGTCGGCGCGGGCAAGGTGGGGCTCAACGTCGCCCGCAGCCTCACCCATATGGGTCACGAGTTCATCGTCATCGAGCAACGGCGCTCCCGCTACGACCTCCTGCAGGCGGAGCTCGAGGAGCGGCTGTTGTTCGGGGACGGCACCGAGATGTGGGTCCTCGAGGAGGCCGGCATCGTGCGCTGCGACCTGGTCGTGGCGGTCACCGGCGACGACGAGGACAACGTCGTCATCGCGCAGCTCGCCAAGCTGGAGTACAGCGTGCCGAAGGTCGTGGCGCGCGTCAACAACCCGCGCAATCAGGCGACGTTCGATCTGCTGGACGTCGATGCCACGGTCTGCGCGGCCGCGATGATGATCTCGATGATCCAGCACGAGCTGCCCTCCCATCAGTTCGTGCCCCTGCTCTCGCTGAAGCGCGAGAACATGGAGCTCGTGGAGATCGAGGTCAGCGCCGATTCGCCGTCCGCCCACCTGGCGGTCGAGGACATCCGGTTGCCCGACGGCGTGCTGGTGACCGCCATCCTGCGCCAGGGCACAGCCCTGCTGGCGCGCGGCAGCGAGGTGCTGCTGCCCGGCGACCAGGTGCTCTGTCTGCTGGCGCCGGGCAGGGAGAAGGATCTTATCCGCAGCTTCCTGCCCAGCCGAAGGCCCGAGGACGTCCAGGCGCAGGCCAGCATCGACACCATCGGCGAGTGAAGGGCGCCGTGCAGAGCCAGGGAGGCGGTCGGCTGTGAAGATCATCGTCGTGGGCACGGGGACCCTCGGCTTCTACGTCGCCAAGAAGTTCTCCGAGGAGCGTCACGACGTCGTCATGGTGGGCGACGACGAGGAGGCCTTGCGCCGGGCGCAGGACGCGATCGATGTGGGCGCCGTAGTGGGCAAGGGCAGCACGCCCTCGAGCCTCCTCGATGCCGGTCTGCGCGCGGCCGACATCCTCGTGGCAGTCAGCGGCAATGACGAGACCAACATCGTCGCCTGCCTCATCGCCGAGACCGTCGCCGCGCGGATCGTACGCGTGGCCCGCATTCACGACCCGGCCTATCTTGGCGCCAAGGGCATCATCGACAAGAGCTCACTGAGCATCGACCTTGTGATCAGCCCCGAAGAGGAGGTCGCTCACGCCGTGGCCGCGCTGGCCGCGACGCCGGGCGCCACAGACGTGCTTGAGTTCGCGGGCGGCCGCGTCAAGGCGGTCGGCGTGGACGTGGACGCCGCTTCGCCGATGATCGGCAAGCCGCTCAAGGACCTCAGCCGACGGGCCGGCGAGAAGCTGATCGTCGCCGGCGTGTATCGCGGGGAGATGGTGAGCGCGCCCTCCGACGACATCCGCCTGCTGGCCGGCGACACGCTGTTCCTGGTCGCCGACCAGCCTTCCGTGCGCCGGGCGCTGACGCGCCTCGGCAAGCGCTGGGCGCGCACGCGCAACGTCGTGATCGCCGGAGGCGGCTGGGAGGGCGTGTCCATCGCGCGTCGCCTGGCTGCGGACGGCGTGCACACGAAGATCATCGAGCGGGACCCGGCGGTCTGTGACGAGATCACGTCGCTGCTGGACGACACGCTCGTCCTGAACGGCGACGGCATGGACGAGCGTCTGCTCATCGACGAGGGCGTGCAACGCGCCGAGATGTTTGTCGCGGCGCTGGGCAACGAGACAGACAACATCTTCGCCGCCCTCCTGGCCAAGCGCCTGGGGGCCCGTCGCGTGGCGGCGCTCATCGACACGCCCGAGTACATGCCGTTCGCCTCCACCATCGGCGTCGACATCGTCCTGAGCCCACTGCTCTCGGCGCTGAACCCCATCCTGCAGCTCTCCCGCCAGGGTCAGGTCCTCGCGGTGCGCACGCTACGCCAGAACCTGGTGGAGGGCATCGAGTTCGTCGCCGTCAAGGGCGCCGGCATCGTCGGCCTGCCCCTGGCTCTTCTGCACATGCCACACGGGTCCCTGGTCGGCGCCATCGTGCGCGACGAAGAGGTGTTCATCCCCGACAGTGCCACCGTCGTCGAAGAAGGGGACCGCGTGGTGCTCTTCGCGCGCCCCGCCCTGATCCCCCGGCTGCAGCGTCTGCTGGCCCCGGGCTGAGAGCCCGGACCCGGCGATGGCGCAGACGTTCCTGATCCCCGACGTCGCAGGCATCCGTCGCACCGATCTGGAGGGCCTGCGCCGCGTCGCGTACCTCCTCAGCACGCTCCTGCTGGGCGCCACGGCCAGCATGGTCGTCCCGCTGGCGGTCGCCGCCGGCTACGGGGAGCCCCACACGGTCGGCTCCTTCGCGACAACGATGTTCATCGGCGCCGCGGTGGGGACGGTCGGCTGGTTCCTCTTTCGCACCGAGCTCACGGGCCTCACGCGCCGCGAGGGCTTTGCCGTGGTGGCGCTCGGCTGGCTGCTGGTCTGCCTGATCGGCTCACTGCCGTTCGTTCTGGACGGCATCCTGAGCCCCGTCAACGCCTGGTTCGAGACGGTCAGCGGGTTTTCCGGCACCGGTTCGAGCGTGATCTACGACGTCGAGGCTCTGCCCAAGGGCATCCTCTTCTGGCGCAGCTTCACCCACTGGCTCGGGGCCATGGGATTCCTCGTGCTCTACGTCGCGGTGTTCCCTCTGATGGGCGTCGGCGCCATGAAGCTCTACCAGGCAGAGGCGCCCGGGCTCGAGGTCGACCGCCTGCGGCCGCGCATCAGCAGCACGGCGCGCATCCTGTTCATGATCTACCTCGGCCTCTCGGTGTCGCTCACCCTCCTCCTTCTGCTCGGCGGGATGACCTGGTTCGACGCCGTCTGCCAGATGTTCGCCGCCATCGGCACCGGGGGCTACTCGACCAAAAACACGAGCATCGCCTGGTGGCACAGCGCCTACATCGAATGGGTGATCGTCCTCTTCCTTTGGCTGGCCTCCACGAACTTTTCGCTGTACTGGATGGTCATCATCGGCAAGCCGGGCCGCTGGTTGAAGGACGCGGAGTGGCGTTTCTATACGATCGTTCTGGTCGCCTCGAGCCTCTTCATCGCCGCGCTCGTGTGGGCGACCTCAACGGTGTCGGCCAACACGGCCATCCGCGACGCGTTCTTCGCGGTCGTATCGCTCGCCTCGACGACGGGGTTCGTCACCGCCGACTACGAGAAGTGGCAGCCGCTGGCGCAGTTCATCCTCTTCATGTTGCTGTTCATGGGCGGCTGCGCCGGCTCGACGGCCGGAGCGATGAAGGCGATCCGCGTGCTGCTCTTTGGGAAGCAGGCCGTGCACGAGTTCTTCCGCACGGTGCACCCGAATGCCGTGACCTCACCGCGCCTCAACGGCCAACCCGTGACGGGCAGCATGATGCGCTCCGTATCTGCGTTCATGGGGCTGTACCTGATGGTCTATGTGGCCTCCACGGGCCTCGTGTCGCTGACTGGAATGAACTTCCCCACCGCTCTGTCGGCGGTCGCCACGGCGATGGGGGGCGTCGGCCCGGGGCTGGGCGACGTCGGGCCCTACGACAACTTCCTCTGGGTGCACCCGTTCGCCAAACTGGTGCTCACGTTCGACATGCTCGCCGGGCGGCTCGAGCTCGTCACGCTCATGATCATCTTCACGCCGGCCTACTGGCGGCGGTAGCGACCTCAGCCCGCCGGCGCTCGCTCGCACGAGGGTGGACCGTGGCACTATCATGGGCCGCAATCTCAGCGGGCAGAAGAAGGAGAAGTTCGTGGACTTCTACCAAGGCAAGATCCTGAGAGTCGATCTGAGCGCGATGACCGCTACCGTGGAGCCCCTGCGCATGGACTGGGCGGAGCTCTACGTGGGCGGCAAGGGCCTGCTCTTCCGCTACCTCCTGGAGGAGGTCCCGCCGGGGGTCGACCCCTACGCCCCCGAGAACCCGCTGCTCTTCTTCACGGGGCCTTTCGCCGGCACAGGGGTCTCGACCTGTTCGAGACTAGTGGTCGGCTGCAAGAGTCCGCAGACCGGCACCATCCTCGACTCCTACGTCGGCGGCTCCTTCGCCCCCGAGCTCAAGTTCGCCGGTTACGACGCGCTCATCCTCACCGGGCGTGCCGCCGCGCCCACGCTCGTCTGGGTCAAGGACGACGTCGTCGAGCTGCGCTCCGCCGCGCCCTACATGGGCATGAAGATCGGCGCCCTCGAGAGCGCCCTGCGCCGCGATCTCGACCCCCGCATGCAGGCCCTCTCCAACGGCCCCGCCGGCGAGAATCTCCTGCCCTGGGCCTGCCTCTCCACCGATCAGGCGCATAAGGCAGGGCGCGGCGGAGCAGGCGCCCTGATGGGCGCCAAGAACGTCAAGGCCGTGGCCGTGCGCGGCACGGGCGCGGTGACCGTCGGCGACGCCGAGGCCTTTCTCGCCGACATCTACCGCATCCACGACGAGTACGTCTTCACGCCGGCCAACATGTGGGCGCACGAAGAGGGCACGCTGGCCCTCGTCGACATGGTCGATGTGGCCGGGGCGATGCCCACCCGCAACTGGTCGCAGGGTCAGTTCGAGGGCATCGACCAGATCAACTCGGCGGCCTTCCAGAAGGTGCGCCTGAAGAAGCGCGCCTGCACCCAGTGCGCCATCGGCTGCCGCAACTTCCACGTCATCGGCGACGCCCGCGGCGAGGGCCCCGAGTTCGAGACCGTCGCCCTCTGCGGCGCCAACTGCGGGGTCGGCGACACCGAGGCCCTCTTCCGCTTCAACCTGGCCTGCGACGACCTCGGCATGGACACCATCTCCACGGGTGCCGTTGTCGGTCTGGCCACCGACATGACGGAGA
>Ga0194044_10000269_pt1 | contig 25057 bp, 23 predicted proteins | sample JunL4417m_MetaG_FD_155460 | JGI IMG/M metagenome (GOLD analysis project Ga0194044, IMG submission 155460) | Anoxic zone freshwater microbial communities from boreal shield lake in IISD Experimental Lakes Area, Ontario, Canada - Jun2016-L442-17m | ecosystem: Environmental > Aquatic > Freshwater...
CTGGCCTTCCAGTGACCTTTTCGCGCCTGGTCAAATCCGTACCGGAACAACACCCCTGTATCCAGAACATCCTGCACTTCTTTTCGTTCTTCATCCCCAAACCATTCAAACCCAGGCATGACAGGTCTCCTCTAAAAAGTTTTAATTATCAACCCTTCTGCTTCGACTTATGCTCCGCGACTGAAAAATAATTGGAAAAATACTGTTTCATCAGAATTCTGGCATAATAGCCGGAGCGAGTTCCGATGTACTTTTCATGAGCCACAACCACGGAAACCACCAATTTTTTTCCACTGGCTCTATCTACAGCAAATCCGACAAACCAGTCATAATGAGCTTCATGCTCCTGGTTGTCCATAGACCCGGTTTTTCCGCCAATATTCAACTGGGCCAGGACGCTGTCTTTTTGGTAATCCTTGAAAGCTTTTCTTCCGGTACCGGAATTCACAGTAGCTTCCATCATACTGACCACGATGCCTGATGATTTTGCAGAAATAACCTGTTTCATCGGTTCAACTCGGCTTTGATAAAATATCTGGCCAGCTTGATCAGAAATATAGTCAATCATGGTGGGCTCAACCATGACTCCCTGATTCAGGATAGCAGCGCCAATAAGCGCGCCGTGAATGGGAGATATCATGGTAGTGCGGTTGTAGCCGCTGGCGATTTCGGCCAAGTTATATGGCTCGTCATCAACAGATAGTAAACTGGAATTGATTGGCGCTTCAAAATTAATGGGGTTATTGAATCCAAAGGCTGCTGCATATTGTTCGATGGTTATTTTTCCGAGCAACTGCCAACCTATTTTTCCAAAAACCGCATTTACCGATTGGGCGAAAGAATCCCTTAAAGTGATTTTTTGAGTATATTTGGTGTACTTATCGGTCAACTGGGATTTGTAGAGCGTGTGCTTGCCGCCGGTAAAGAAAAGTGATGATTCCTGATTCAAACCGCATTTGTCAACAACTGCTGCGGCTGTAATGATTTTAAAGATGCTGGCTGCTGGAAAGATACCGTCCAGGCATGAGTTATTCGAAGGATTTAACCGGTCAAACCCGACCATGGACAGAATTCTTCCAGTTGATGGGTCAATGGCCACAATTCCTATATGGCGAGCGTAGGAGGTATTCAGGTTCTTTATCATGAAATGCTGAAGTGGCATATCCAGCGTCGTCACCACACGATAGCTGCGCCCTTCTGAATGAGAATCGAAACTTTTTTGCGCCAGATTGACAAATGAGTTTCCGTTTAGAAACTCCCGTACTTCTTTTTTATCGTGCAGCTTTTCATTTCCGGGCGACACAAGTGGCTCTATTATCTGAATCTTCTTCGAATCCCGAAAATGCACGAACACACTGGATAAACCGCTGCAGCCTTTAAACATCCAAAACCAGATAACAATTAAAAGCGTTAAAACAGCGGCATACCGATGCATCCGTCTGGTTCGCCGCCTATCAAAAGCAATTCGATTCAATCGCGTCTGATAATCGCGCCAATCCATTCGAACACTTGGTTCGCCCACAGAGAATCTATTGTCCATTATTTTCTCAAGTGTGAGGGCTTCATAGCGTTACAGTGAAAATATTTTTACCAAAAGTAGAGCCAGCATCCTGCCGGCTCCACGGCACGGATAAAAAACAGCTCATTTTTGTCATCAAGACAACGCCGTACCCGGCTTTACAACACCATCCAGCGTAGCAACTGTGCAGCGATTACCATCCACCGCAGCAAGGAGCATTCCCTGAGATAGAATGCCCATCAGTTTCGCCGGCTGCAGATTGGCCAGGACAATCACCTGTTTCCCCACCAGATTTTCCGGGGAATATGACCCTGCAATTCCTGCCACAACTGTTCGGTTCTCTCCGAGATCAACTTCGAGTTTAAGGAGTTTTTTAGCTTTGGGAACCGCTTCGGCCTTGATGATACGACCTACCCGAAGGTCCATCTTTTTAAACTCCTCTATGCTGATTTCAGGTTTAAAAACCGGTCGATCAGGCTCTGGCAAAACGTATTCAGCGGATTCTTCCTCATTATCATTCTCATTTTTATTGATATCAATTCGGGGAAAAAGGGGAATGGATTTGGGAATCACCGTGCCGGAAACCAGTCCGCCCCACTTGGAAAGAAAAGACATTCGATAGAAAGTCTTTCCGGGATCATTTCCCAGATGACGCTGCATGGAAGCCGCTGTTTCCGGCATCACCGGAAATATAAGACCAGAAATGATGCGAAGTCCCTCAAGGAGATTGTAGATAACCGTTTCAAGCTGCTTGCTGGTGGATTTGGATTTGGCCAGTACCCAGGGAGCGGTCATATCAATGTATTTATTCATCTGGCTGATGAATTCCCAGACAGCCACCAAAGCCTTATGAAACATAAATCCGGACATGGCGGTTTCAAATTCGCGAATCGCAACAACTGCATCAGACTGGAGTCCCTGGGTAAGAAGTGGATCTCCATGAGGATCTGCAGCCGGAACAACCCCTTTGAAATATTTATGGACCATGGCGGTTACCCGTGAGAAGAGATTGCCCAGATCGTTGGCCAGATCTGCATTGATTCTTCCCACCAATGCCGACTCACTAAACCCGGAATCCAGACCAAATACCATTTCCCGCATCAGAAAATACCTGAATGCATCCAGTCCATAAACGTTTTTAAGCTCAAGTGGCTCAATCACATTTCCAAGGCTCTTGGACATTTTACTCTTGTCCACATTCCAGTATCCATGGACATTCAAATGCTTGAAGATGGGAATACCGGCTGCTTTCAACATGATCGGCCAGTAGATTCCGTGAGGCTTTAAAATATCCTTGGCCACAATATGCTGAACATGAGGCCAGAATTTCGTGAACAAAGGACCTTCCGGATAGCCCAGAGCCGAAACATAATTCAGGAGCGCATCAAACCAGACATAAGTGACATAGTTGTCATCAAAGGGCAGAGAAATCCCCCATTCCAGGCGGCTCTTCGGTCTTGAAATACATAAATCTTCCAGAGGTTCCTTTAAAAACGAAAGGACTTCATTCCGATATCGCTCCGGCCTGATAAAATCTTTATTTGTTTCAATATATTCAATAAGCCATTCCTGATATCGACTCATCCGGAAAAAATAATTGGATTCCTTGATGATTTCCGGAGGTGTTTCATGATCCGGACATTTTCCATCCACAAGCTCCCGTTCAACATAGAATCGCTCGCAGCCAAAGCAGTAAAGCCCCTCATACTCGCTGAAGTAAATATCGCCTGCATCATATATCTTTTGAAGAACCTGTTTTACAACTGCGATATGCGCCGGATCAGTGGTTCGAATAAACGCCGAATAGTCGATATTGAGCTGAGGCCACAGCTGCCGGAAAAGCTCACTGATTTCATCAGCATAAATCCGGGGGCTCAGGTTTTCTTTTTTGGCTGCCCTGACAATTTTATCCCCATGTTCATCCGTCCCGGTCAAAAAGAAGACTTCGTGATCCAGCATCCGGTTAAACCGACCGGCCACGTCAGCAACGATGGTGGTGTAGGCATGTCCCAAATGCGGCCTGGCGTTAACATAGTAAATTGGCGTGGTAATATAGAAAGGGTTAGGCATCAGCGTGTTCCTCTTGATTTTCGGTAACAATTTCATCTGGTCCAATTTCAATTTCATTTCCATCTTCAAGCCGGACAGCAATCCGATAACGGATGGGGTTGTGTCGAATGACTTTTCCCTCACCTTTTTGAGTCATAACTGTTTTGCCGATTTTCGGCAGTTCAGAACGAAGCGCCCGGTAAGTCTCGTATTCAAAAGTCAGACAACACATCAGCCTGCCGCACTGGCCGGATATTTTGGTGGGATTCAGTGAAAGACACTGTTCCTTGGCCATGCGAATTGAGACAGGTCCGAATTTGTCCAGAAATGTCGAGCAGCAGATTTCGCGGCCGCATCTGCCAATTCCTCCGCAAAGCTTGGCCTGGTTACGAATGCCAACCTGGCGCATTTCAATCCGGACACCAAGCTCCTTTATCAACATTTTGACGAGTTGGCGGAAGTCAACACGGCTTTCGGAAGTAAAGAAAAAGGTTAACTTGTTACCATCAAATGCGTTTTCAACGGCAAAGAGATTCATGTTCAGTCCCAGTTCTTTAATACAGGACTGGCAATAGACCAAGGCTTTTTTTTCGGTTTCAAGATTATTCCCGACTTGCAACAAATCGTCTTCAGTCGCCATTCGAAATACTTTTTTAAGCACCTGGCCTTCCGGTATATCGTCAACTGCAACTGGAGAAACAGCCACGATTCCCAAGCCAAGTCCCTGCTTGGTCTCGACAATGACAGAATCACCCTGACGCAGAACAAATGCACCGGGATCAAAATCATATACCTTGCCGGCAGGTTTAAATCGAATGCCTACTTTTTTCGCCATGATATCATCAATAAACAGTTCTGTTTGGAGTTATGGGGAAGCCCAACAATTCACCGCAAAGGCGCAAAGGACGCAAAGAAGACAACGCTCTCGTGGCGGCTAAAAACTCAGTTACCGGTTTTCTCCAGATTTTGCTGCTGCCATAGCCGCAACAGAAGACGATCCATAGACAGCCGGATATTCGTTTTTGCTTCAATATTGGCCTGAGCGGATTTAACGGCGTTGACGCTTTGGAGCAAATCGCTTCTCGAATAGCGCCGGGAGGCTTCCTTAACATGTTCCAGGTGATCCCTGTTGATAACATGGGTCGGATCGCAGGTGAAAATCAAAATATCCCTGAACCAGGAGAGCATAACCTCAAAAACATCCGATATGGTGTCCCGGTTTTTAGATAGTTTTTCTGAAAACGCCAGAACAACATGAAAAGGGCTGGAACCCAATCGTGACATTTCGGTGATCAGCCAGCCTCTCCAGCTCATCCAGGTAGCTTTTTTTATTGAAAGAGCCCTTGAAAAGCTGCCTCCAGCCAGGGCTGCAACAATCGGGGCTTCATCTGCGCCGAACCCATGACGCTTAATCAACGCCTCGGAAAGAGCTGTGCGGGAAACAGGGTTAAACCGGATATGCAAACACCTGGAAACAATTGTTGGCAAAAGATCGGACGATTGCCTTGCCGTAAGGATCAGAAGCGTATGTTCCGGCGGCTCTTCAAGCATTTTAAGCAGTGCATTACTTGCCGGGGGATTCATCAAATGGGCATCGCTGAGAATGGCTACGCGGTCACGCCCTTCAAAGGGTTTCATCGAAAGAATCTGGCACAGATTACGAATCTCCCCAATCTTGATCACCCCGGCTTCCGGCTGGATCGAGGTGACATCCGGATGAATTCCAGCAGCAATTCTTAAACAAGGGCTACACTGTCCACAAGGATAATCGGAAAATTCTTCCGGATTATCGGACGAACTTCCGTCTGACTGCCTCTGCTGAGCAGCGTTGCTGACACAGTTGCAAGCCATGGCCAGCCGAACAGCAGCACTTCGCTTGCCAACCCCATCGATACCCAAAAACAACAGCGAATGCGGGATACGACCACTTTTCAGGATTCGAAGCAATGCCCTGAGCGCCTGATCTTGGCCAACGATGGTTTCAAATCCGGACGAAGGCCTAATAATTCACCCGTTCTTTCAATTCTTTTCCGGATTTAAAAAACGGGAGTTTTTTGGGTTTGATAACCACTTTTTCGCCGGTTTTTGGGTTCCTGCCTGTGTAACTCTTATATTCCTTAACATAAAAGCTGCACAGTCCCCGAATCTCTACCCGATCCCCGCCGGCAAGGGTATCGGCCATGTTATCGAAAAACACCTCAACGACTGTAGCAGCTTCTGATTTCGAAATATCTGTCCGGGTTTTCAGAGCAGATATCAATTCCAGTTTATTCATTGTTCCTCCTTGAGTTCATCGTCAGACGAAAATGTATCCTATTAGAATTATAAAACATAATGAGATAACAAGTCAAGCAGTTATCAAAAGATTGTCCCGAATCATCTCGATATCATCTTCACTGACATTCACTGCTGCATTCTGCCCCAAGGCCGCTATGCTCACCACAACCCTCCCCTTGCCGCGATATTGGACAAATTCGCCCAAAACGCCGACAAAAGGACCGCTGACAACCCTGACCAAGTCTCCACGTTTATATTTAAAGCCAATCAAAATCTCCTGGCTGTTTAGAACCATAATTTTCAATGAGTCAATGGATTCCATCGGGATTGCTGACGGGCCTTGAAGATTTCCCACAAATTTGACAACGCCAATGGTCTTGGCGATCTCAATTTGTTTATATGGATCCATACTGGTCTTAACAAAAAGATAACCTGGAAACAGTGGAACCTGAATCATTGTTTTCCGGTCGAGCCGCATGCTCTTAATCGAGATCCTGGGCAGAAAGACTTCAACTTTTTTTTTCTCCAGCCCGTCCAGAACAACATTCTCAAACCGGCTTCGGGTACGAAGGGCGTACCACTCCATGGGCAGGTCTGTAATGACCATTCTATTGCAGCCTCTCTATGCCGGCAACTCCGGTGGTGAATGCAGATTGATTCGAACCGCCTGCATGATCATGTGAACCACAATCATGTGCATATCCTCGATTTTCTGCATATCTTCCACTGGCGCTATCCAGGCAATGTCAGCCAAGGATGCCAGCTTTCCGCCGGAAAAACCGGAAAGACCGATGGTAATCCCCTGATGCATTCCAGCATATTCAATGGCAAGAAGGACATTGGGGGAATTACCGCTTCCCGAAATCCCGATTACCAAATCGCCGGGAATAAAAAAATTCTTCAGTTGTTCGACAAATACTGCATCGTAGGACACATCATTTGCGATGGCCAGAAGGGTGGGAATATTGTCATTCAAACAGATCATCCTGAATTTTTTATTCAGGTCCATGCAGCAGCCCTTGTTGATATCGCAGGTAAAATGAGATGCCGTTGATCCGCTTCCACCGTTTCCCATGACAAAAATTCGTCTTTCCGCATGATACGCATCCAGTATTTTTTCAACAATTTGCTCAAAGCCGTGGGTATCAAAATTCTCAAGCAGTGATTGTATTCCTGAAAGGTAGTTGTCTGTAAATTCACTGATATTGCTCATGATATATTCCATGTCTGAAAAACGCATTGAATTAAAAAAAGTGCTTATTGTCGATCGTACCCGATCCTGCCACCTACTTATCACAAACCGGCCATTCTGCGAGCGCTTGCTGATAGGATTCTATGGTTCCGATGTCTCTCAGGTATTCCGTAATCGGGCATCCATACATCCTGCCAGCCAGAAGCGGCAATACATGATGACCAAAATCCAGCACTGAAGCAGATGTCTCCAGCGATGTTGACGGAAAAAACTCAAAAATCTCCTGAGAAGCCATATAAATGCCGGCATTCGCCAGATTACTTTTGGGATTCTCCGGTTTTTCAGTAAACGCCTGGATTTTCTGATCTGAATCCAGCTCAGCAATACCGCAGGCTCCGGGATTTGGCGCACGGAACAGGGCCATCGTCAAAATCCCTTTTTTTTTCCGGCATTTCTGGTGAAAATTCGCAAACGGTCTCAAATCGACATTCGTTAAATTATCGGCGTAGAAGATCATAAAATCATTATCGCTGTCAACAAAATCCCTGCGATGCCAGATTGTTCCTGCGCTTCCCAGAAGTTCCGGTTCGTTGCTGAGAACAATACGAATGTCCCGGTGGTGGGAATAACTACGCACAAACGCCTCCACCTGATGTGCATGGTGGTGGGTATTGATCAGCACTTCCTGAATGTTTTGCTGTCGCAGGTGATCCAGCCATATACCCAGAAGCGGCTTTCCGTTAATGGAGATAAGGCACTTTGGGATTGTATCCGTGTATGGCCTTAGCCGCGTTCCTTTTCCGGCCGCCAGTAAAAATGCTTTCATGAAAAACCTTTACCGTGAGTAAGGGCGACCGGCCGGTCGCCCCTACCGCCTTTACGCCTGAAACAATTTCATTCATGGGGGCAGCATAGACCATGCCATGACCATTTATGTGGACACTGATCTGCGGATCACCTGCAGGTGCTTCATGTGTTTTTCAGCGTAATCCAGGATGTCTCCTTTGTTGTCCTGGAGCAGAAGGTATGCCCAGTAATCACTGATGCTGTCTTCCACCTCGTGGACAGGTTTCCATCCCAAAGACTGGAGTTTTTTAGTGTCTGAAAAAATATGGCGGGTATCTCCATACCGGTAGTATCCGGACATCACCGGGGGGATTTCCCGATTTACAACACGCTGCATGGTGTCGTAAAAATCCAGAACCGTCCATGCCTTATTGCCGCCAATGTTAAACACCTGGTAATCGGATCGACTGCTTTCCAGCACCAGAAGATTGGCGGAAACCACATCCTGAATATTGACAAAATCCCGGATCTGCCTGCCATCTTCAAAAATGGTTGGCTGTTTACCCAGCATCAAGCTGAGAGCAAATATTCTCATGGCTCCAGAATAGGCATTATAAAAAGACTGACGCGGTCCCTGAACGATGGAATAACGCATGACAACCGATGGAATATCGTAACATGATCCCAGATGTATGGCGATTTGTTCCTGGGCATTCTTGGAAATGGCATAGGGGTTACACGGATGAATCACGGATTCATCCGAAGGCATCCACGCCAGCGGTTGATTGCATTCCTGGCACAGGTGATCCCATTTTCCATGAGACAACTGAGCATCCAGGCGAATACTTGGGAAAACATCCTTCGAGCATGAAGAACACCGGTAACGACCCTCTCCCATTACTGCCTGACTGGCGGCCACAACCACCTTCTGAATTCGGGAACGCATTCCGGTTTCAACCAGAATCTCATAAATCAGAGCTGTTGATACGGCATTGACCCGAAAGAATGTTGAAAAATCAGGAAGTAAATCCTGGTAAGCCGCAAAATGATAGACCGCATCCATGCCTTCAAGCGCAACAGAGAGGGTATTTTTGTCGCAGACATCGCCCTGAATAAATTCAGCTTCCGGATGAAGATAAGCAGGCTTTCCTTTGGGGTGAATTGTTGGCTGGAGGTTATCCAGTATCCGGACCCGATGGCCTTTGGCGATCAGGGCGTCAGCCGTGTGCGATCCAATGAAACCGGCGCCGCCGGTGATGAGGATGTTCATAAAACTCCTTTATCTTCAGTTCAAAACCTCTGAACGCTTGCTCCTTGATGGCTTTTTGCTTCAAGCCGCGTTATTTGCTGGAGTATGACGTATCATCAAAGATGACCTTGCTACCGCTTTCTTCAATCATAAAAGGCAACTCCCGATAAGCCTTCATGGCTTCAAATACCTGATTCTGGCGTTCTCTGGGAACAATCAGCAGCAGAAATCCTCCGCCGCCCGCCCCGGCGACTTTCCCTGCCAGCGCGCCCGCTGACAATGCCGTTTCGTACATGGCCTGAATGGCAGGGGTGGAAATGCCCGCTGCCATGTTCTGCTTGAGTTCCCAGTTCTGAGCCAATAACCGGCTGCAGGCATGAATATCGGCTTTTTCCATGGCTTCGGTAAAAGGATCCACGAGGGTAACCATCTCATCCATGATGCGTTGCTTTTCGGGCTGAACAAAATTGGCTTTTTGCCGGGATAAAATCTCATCAGCACTTCGAGTGATTCCGGTATAATACAACAGCAGCGAAGAGGCGAACTTTCGCTTATCAGCGCTCTTTATTGTAACAGGAACTCTTTCTGTGGAGTCATCCGGATGAAAAATGAATTTATTCACCCCGCCGTAAGCGGCTGCATACTGATCCTGCCTGCCAATGGGTTTGCCCAGAATATCAATTTCAATTTGGCATGCCTCTCTGGCCAGACTTTCGGCTGTCACCAAAACGTTTCGATAGGCATAAAAGGCATGAAGAAGGGCTACGGTTATCGAACTTGAACTTCCCAGGCCTGATCCGGTTGAAGGAATGTCGGCCAGCGTGGTGATTTCAATGCCGTGCGTTACGCCGGTAAACTTCATGGCTTCGCGGACCAGGTCGTGGCGGATATCCGACACCTTCTCAACACATTCTTTCTTGGAATAGTTGATGTAAATCAAATCGTCGAAACGCTCTTTGACGATGGCATAAACAAATTTATCAATCGCCGTACAGATCACCTTTCCGGTTTTCTGCTGATAATATTCCTTGATATCCGATCCGCCGCCGACAAAACTGAGCCGAAGGGGGGTTTTAACAATCACCATGGTCATACTCCGCTGAAATATGTTTTAACGATACCGGTGGGAAGGCAAGTGTTTGGCATGACAGCATTTGTCGAATTCACTGAGATCTGATAACCTGATAAGGCGCATCAAACACCGTATAGCGGCCTCCAAAATCATTAATGTCCCGAAAACCGCTGCCAAATCCGCCGAGGCCTGAGAGATTGATGAGAAAAATATATTTCCGGTCATCTACCTCATCCAAGTATCGCAGGTCAACAGACCAGCACTGGGACTGGTATCGCATTCCGAGCCCGGACTGAATCCGCCGGCTGTCCATAATGTTCTGCTCATAATCCGTATAAGCCTTCACGCTGTCTGTCAAAGCTACCATCAGATTGGTATAAACGGATTCGGTGTCTTTCGTTTCATACCGATATTCGACAAAAACGCGGTCGCCCCGAATATCCGAGACCATCGTACCGACATTTCGGGATTTAAAATCATTGTTATCATGAGACCATTCGGCATCTGCCTGAAACGCCAGAAATCGGTATGGCTCAAGCTGAACTTCCCCGTATAAGGGCAGTAGTGGCTTTGGATCACTCTGATCCGCCTGCTTCATGTCATAGCTCTGTTCGATCAAAAACCGCAGAAATTCCCTGTAGGGATATGGCGACTGTGCTTCGGGGTTCTTGTCTGGCATATCTTCCGGGGGTTTCAGTTTTGAAATAAACGTGTTGGTCAGTGAACCGGTAACAAGATTCTGTTCCCGGATACGGTCCAGTTGGTCAAAATACGGATATAGACTCTGGCTGTATTCCGGAATAAAACTGTAGCTGATCCGGGGCATAAGGGTGTGCTTGATCCGCTCGACACTTTCCCCGTTGATCTTATAAACATTAAACAGTTCACTGGACAAATTCAGATTTACATCATACATGCTTCGAGTTTGAGAATTGCCCGCATCACTCGGGCCGTTCTCGTTGTTTTCAGAATACCAGGCGGTTTCCCGAATGCCGATGGATGGCTCAACGGTGAAATACTGTTGATACCGCCAGGGGAAAGACATCTTGGGATACATATCCGCCCTCTGTCCCTTTGTTCCGTCCTGTCTGTAAAAATTGGCGACTTCCGTATCAAAACCCACGAAAAACGGCGTTTGATACAGGTATTTCTTGGAGCCGTAGAATTGGACGACCGGAAGCCTCTGAAGGCTGTCATCAGGATCGCCCGACTGGCGGGCGATAACATTATCGTACCAACGGGTTTCGGCGTTAAGAGCATAGCCGGACCAGTATTTGTTGATGTTCAGACGGTTGATCCTGACCGGATCATTATAGTCGTCCAGGTCTCTTCCAAAATATTTATAAAAGCTCGCATTGGTATCGTCATAGCCCATATACATGCCCCGGAATTCCCGAAGATAGTCCTGATCGCTGACAACATCCAGATCCAGCTTGGCGGTAAATCCGGAAGAAAAAGTCTGATCGTGCTTCATCCTGAACCAGTAGCGGTCCAAATTGGTGCGCAGGGTATTATCATCGGTGTAGCCCCAGGTCCCGGTACCATCATCCACCTGTCGGTCCTTTAGATAATCAATCATTGCTATGCCCTTTGAACTGGCGTCTAAAACATAGCGGTATTCAATGCCGGTTTTTTCTCCGCGATTGGCTAAATATCCGAGAGAAACCGTGGCATCGGACTGGTCATTGATGGCCCAGTAAAACGGCTGGCTGTATTGAAAGCCGTTTCGTTCTGAATAACCTGTTTCAGGAACCAGAAGCCCGGACTGACGTTGGGTCGCCGCCGGAAAAATCAGGTAGGGTGAATACATAACCGGAACCTGTTTGGCCCACAAGGCGGCGTGGCGAACCGTACCATAGCCTTCAATGGTAACCTCCATATTTTTTCCTGTAATCTTCCAGTCTGGTACTTCACCATCGCAGGAAGAAACACTGGCGGTATCGGCGGCGTACGATTTCGCCCCAACTTTTTGAAGTTTGTCCCCCTTGATATAAAAATGATTTTCTTTGATAAAAATCGTGCCTTCGTATAGTGTTCCGATCTCGGAGGCCAGATTCATTTCCAGGCTGGCGCCTGTAAAAACATCATCGCCTGCTGTCATCATTACATGGCCCTTGGCGAACGCCATCATGGCTTTGTGATCAAATCGGACAAAATCAGCAGACAGTTGCCGGGCTTCTTTGGTAATCGTTACATTGCCAGTGGCGATATAATGGCCTGATTGTTGATCGTGGAATATTTCATCCGCCATGATGTGCCAAGGCTTGTCCGGAGAATCCTGGATAGCACTGAGATCTGAAAGTGCATGTACCGGGACTGTATTCAACAGGCAGAAGAAAATTGCAATAGAGATAATAAAACGGTTCAGTTGCACTGAGCGACCTGACAGGATAATGGTGTGAGGTTTGGGATATTCATAATCCATATAAAATCGAAGTTGGAGCAAAATGTCAATATGTTGTTCAATAAATACCTACTTTATAAATTTTCCCAATTGGTATATGAGTACCATTAATAGTGCGCCAACGGTTTTCAGTGATTAACAGTTGGACAATCGTCGATTATACAATGTTTAATATCAACATTCAAGGAAAGTTAAATGCCAAAAAGTCAGTATGTCAGCTCCCTGAAACCAGGTGAAACCGTGGATGATGTTTTTGTGCTGTCTGAAAAAAGTCTGTCGCATAAAAAGGACGGAAAGAACTATCTGAACCTTACCTTCATGGACAGAACCGGAACCCTTAAGGGCGTATTATGGGAAAATGTTGAGGACACTGTGGACCGGATTTCCGCCGGCGATTATGTTCAGGTGAAAGGCAGTGTTTCAGAGTACCGGGGAACGCTTCAATTAGTTGTTCGGACTGTGATCCGATCTGCTGCAGAAAACGTGGAACCCGCCGATTTTCTGCCGGTGACCACCCGCAACATTGATGCCATGTTTGAAAAGCTTCTTCAGATCACTGACACACTCAAAACCCCTTGTTTTCATGATCTGTTCAAATTGTTCTGGGCGGACACCGAGATGGTCCGTCTTTTCAAGGCTGCGCCTGCTGCGAAAAAAATGCATCATGCCTATATCGGCGGATTGCTGGAACATACCCTTTCCATGGCGATTCTTGTTGACAGACTCGCTGGACATTACACTGGCGTGGATCGGGATCTGCTTCTGACCGGAGCCATTCTTCATGATATCGGCAAGATTCGGGAATTTGAATTCAGTTCCTATATCGACTATACCAGTGAAGGCAGGCTCCTCAGCCATATTGTGATCGGTTTACAAATCATTGATGAAAAAATGAAATTGATCAAAGATTTTCCGGAAGAGCAGGCAGTACTTTTAAAGCATCTGGTGGTCAGTCACCATGGCGTAAAGGAATTTGGTTCCCCCGAACTGCCCAAGACTGTTGAAGCGGTACTGCTGAATCATATTGATGAAATTGATTCCAAGGTAAAGGGGATTCGGGAGTTCATGGCTTCCGAAGACCCCAATGCATCCTGGACATCTTTTCATAAGATGCTGAATCGGCATTTTTACATGGGAAAAAAGGGATGATTTTTTCATAGACTTAACGACGGAGAAGACTGTCAGCGATATGTTTATTACACTTGAAGGCATTGAAGGATCGGGCAAATCAACGCAGATTCAGCATGTATTTAATTTTCTGAATAGATTGGGACTTAATTGTGTCATGACGCGTGAGCCAGGTGGAACACGGATTGGCGGAAAAATCCGGTCCATTTTACTGGACCCCGAAAGTACCGCCATAAATCCTTCGGCAGAGCTGCTCCTTTATACTGCGGATCGGGTTCAGCATATTCAGGAAATCATTCTTCCCATGATCAAGAATGGCGGCATTGTCATCAGCGATCGTTATTTTGACGCAACCATTGCCTATCAGGGAGTTGCAAGAGGTCTGGACATGACATTAATCCTGGATCTGCATAAACTGATCTGCCGGAATTTAAAGCCCGATCTGACATTTCTTCTGGATCTGAAACCCGATACGGGGCTGTTGAGGGCGTGGAAACAGCTTGAATCCGGGTCCAGAATGGATACCGAATCACGATTTGAAAACGAAACCATTGCATTTCATGAACGGGTCAGAGCCGGGTACCTGGCGATCGCCAAGAAAGAACCCGATAGATTCCGGATTATCGATGCCTCTCAAAGCGAGGATCAGGTTAAGGCGCAGATCATCAGGATTTTGGAATTTGAGATTCAGCAGTTCATGGATCAATCAGCAAGAGGATAACAGAAAATGCTCATGACATATCCTTCCATACTGGACACCATTGGAAATACCCCTCTGGTTGAAATCAGGCAGTTAAATCCCAACCCGCGCGTCAAGATATTCGCCAAGCTGGAGTATTTCAACCCTGGCGGTTCCATCAAGGACAGGCCTGCCCGATATATGATCGAAGCAGGCGAAAAATCCGGAAAACTTACGCCCGGAAAAACCGTTGTTGAGGCAACCAGCGGAAACACCGGAATCGGACTGGCGCTGGTCTGTTCGGTAAAAGGCTATAAGCTGCTGCTGACCATGTCCGATGCGGTCAGTATGGAACGCCAGAAAATATTGAAAGCCAGAGGTGCTGAGATCATGCTAACACCGGGGCATCTGGGAACTGACGGGGCGATTGAGGAAGTATATCGCCTGGCCAGGGAAAATCCGGATACGCATTTTATGGCGGACCAGTACAACAATCCGGCCAACTGGCTGGCCCATTATCACAGCACTGCAGTTGAGGTTTGGGAGCAGACTCAAGGGAAGATCACCCACCTGGTAGCTACCATGGGAACATCCGGAACCCTGATGGGAATGTCCAGAAGGTTAAAGGAATACGATTCCAGGATTTGCATAGTCGGCGTTGAACCTTATCTCGGGCATAAAATTCAGGGTCTTAAAAATATGAAGGAGGCCTATCAGCCTGAAATCTACGATAAGGGCCGTCTTGACAAAAAGGTGAACATCGACGATGAGGAAGCCTTTGAAATGACGAGAAGGCTTGCCAGAGAAGAAGGGATTTTTGTCGGAATGAGCAGCGGAGCCGCCATGGCCATTGCCGCAAAAGAAGCTGAACAACTTACAGAAGGCGTGATTGTGGTGATCTTTCCGGATTCCGGCGAACGTTATCTCAGCACGTCGCTCTTTGCGGTTCGTGAAAAGATCGAAATGAATCTTTTCAACACCCTCACCCACCGGAAAGAGCCTTTTCAATCTCTGGTTCCGGGTAAGGTTTCGATGTATTCCTGCGGCCCCACAGTCCATGCCCGAATGCATATCGGCGAATGTCGGAGGTTTGTGTTTTCGGATCTGCTCAGTCGATATCTGGATTTCAGGGGGTTTGAAGTAACCCACATCATGAATATTACCGATCTTGATGACAAGACCATTGATGGCTCTGAAGCTGCTGGAGCGAGTCTGTCTGATTTTACGAATAAATATATTGATCTGTTTTACCAGGATGTGGCTGAGCTTGGAATCAGGCCGGCAAACTGCTATCCGAAAGCCAGCGAGCATATTCAGGACATGGTGGATATTTCCGAACAACTGGCCCGCAAGGGATTTGCCTATGAAAAACTCCATTCCCTGTATTTTGATATTTCACGGCTGGCCAACTATGGAAGGCTTTCAGGTATTGATCTGAACAAAATCCGCATTGGCGCCACGGTAGATCTGGATGAATATGAAAAAGACAACCCAAGGGATTTTACCCTGCTTAAAAGGTCTCGTCTGTCTGAACTGAAACGCGGAATCTACAGTAAGACTCCTTGGGGAAACGTCCGGCCATCCTGGCATTTGCAATGCGCCGCCATGTCCATGAAATATCTGGGGCCTTCTTTCGATATTCATACCAGTGGACGGGAGCTGATGTTTCCACACCACGAAAACGAAATCGCCATTGCGGCGGCCTTGAATGGAAAACCCCTGGCCCGGTTCTGGGTTCACTGCGACCGGGTTCTTATTGACGGGAAAAAAGTGGATGAGAAAAAAAACCGGATTACCCTTGAAAGCTTGGCGGCAATGGGCTATTCAGGCCGGGTTATCCGGTACTGGCTGCTTTCCGGCCATTATCGAAAGACGTTGACATTTTCCATGGACCGGCTTGACGAGGCTCAGAAATCGTTGAATCGGCTGGATTCCTTTATCGACAATCTGGATCAGGTCACCGGTTCGAAGTGGCAACCAGATTCGTACCCTGAAATCGATCAGGTAGTTTATGATATCCGCAGCAGTTTTATTACGGCGATGGATGACGATTTGAATATTTCTGCTGCGCTGGCCTCCTTGTTTACACTCATCAAACAGATCAACCGCCTGATTCAGCAAAGAGTGCTTGATTCAGAAGGCGCTTTAAAAATTCTTGCCGCCATTCGGCAGGTCGATGGGGTGCTGCATGTATTGCGGATAAATCCACAGACATTTCCATCGGATATTCAGGAGCTCATCGAAAAAAGAAACCTGGCCAGGCATCAGAAAAACTGGGTGCTGGCGGATCAAATACGAGATGAGCTGATCGCCAGAAGAGTTGTCTTGAAGGACGGAAAGATTTAATAGATCACAATAGCAGAAAATCAGAAGGATTTGTTCATGACGCCGATATATTTTCCATTTACGTGGGCTGACGTGTCCACGATTCAGACCATTACAGCAGTTTTTCCCAAAATCGCCATTTATCAGCCCTCAGTTTGCAGGGTTCCTTCATTGCTTCACCCGTTTGAACAGGACGGGAGTCTTGAAATCCGCGTACCGGTTACAGAAGACAGCAAGAAACTTGAAATGATAGTCGCAGATTATCAGAATTGGGCCAGATTGCATCAGGGAAGCGATCTGGCATTATTGAAAACTCGCCAATCCGCTTCGCCTTTTATCGATCATCTTTCATCGCGAATCCAATCCGATATTCTGCATTATCAGGATTCTCCAACGGACAAGGAATATGATCCGGTTTTTAACGCCAGGCTTTTTCTGGAAATTGCAGCAGCTTATGATGCTCAGCAATCTGAGTTCAACTGCGATCTGGAAAAAATTCAGCATATAGAAAAACGATTTATGGCGGCGTTGGGGGATCATACGGAAATGGAAGAACCTGTTCATCTGGGTAACCTTGCACTCTTTCAGGATGATCCAGGCGACTTTATGCTTGCAGAAAGGCTGCAGGCGTGGTCCATATTGTTTCTCCAGGATCAGCAGTTGCGCATGACAGGAAACCTTTTGGTTACATCCTGTCTTTCTGTTGTCGAGTGGATTCGGGATGAGATCAGTATGGAACAGGTGTTGGAAATAAACTGTATTCCCATTCAAAAGACCATTGATGACAGCACACGCTTCTGGCAGGAAAGCATTATGGCATATCTGTCTCAGCTTCAGACAACTCCGTGGCCATCAGCAATCCAGACTTATGAACCCCCTTCTTCGAATTATGCTTGGGAAAATGCGGTTTTGGTCAAGGGATTCATTATTCCAAACCAGCCACCTTTGGCGTTTTTTCGAAAACTGGCGGCAGGTCCAAATTCTCCACCTTCAGTGAATATCTCTTCTCCGGAGCAGGCACTACATACGATTGTGGTTTATATCAACAACATACAATAACATTCTGGAAGATGTGGGCTGGATACCGGTATTTCGGTATTTCAGCAAAAAGTGTCAACTACTTTTGGGGACATAAGGATGCCCGATTATGGGGCGGTTGCGCCATAATATCCATCCTGGAACTTGTGTTATTTTCCGGATGAATTTTACACTGGAGGTTTTTTTATGTCCCAATTTGGCGAAAAGGATAAAGAAATCCTGAACCGAATACAGTCTGATTTCCCGGTCACGCCGCGCCCTTTTATGGCGATTGCGGAAGATCTGGGTTTGACGGAAGAGGCGGTTATCGAAAGTGTAACCCGGCTGAAAGATTCCGGCATCATTCGTAGAATCGGCGGTAATTTCGTGCCTGGAAAACTGGGCTTTGTCAGCACACTTTGCGCAGCGAAAGTTCCGGAAGATAAAATTGACGATTTTGCACGGATGGTGAATCAATTTCCCGGCGTTACCCATAATTATCAGCGGGACGACGAATTTAATATCTGGTTCACCTTTATTGCACATTCCATGACTGAAATTGAAGAAAACCTGAATGTCATATCCCGAACAACCGGCATTACCGATATTTTGAATCTGCCCGCAACGAAAGTGTACAAGATAAAGGCGCAGTTCGATATCTGAAAAGGGGTCAGAATGAATGCCGATGAAGAACGTCAAATCTCGTTGTTTAACGATCAGTTGAAACAGGATATACGGCTGCGTCTGGTGAAAACACACCATGAGGGAAGCCGCTCGCTTGAGGATTTTTCTGTGGACTTGCGGAAGGTGGCCCCCAAAATCCATATTGTTCACGAAAAAGTCGAATCCGATGCTCCCCCGGAGCTGAGAATTCATTCCAATATCCGCTATCAGGCAGTGCCTCTTGGACGTGAACTGGCTCCTTTTTTGGAAGCGCTGTCCTGGATTTTTAAGGGACAAGCCCTACCGTATTCGCCTTTTTCATCGCTTCTGGATAAGCTGACGCTGCCGGCGGAATTGAAGCTCTATATCGCTGAGCAATGCCCGTTTTGTCCCGGTGTTGTTCAGAGCCTTCTTCCCCTTGCCATTTTAAGCGAGTGGATTCAGGTGACGTTGATCGATGCCGGTTTGTGCATGAAAGAAGCCAGCGGCGATCGGATTCAGTCAGTTCCCACACTGGTTCTGGATGAGCAATTCCGCTGGACCGGTGCCGTCAAAATCCAGGAAGTCCTGGAGGCAATCAGCCATCGTGACCCTTCCAGACTCGAAGCCGATACATTGATGAACATGATTGCGGATGGCAAAGCAGGCTTGCTGTCGAAAATGATGCTGGAAAAGGATATGATTTTTCCTGCCCTGATGGATCTTTTGATTCACCCCAAATGGCCAGTTCGGCTCGGAGCCATGGTGGCTTTGGAAACGATAGCAGAGGAAAATCCGGCGCTGGCGCAAAAAGCGATGCTGCCGTTATGGGATCGATTCGATGCAGTTGATGACAAGGTTAAAGGTGATATCCTTTATCTGGTGGGAGAAATCGATAATGGGGTTTCCATCGAACGAATTCAGGATGTCCTGAATAAAAGACTGAATTATGATGCTGAAATAATTGAAGCCGCCGAAGAAGCTCTTGAAAAGCAGAAAAATTACAGAAAAAAACTGGAATAATTTGGTCTAAAAATGTTTTATATGGGTATTCGGCATTTTTATATTGACGACGTTCTTCATTTTATGTAAACAGGGCAGATAATTGAGGGATCGTCTAGCGGCAGGACGACGGGTTCTGGCCCCGTTAACCAAGGTTCGAATCCTTGTCCCTCAGCCAAATAAAATCAAGGGGTTACGAAAAACATTTGTGACCCTTTTTGTATTTAATGGCATTTTGTCCCACTATAGTCCCACCGGCACCTAAATTTGATATTTTGAACGCTGCCCCCCTTTTCAGGGAAAAACCATATCTCCACCATGGTGGAAATTTGATGTTTTGACCGGCATCAGCAAAACCCCAAGACAAAAGAAGGGTCTTTGCTTTTTGTCCTGCCCATCAGCAAGCCTGCGGTTTTGTGAAGTCGGTTGATCACCAGTTGAAAACCTGCCGATGATAAACCATGACACATTATACCTCTTCCCAGATGTTCAACATTTCATCGAAGGCATTATTAAATCATTGCAGTAATTTAAAAACCATCTGATACCGTCCCAGATGCTCAACTTTAAAACTCTGTCCGATATTGGCTCTCTGTAATCGCCTGTGAGCAACGATATTCATCAGGGGGCTGTGTTGATATGGCCCGGAATAAAAATCAGGACAAAAGGATATTCACAGGAAGAAATGCTTTTTCTTTGACTTGGTTTGACATCGCTTTCAAAAATCAGTATATTTCCATTGAATCCTGGGTCGGGATGACGTTTCGGACGTGTAGAGAGGGGGCTTCCTTCAAGAAGAGCATCTACTCCCCCCGACGAGGATTTACATGGAGCATCTTCTTTGTCCTGGTCTGACATATTGCAGCAAATCACTTATTTTTAATCCAGAGAACCCGCCGAAGGGGGCCAACCACCTGATTAATCGGGTGCCGTCCATATCCCGGCGGGTTTTTTAATTTCAGCGACAATTAAGGGTATCCAGCAGATACCCCTTAAAGAAAATATGGGATGATTTTCCCTTATTTGTCTTTTTGACCATCAACAGAAGGTCAAGCCTGCGGTTTTATGGCCCTGCCCGTCGATATGATATTTCCATGTTACGGATTATGCGTATTATGCGTAAAAAGGCATTCAGTATAGCTTTGTAGGGGCGCAAAAGCCCGCAAGAAGCCAGCAAGAAGGGTACGGCCAAAATAATTATCACTTTTCTGGTCCAGACAACATGATCACGGCTGCTTCCCTGATTGCTGGCCCGATCCCATGCGCGTGGGTGTTCCAGATACAGACTCAATTATCATGTTGACAGGGAAAACCGGGTAATGTAAATTTTAATCTGTCCTCAGCTCCCATATTGTGACGGCCACTGTAGTCATTATATGCGTAGTTTTTAGCCATATTGCTAAAGCCAGATTCATCTGAGGGTCTTTGAAAGCTCCGCTCCCATGGTGAGACACAGAAAGTGTCGGCTCATCATGTGTAGGCTTGGACGTATCGAGATATGCGCCAAGTCCGTCGGAGCTTTCATTTGAAGCCTGCGGGCGGGGCTGACACTGACGTGGACAATTCATTTGTTGAGGCCAGATATTCACCACATGACGCAGGCTTTTTGAAAAATTGTTTACCTGGAAGGTGCTTTATCCACCCTACGACCGGGTAAGTCTACAGAATGGCCGGATAAAGCGGCCTTCTTTATTTCAAGGTTTTGCCATAACTGATCTGTTGCAAATGCAAAAGCTGAATCATCCAGATTCCGGTTTTGGTTCCTCTCACCTTGGGCAATTGTAGCCCTCTGGTCATGAACCATTTCCGGAAGGCTGGACAACGTGATATGGTTCCCCGACTTGCTAATGTCGGAAAGATGCTCACTTGTTCCGGCCTTCCTTGACGTTTACCGGAACGCCCAACTTCCTTTTCGGAAGTGGCACCGGACTGTGAGGAAAAAGCGTCAAGGTTTTGCAAAGCCGGTTTTGATTCCTCTCCATCTTGGGCAATTGGAGCCCTCTGCTCATGAACCATTTCCGGCTGCCATGTCACAAGAAAAAGCAGGATTACCCGCTATGAAATCCGACATATTCGGTTTTGTAGAAAAAGAAGATGTTCCATACGCCATCGAAAAATTATCCGGTGATATTTTTCGCATGGATGCCAGAGACCCGGAAAGACGGTTTGAAATAAAAGACCCGGATAACCGTTGCAGGATTCGGTTAAATTCATCGTCGATCTCTGAATCAGAAGCTATGCTGTTGGCAGACGAAATGTCAGAAGACATTGCCGCGTTGCGGTAGAGATTGACAGATCATCTGAGACGTTCAGTCTGACTTCCGGAAAGGCCCTCCGGTTTGCCCACCTTGCCGTCAGGCATGTAGTGAGGAACATGAGGAAGGGGCCGCCCTCCAGACTGAATCGTTTTGGTTTCCGCTCCCATGTCAAAACGAGTATGTATAGGGTTGACATGCGTAGGCCCGTTAGAGTCGCTAACCTTTATGGGTACAACGGAAGCCAATCTCTTGACTTCGTTATCTGATGGGACTATTCTTAAATCGTAATCTGGATGGGTGGAGGCGCTCTCTATATCACCATTCAGGGTGGATGGAATGGATGCCCAGAACGCTCCCCGTATCTTGCCCCGGTGTTTCAATCCCAACCGGCCCACCACATATCGCCGTTTCTTCAGAATTTTATCCAGTGCATCGAAATATATTCCTTACCCTCAGCGTAAGTTATTCAACCTGGATAACTTGCAGTATCCTGGCGGCTTCCCGGATGTCTTCTTCAAACTCATCAGCCAGTGCTATAGCAGATGACTCTGAGACTGTGAAGGCATTTGAGGTAATCCTGAAAGCCTTGTCGGAATCCTCAATCTCTTCCCATTTTGCCATTGACCTTCCACACATGCGGAACACCCTACCGCCTGATCGTTCGATGGCATACGGAACAAACTCATTTTCCATAAATTTAAAATTACGAGATAGCATAAGGCCCCCCCTCTGTTGTTTGGTAATGTCCCCTGGACAGCCGATTGTTGCAGCCAATTCCAGAGTGGCAAGTATTGATTCTCCACTATTTGCTTTTCTGATAGACGCGAAATATACGTGATTTCAATCAATAAATCAATTCAGCTTGATTAATAAAGTTTATGGTGATAGGCCAGAAAACAACTTCATAATTGCACGTTCAGGCAAACACAGATTGCTGAAAGACGATTACTTTCTCATTTGCATCATAAACGCAGGCAAAACAAAAAAAAGAGGGAGTGTTTTTATCCAGAAACAGGCTGGTAAAATTTCACAGGAAATCTGTTTTCACCTTACCGCACTATGGCAGAAGTGCGGACCATGCCCAGGAAGATTATTGAGCCGAACCATCTTGGGGGATTTCACTGATGCATCCAGCGCTGAGAGTTATTTGAAAGCGAACAGTCCGACGGACAACTGGCCTTATCTTTTCTTTTACCAGATGGAGTTGATGCTTCAGTGCCGGACTGACAACAGATATCCGGTTACGATCTTCGACCGAAATGGCAATATGCGCGGTGGCTATGACAACTATAAGTCGGATTGCTTTCCGGGCCGCATGGAAGCGGACTGCCACTTTAAAGTTGGTGACATTGTCCAATTTGGTCATCACAAACTATTGCTTGGGGTTGTGGAGTCATTGCCGCCCGATCCCGCCTTTGTTGCACAAGTGGAAGGACAAAACGGAATGCTTGATGCAGTTGATGATTCCTATCTGGTGCTTTGCGGCAAGGGAGGCAAGGAACACGAACATCTTCATGAATGCGAGCTGTTTGAGCCGGATGCCCGGTTCCTCGTTCCATGACAGCCCTGCAAAAAGAAGTTCTGGCGGGAAACTGGCGAACACCCTCGCCAGTAAAGGATTTCTTCCAGAAATCCACGAAATAACATTGTATAGGCGGATATCAACCGGCACAGAAGTGGCTGAAAGATCGGCACGGAAGAATGCTCTCCATAGATGATCTGGTTCACTATCAGAAAATCATTGTGGCGTTGACAGAAACAGACCGAATCATGAAGGCAATTGATGACGAAATCGCTATTGTGGAAAAGATTACTACCTGCGAGAGCCAGGAAGAAGAGGCAATATGATTGACTCAATTTACAAGGCTATTAAAGTTGGCAGTATTGAAGACCTGAATAAATTATTGGCCCAAGACATTGATGATGTTTTGGATGGTGGGTGGAATCCGCTTCATGCGGCGAGCAAAGTGGGAAATCTCAGAGCCGTTGAATTGATATTAAGTTATATCCAAAAGTCAGGGAATGTAAGTTTTGATGTGAATTCGGAATTCGAATCTATTGATTCGGATTCCGATAATCGAGGTACGGCACTAACTGAAGCAATGTTAAATGGGCACAAAGATATTGCGAAATTGTTGATCGTCAATGGTGCAAATGTAAATGCAACCCATTATAGTCAAGATACTGATTGTCCTGAATGTTTTTTGGGCGAATATGATCTGGCAATTAACTGTGGAGTTGCATGGTGGTTATCAGATGAAGAATTGTTCAATTTGTGCTTAGCGAATGGTTTAGAAATTGATGCAGAAGACAATAACGATAATACGGCATTAGTATATACAGTAAAATCAAGTAATTTAAAAAAAGTGATTCAACTACTTGAAAACGGGGCAAATGTAAATCTGTACTATCAGCATGAATATATGGGAAAAATTCCGTTACTTGTTTATGCCGTAACAATTCATGGTGAACAAAAAACTCAACGTTCCTTTGATGTTGTCAAGTCTCTTCTGAAACATGGGGCACCATTATCCGCCAAATGTTTGGATTGTGAAAATGAAACAGTAATTGAGATAGTTCTGAAACAAGGCAATGAAAAACTCATTGACTTGTTTGGTTTGGCAAAATTGGCAGAAAAGGCTAACCCCCCCAAGTAATTAATTGACCTTGTTTGTTAACTCAAAAGCTGGATAAACAATAATATTCAATCGGGTCATATAGAAATCAGGATAGGGTTTATGGACATTGATAACGCGCATGGAACTCGAAATATTGATGTGAGTGTATCCCAAAGCAATCCATATTTAAAAATTACACCAAATAGCCGGATGCTGAATCTGGACTTGCTGATTGCACGGGAACCTGCTGACCCAAACCGGGTGGCGCGCGCCAAAATTCTGATGGAACAGGCATCAACTGGAGTGGGTGAAAAACGTAATCCCATCGGCATTATCCCACTGGATAACGGCAAATTCAAGGTACTTGATGGCAATACAACATTGCAGGCCCTGCGGGATATGGGCGAAACCGTGGCAATTGTGGAGATAATACAAGGTATTGCAGATCCGGTAATTCCATCTTCCAGGCAACCGTGAATGTCGTGGCTTTTAAAATTGCTACGGCAGAGCAAAGTTGAAATTGCCGAAGCCATTCGAGAAATGGATATGGCGAAACAGGGAGAGGCATAGTTGATGAAACTCCGGATGATTGACACCATTTCGTCACAACTGAAAATGATTGAAGGATCTCATCAGGTCAGGATTCTGTATGCCCTGGAATCCGGAATCCGGGCCTGGGGATTTGCTTCCCTGGACAGTGACTACGATGTTCGGTTCCTCTATGTTCATCCGGTGGAATGCTATCTGTCCATTCGGGATCAGCGGGATGTCATAGAAATCCCGATTACTGACTCGCTGGATATCAATGGATGGGATTTGAAAAAGGCGCTGAAGCTGTTT
>Ga0194044_10000270_pt1 | contig 25030 bp, 25 predicted proteins | sample JunL4417m_MetaG_FD_155460 | JGI IMG/M metagenome (GOLD analysis project Ga0194044, IMG submission 155460) | Anoxic zone freshwater microbial communities from boreal shield lake in IISD Experimental Lakes Area, Ontario, Canada - Jun2016-L442-17m | ecosystem: Environmental > Aquatic > Freshwater...
GGTGTGTCCCCCTTGTAGCACGGCAGCGCATCAATGTCCATGATGTGCGGCTTGCCCTTGATTTGTTTGCGTGGGATGACGTAGTGCGCAAACATGGGTCGCTTAAGTTGCTCGTGCGGCACTGCACCGTGCACGGTTCGCGCAATCATTTTATACAGTTTGAATTCAGGATATCTCTCGTCACCGTTCTTTTTGTACAACACATTGCGTCCTTTGTCGTCCTTCAGCCACTCCACGACCACGCTGGCAATCCGGCTCTCTTTCAGAGTGGCGGCATATTCGGCCTCGTCCCGAATGTCCTCCACAAAATAGTCAAACAGCGAGCACGCCAGGCGGCACAGGTCAAAACTGGGATTGGGATCCAGACGTGGTTTTTTCAGGTTCATATAGGGTTCGCAATTGTACTGCGTTGCGGCGTCCCCGCCCCGGTCAAAACTGTCGCTGCACATCGTTTGTCCCCGGTACTTGTAAACCGCGCGCCCAAAATCAATAATTTTCATGATGCGACCATGCGTGGGAACCCGGTAATGTATCCCATTGTAATGGTAGTGCAGGAACTTCTTGTCGGTTTTGACGAACATGATGTTGTTCGTGTGCAGGTCGTTGTGCGTGAATGCAAACATGTGCTGGTACGCAATAAGCGCCATAATGACCTGCAACATGGTGGCGGTCCACTCAGGATCGGTCAGCTCGTTCTTGCCGCACATGAGGCTGTCCAACGTGTTGTCACACTTCTCCATTATGATGGCATGTACTGGGAAATTGTAAATGTGGGCGTTGTGCACTTCGTCGTCGTCACATTCATTATCGTATTCAGAATCGTCGTTGTCGCTGCATTCGGAATCAGTTCCGCCATTGTCTTCACTGCATGTGTCATTGTCGCCATCATTGCGTGAGTTGAACGGTTGATTGTTGCTGTCGTCGTCGGATGAACGCGAAGAACATGAATCGCTACTGGACTGGCTGCTGGACTGGCTAGATCTGGAACGCGCACAAATGAGCTCTTGATCAGGTTCTGAAACAGCGCATTCTTCTAATGGCAATTCTGATACAATCGCATCGGTCTCAGTTATGGATGGCACAAACAAGCCGTCAAAATCACACGCGTCAGTGTCAAATGCATCCGAATCCAACAGCACTTCGTCCAACTCCTCGCCAATCCGCACATTGGGTTTGGCTTTGTTAATAAATGATGCCGCCGAGTCAAAAAAGTCGGATGGGATTTCATCCATCCGAAACAGCTCATTCCGATTTTTTAAAAAAAAGTCGCATGTGCTAAAATATTCCAATTCATCGTATGCATTGACCGTGAATTCATCTTGATTTGCCAAAAATGACCCGTAAAAATCAAGTCCGTGCACAAACCCGTGCGTGTGCAGCACGCGACTGGTCAAATACGTGAAAAATGAATCCACGTATGACGAATTATTAATGTCGTGCATTTTTTTCTGATGGACTGATTTATTCACAGCAATGCTCTCATCGTATTTGGGCAACGCCAATAAATCAGCTGCATTCATGTCATACTTTCCTGACAAATATTTGATGGGATCCAGCAGCGGTGAATATTTTATGAACACCGTGGTTTTTGCAATTGTTTCATCTTCCGAATCAAGCGTGGCCACAACCGTGTTTTTATTCGCGCCGGATGCAACCGTTGTGACATGACACCGATGGTTTAAATTGATGGCTTCATGATTTGATTCCGACAATGAAAAAAAGCGACAATACAATGGAATGTAGTTTTGCAAATTGTGCAGCCCAGTTTTTGCATTCTCTAAAGATTCAAACAGCCGCGGATGTTTGTGTTTGCAATACATCAATTCAAATGGTGTTGTCATTGTTTTGACAGAGAGAAATGTAATATATAAATTTATATAAATGGATTTGTATGTTAATTCATATTAATAATATTGGTTTTAAACTAATTTTCAAAAGAAAACCATAAAAATTGAATTTCAATAAACAACAACGACAACAACCACAATCACAACAACAACCACAACAACCACAACAACCACAACAACCACAACAACCATCATTATTAATGATAACCATAAAAACAAAATATTAATAAATTGAGTTAAAGTAAAGGTGTAATATATATTATAAGCAAGAGGTAAAACATGGAAACAAAACCTAAGATAAGAGTAGTTATGTCTGCCTACCTAAATAAAGAAAAAAATAAAAGAATTGTAGATCTAGCATTTTGCTGTGTTTATTCTTTACTATCTCAATCCTACGAAAATTTTGAAATATTTATTCATCATGACGGACCATTAGATGACCCAAATTTAGCTAATGAATTTAGAAGACTAAGCCCAAAAATAACATTCTTAGACAATCTTGAAAAAACTGGTTGTTGGGGATTTCACCATCGTCACCCTACTGCAATGATAGAACCTCATGCCGATTGGGTTTTATTTACAAACGAAGATAATTATTATGCTCCAGAATTTTTTAATTTGATGATGAAAGCAACAGAAAGTAAAGACACAGGAATGGTTTGTTGCAATATGATCCATTCATATTTTAATTGGTCGCCTTTTGAAACTAGCCCTATTGTCAACGGAATAGACATGGGGGCTTTTATATCAAGAATGGACTTAGTTAAAACTACAGAATGGACAGATTTTTGTAGTGGTGCAGATGGAATATACGCAGAGAAAATAGCACAAAAAACAGAACCTGTAAAAATACAAAGTTACTTATTTGTTCACAATTAAATAAATTTTAATATTTCATTTTCAATATTTATTGTGTGTTTACAATGTTTATAATATTCTTCTGTTATTTGTTTTTCTGTAAGTTGATGATGAAGACCAATTCCTTTAGTAATATCGCTGGCTGGAATCTTATCTTTTACTTGGTTTTTTCTTTGCAGTGTAAATTTATTCCAAGGAGAGAATGCGTACCATAATATTGTAAAATCATCAGTGTTATAATTTGCGTAATGTCTACCTATATTATACACATTATTTTCTTTGCTCAACAATCTGCATCTTCTGTAATTATCATCCAAATACCCATAATAGTTTTGTGTATATATGTCTTTTTTATGTGATGGAAATGTCTCATTACATGGATCAACCATTATATATGATCTAACAACTAAGCTTTTTGATTTATTTTCCGTCAATTGATTAAATTTTCCAATTAAAAACTCTGTAGTATTTAATGTCATTCTCCAACCATCTACATTTTTTTCTATATCCATCACTTCATTATCACAATCCTGTGCATCAAATTTATTGATAATATTGGTTTTAAACTAATTTTCAAAAGAAAACCATTAAAATTGAATTTCAATAAACAACCCACAACAACCACAACCACAACCACAGCCACAACAACAACACGAAGATCAATATGACCGAACCCAAACAAACCGTTGGCGAATGCGGCGTTTGCAGCAATTCGTTGCCAGTTGGTGCCAATCATGCATACACCGCGTGCAAGCACTTATTCTGCATATCCTGTTTGCTAAAATGGCACAAGACGAATCCAAAGGCCACATGTCCAATGTGTCGTGCGCCATTGTATGAAGATAAAGCAATAGCCCAAGCCCAAGAAGCAGTGCAAGATGAAGCATTTGTGTATGAACCGGAACAAGCACAAGGAGCCTGGATGACACTACAAGAAATGGATTTAACCAATGAGGAACAGTCCATGCATGATCACATGATGTATGTAGTGAATGCTCATGCTGAGCATTATTGTCGCAACAATCCCACGCGCACTTACATGGGAACTAACAGTCTTCGCACCATTCCGAACCGAGAGAGCGATTACGACAGAATTGATATTGGCATTGAAGTTGGCACCCAGAATTTAAACTGTCATTACATAATTGAATTGCGCAACTCATCTCGTGCATTTCGCTACAAATTTGGACGCATTGAAGACATAAAAATGATGCATCCCATGTTTCAGGGCATCTCGTTCTTTGTTTTCCGAGAGTTGATTGATCGTTTAGACAATGACACCGGATACATGCAAACGGTGTGGTCCCATGAAACACAGTTGATTGCCATGCAGGGGGGTGATGTGAAATCACTCCGACAATATGTGCCAAGAGTGCGGATGAGCGAGTGAATCAAATTATAAAATCATAATCCAAATAAACACATAAAGAATGTGCAATAAATCACAATTAATACTATCAAATTTGTAAAAATCATAACAACAATGCCATCTTTTTTCAAACATGCAAGAGGTGTGCAAAAGTCCACACATGCGCACAAACCTATTTTTCATGGTTTAAAAAAACCCCAGAGTTATTTAAGTGGATTTGTGCCTCAAAGCTGGTTTTTTGCGCCAGCACCAGAGCCAGTTTCAACCATGTTTGAGACCAACGACTGCCTTTGGTACTACGGAACCCTTTATGTCAAAGAAGCGGTTGCTGTTGCAAGAATGCACGACCAGCAACAAATTCAAGAGCCCAAACAATCCACAGAGGACACCCATTGCATGGATGTTTTTGATGATGATGACACGGAGAGCATTTCAAGCGGCAATGGCAGCATTAGTGCATTCAAACATCCGCGCAACATCGGCAAACAAAACCAGCTCAAATACTTGAAGGACGGCATGCGGTTGCGGCACATGATTTTATTGAACCGTGCAAATCATGAATGGAATGAATGGTTTGCCATGTTTGATGCGGACACCAATCGCATCATTCGCACCCCGGATGGGGTTGCATTTGACACATTGCGCCAGTTTGCTCGTCTGCATTGCAACGAAGTTTTGTCCACGGATTCGTCTTCATCTAACGTGTGGTCCGATCCACATTTTCAGTACCAAGACGCGGATGGTCAATGGCACCCATTGTCCAATTTGAAACATTAACCACTAGAATTGCTAATATAGATGTATCCTGGAAGAAAATTCATTCAATGAAAATTCAAATATAATAACAATGTATATATCATTATTATTATCATTATCATTATCATCATTATTATATCAATATTTCAATAAAAATGTCTCTGCAGTTCAATCAGTTCTTCATTAAACGGCACATCACGACCTTTTCCATCCTGGTGTTTTTAGCGGCATTTGCGACAATTCAGGCATTTAAGCCCCGGTTCATGTACAATGAGGACGGCAGTTTGCGCCAGTTCGGTATCGGATTCCAGCGAAAAACGGTGGTTCCGGCATGGCTGGTTGCCATCGTGCTCGCAATTCTCTCCTATTTGCTGGTTCTGTGCGCATCCACCCCTCTAATGAGTTGGTGAAAATATCAGATTCATTCTGCACATTATTCGGATGTTTTGTAAACGACTGCGGGTTTGGTGGATGGGGTGGGTGCGGGTTTTGCAGCGGCAGCATCGTTCAATTCATCAATGTCAATGGCGCACGGTGAGTTTTCTTGCGCAATGATGAAAGTGAGGTCTGACATTAAATTCAATGTCAACACATAAAATACGAATTTGGCAACGCTTTCTTTGGTCCGCACGTAGTCCACAAAAGTGGATTTCGCATCAGGCACCGCTAATGCATTTATATATTTATCAGATTTCAACTCGTCAAATTTTTTACTGGCATTAACCGAATCCGGCGCATTTGCGGATGTGGTCAGCATGCTAAACAGAGCCCAGGGGTCCTCCTTCATGTAATCCAAGTATTTTTGAATTTTATCAGTGCCGGGGTCTTTGCGCAGTATGCTGTCCATGAATGACACCAACCCATTCAGTTTGATGAACAGATAGCCAAACGTGTTTCCAAACGGTTGCAGCCATATGTACATGTATTCCAAGCACCAAAACAGGGGCACAAACATCACCGCAAATGTTGCAAATGAAGACCATGCTGCCAATCCATAATTTGGAGTGTTGCACTGCTGCTGCAATGAAATGAATGTCAAACAGAATTGGGTCAACCAAATGATGACTAAAAAAATGAATGCATATGCATATGATTTGGCAGCGGGGGGACCCGGAGTAGTGGATTCGGCAGCATCGGCATCCGCATTGCTGTTTTTATTATAATCAACCCACAAATACACCAGGGTGATGATGCTGTAAATTCCCAGATTTAACATTCCATTGTTGGATGATGAAGCGACAGCACTAGGCGGACTCGTGGGCGCTACAACCATGTCTTATTTAATTTATTTTGTATTGTTCGGTTGGACTTTATGCACAGTATAAACATTGTGTATAAATTAATTTGAAATTTTAATGGCATAATATAAACATCAACATCTAAGAGAGCTAATCAATTCAATGCCATCTTATTCCGGTAATAATACAACCCATGCAGCAGCCCCGTCCCTCATTGAACCCGGTGTCAAATACTTTTTCGGAGGGGTGTTGAAGGAGTGCAACCGGTTGCGCGAAGAGTATCACAACACCGTGTTCAACGCTTGCATGCTGGGATTGTTCGCCCTGATTTTAGGGGCATTGCTGTATTATAAGCGCCGAAGCAAACCGACCCCGGAACAGCAAGTCGTGATTCGGCGAAAGCAGCAGGAATACATTCTCTCTAAATTGCGGATGGTGAATGCCGCAAATCACGCTGCATCGCGTGGCAACTTCATGACCGGGCTTCCTAAATGGGAAGTTCCCGAAGTGGAACTGATTAAAAATCGCAAAATATTTTTATGAGAAGCATTATGCGCACGCGCTTGATATAAATAATATGCAACATATATAATACAAGAAACCTAGATAGATTATCAAAACATAAATCATGGAACCAATTAATGCAACAAAGGCGGCACCCAATAACCCGATTACTAATGTCAGCAAGCCTGAATATGTGGATGCGCTGAACGAATATTATGGGTACAAACATAACTATGACGAGAGATATGAAGAACAAAAGAACGCCATCAAAGAATCCTCCCTGACTATTCAGCAAAAACGGGCCAAAATCATGCAGCTTAAGCGCAACCGCAAATGCGTGGCGTGCGGCCAAAGTGGCGGAACCCATTTCACAAATGAGGACGGCGTGCTTCGCGCGCAGTGCGGCAACCGGTCGCAACCCTGCTCCCTCCGCATTGAAATCGTGAAAGGGAAGTTCATGAGTTTAGAGGAGTTGGCAAATGCATCCCTGCACAACGCCGACGTGCTGAAGGATCACATCATAAAAACCAAACTGGATTTGCTGTTTAACTACACCACCGAAGAGGAAGCGCTGCGCAAGTTTGAAACGGATCGCGCGGCTTTAGACCAGGCGCTGGACCTGTACGGCGGATTTCGGCAAAAGTATTTGGATGTTGTGCGTAATCCAGAGCGCCGCGAAGAAGTGGAGGCGCTCACTGCCGAGTTTTATGCGGCTGTGCAGGAATTTAAGGACCGGATGCACCAGTTTGCGGATTCCAACACGGAATCTTTCATCAGAGACGCGGTGGCACTCTACATTGGAAAAATTGAGCCGCTGAATAATAAACTAATGGAAACAAAATACGTGTATTCTGCCATGGAACGCGACAATGGTTTAGGGAATGACATGTTTCGTTTGGTACAGAAACCTTATACACTGGAGCAGCTGGAGTTTGAGATTGATGTGCCGAGCATCACGGTGGAGGCACGAAACCGACAACTGCGCGAACGGCTGGCGCGCAAGCGCAAAGATCATCTCGCCGCATACATTTTCAACTGGACTAAGGATCAAGAGAGAATCACGGGAGATGTGTATGAAGTGGCGAATCTGGACGGTCCCGACACCGGCAAGGACGAACTCATTGATTTCATTGTGGAGAACGGCGTGCCCACCACCAAATACGGAAAAAAAAGACAGAGAGAAAGCCACACTTAGGATAGATAAATCCAAGTGAAAAATATAATATGTGATTATTCTATCGCGTCGTCATCATGTTTGCTCTGAACCACATTTCATGGCCGGCATTCATCATCAGTTTCGCAATTGGCGTGTTTTACATCTACATTTCTCTCCCCAAACAGCGGGTTGTCGTCGTTTATCCCACGCAGGACAACGAATCCTATTTCAACTTTAGGGATAAGGCGCACAATTGCTTCCGATTTGAACAAGAGATGAAGCCCTGCCCCGCCGATGATGACAATCTTAAAACCATTCCTATGCAAACCTAATGCTGTTCTATGCAACCACGTTCAATCACGTTTGAAAATTATTTATTTAATCACATTGTATTAAATATATTACACAATTTGACACATGAAAATTTGTTATGGCACTGCCAATCATAACATTGATGTCACAAATATATGCATGCAAATGTTAAAACAGAATGATGTAATTGAAATTCCTTCAGGAGATATGAATAGAGCAAGTTATTTCACCGATCCTTTGGTTTTCGTTCATAAATTCATACTTATTGAAACTGACGACGACGTTATCACTGCATATGATGAATTCACGAGTATAAAAATAAACCTTGTTGATAACACAATAACCACTGCAGTTGATGAAATATTAGTAAAAAATGATTTTAGTAGAGTGCATGTTGAAGGTGGTAGTTGGGGTCATTGCATCAATAATTTTTTTGAAGTATGGAAAAAAAGTGACACAATAAATATGTTTGTAAATAAATATGATAATTTTTCTGGATATACTCCAGTTAGTTTAGGTTGGAATTGTGCACCCGCAATAATCCGTGCGAATGATTACAATTTTAGAAAATCTAATGGGTATTTAACATGTCCATTTGACCTTGTAGTTACACCATATAATGGACTATGTCAGATTCTTTTAGATAATTTTGATAAAAGTAAATTTTTTAATCTAAGAATAGAGTATGACCCTATAAATAAACAGAACTGTATATTGAATGATTATGATATGTGGTTTAATCATGAATCTGAAAAATTAGAGAATAATGATAAAGTAGAATGGTATCCCGGAAAATGGTCTGAAAACAATTTTCAATTGTTTAAAGAACGATATGAACGACGGATAGAAAATTTCAATAATTATATTAATAATAAAAATATTTTATTTATAATAGAAAATCCACACGATGATGTTAATATTTTAATTGATATTATAAAAGTAAAATACCCTACTTTAAAATTCAAAATAATGCACACGACTAATTCTGGCGAATTATATTTTAATCAACATCTACATTCACCTGGATTCCCTAAAAAATAAATCATCTACAATTTTGTTTTTTTATGAATTTACTGTATTACCGAAATGAAAACAGTGATGACTATATTATAATTGAAATTCAAATATAATGAAAATACAATATAGCAATATATTCATTATATTTAATCCATTTATTACATTCATTGCATTTGACCATGGATTTTGATTCGCATGATGCCGCCAAATTATACAAGGTGTTTCACGGGCTGTATTCGGACATGCAGAGCGCACATGCTGAATGCAAATCAAAGCAATTGGAACCCACCGTGAAGCCGATTGACTCGTGGAGAAAGTTGCCGCTGCCCGCCGATATGCGACAGCAGCTGCTGTCTTCGGGGGGATCTGAATCAATGGAGAGCACCTATTTTCCTGAACAAATCCAGTATCACATCTTGAATGAACAAAGCACGGCCATAACATACCAATTCACGGTCACCAATCCCAATGGAACCAGTCGTGCCATTGTGCTGCATTTCGTCGTGTTCAACACTCCCAGCCCTGATTTGAAAAAAATGCTGGCGCGTGCGAAGCGCGTGTGTGCGCTCATACACCTGGTTTCAATGCACGCCTCCCGAAGCACGTGTTCCGCCACGCTGAACATCTTCATTTACATGACAAAATTTAAAAAGCTGTTTCCAGTCGCACGGGGCCAAGCGCTTGAAGCTGAACACGCCAACACAGGGCTTTCATATCACTGCGCACGAAATAACGACCTTGTGGTGTACCGCAAGCAGGAGTGGTTCAAGGTGCTGATTCACGAGTTGTTTCACGCATTTGGGCTCTCGTTCATTGAATCTGACATGCCTCCGGGTGTGGATGCCGCCATGCAGGCCATGCTGAAAAAAACGTATGCCATTGCAACCCCCGTGCGGGTTTATGAAACATATTGTGAGATATGGGCCCGCGTGCTAAACGTGTGTTTTGCGTGTTTTTCACCAAGCGATGAATCCAAATTCAGTGGGGGTGGGGATAGTAACCCCATTTTAAATCTGAAGCTCAACGCTTTCAGCGAATGCGTTATGGACGGCCTGCATCGGGATGCACAGTTCGCCCTGCAGCAATTTGCCCAAATCATGCGCTATATGGATATCCCTTATTCCGTCATGTGCAATCCGACGAAGGATAACCGAGCCATTGTGGCCGAAAAATACCATGAAAACACCAATGTGTTTGCGTATTATGTAATGACATGTGCCCTGCTCAATTCCCCCGACACATTTTTGGTGTGGTGCTATAAAAACAACCCCACTTCGGCAGCAAAACCCCGAGCCAACATCATGCAGTTTCGCACCATTCCGGCCAATTTCAACGGGTTCATGGAAATGCTGCATCATTGCAAGCGTCTGTGCCCTGACCCGCCCATGAATCCAGACGCGGATGTGCTGGGGTCAACCATGCGTATGACGACGCCCCAGGCTCAAAATGAGTAGAGTAGCCCGATACGAGGGGGCCAAAACGAGTAGTCCGATACGAGAAGCGTTATCGCCTAATTTTAGTGAAAAATTGATTTGAAATGTTTCACTAAAATTCAATCACACGAACCAACCCATTCCATATCATCACAAATGGGTATCAAACACTTGAACCAATTTGTCAGGCGGGAGTGCCCGGGAGCAATCAAAACCATTTCATTTGCCGAGCTGGCAGGCAAGGTTGTTGTCGTGGATGCCAGTATCTACATCTATCAGTTCCTTGCAAACCAAGCGTTGCTGGAAAACATGTACACCATGATCATGCTGTTTCAAATGCATGGCATCGTGCCGGTGTTTATATTTGATGGCAAACCGCCGGACGAAAAGCGCAACCTTTTAAATAAGCGACAGCAATCAAAACGGGTTGCAGAAATGCATTACAACAAGGTGAAGATGCAATTGGACTTGACTCGCTGCCGAAATCCGGACGATGAGCATTTGTTGAAGGCGTTGAAGCGCCGATTCATTCGTTTGCACGATGCCGATTTGGAACGCGTCAAAGCCTTGATGCAGGCACTCGGTGTCAATTACATCGTGGCTCCCGGCGAGGCAGACGCGATGTGTGCGCAAATGGTGCTGAAACGCAAAGCGCATGCGTGCATGTCCGATGACACCGACATGTTTGTGTATGGATGTCCGCGCGTATTACGGCATTTGAATTTGATGGATGGAACATTCACAATGTATGACATGTCCAAAATTCTGAATCTGCTGGGAATCACAATGACCGAATTTCGCCAAATTTGTGTGGTTTCAGGAACCGATTACAACTGCCCCAGCACCAACGCCAGCACCAACGCCAGCACCAACGCCAGCACCACCGCCAGCACCAACGCCATCACCACTGCAATGCAATCACATTCACAATTGCATTTGAAACTCACATTGAAACTGTTCAAACAATACAAAAAATGCATTCAAGAAGCCGCAGAAACGAACGACATCGTTGCCACCGACTTTTACACCTGGCTGCATCACAACTGCAACGCAATCAATCCACGCTTGAAGTTTGATCACGTGGCCATTACTTCAATTGACGAAATGTTCAACATGACACATGTCAAATTAAAGCATGCCAATGTCAACGTTAACAAAACGATTGACCACGAACTACTGCGCAAAGTCATGGCGCATGAAAATTTCATATTTGTGTAAAACCTGTCACCAAAATCAACTATGTTGGAAAAACAAATAAACGATTCAGGAGATAACCAATGACATTTCCTGTGAAAAGCAATTAAATATTATACACGATGTGTATATAATATTTAGACATAACATTTGAATCATGGACCCATCATCATCATTATCATCAGACAGAACCAAGGCAGAACGACAAGCGCAGGTGAAACCCATACTGGAAAAGTTGTCAGAATTAAAGCTGCATGCATCTAAATTCGCCGCCGTAAAGGCGCTCATGCTGCAAATCCAGGACTACGTTAAAAACGGGGAACCGCAACATGTCAATATCATTTTCCCTGAATTTGGCCGGCGCATCAAGGGCACGCTGGAAACCAACCGGCACGTGGAATCCAGCATCAAACTATCAGAAAACCTACGGTTTTCCGAACCTTTCCCTTAAGAATTTACGTCCCAAGTTGGGGGTGGGGGCGCTTGTCGTCCCCCACTTAGTACACAATGTGCTCGTCAATCCATTTTTTCAGTTGCGCGCAGGTGGGCTCCATGATTTTGTTCAGCCCGTCGGCATATGCTTGGTAATTGGATTCATTGTCCTGCATCAAAAGCAGAGTATTGTGCACAATATTCAGCATCTCGGGCGTATAAATATCCACGATGGTTATAAAAATGTCGTCCACTGTATTGGAAGACCCAGACATTTCTCTTCCCCCCACCGAACTGCTGTCATCGTCATCGTTTGTGATGGGTTTCATTTTATAAGGCTTTGAATTGGTCACATTTGGTGGCAGCGTCATGATATCGGGTGACAACTGATCATCCAGTATGAACTTGTACATGGTGAGCGTCTGCAGGATGTGCGGCTTATCGGTTTGTGAGTAAGTTCGTATCAGTTTATTTATGCCAGCCTTGGACATGTCAATCAGAAGCGCGTATAACCGGTGATGCACCGATACAGCGGCGTCCGCCTTGTAATGCGCGTAAAACTTTTTGAAGCGGTGAAACACATTGAACAAAAAATACAGGTCTTCTTTGGTGTCGTTGTTGTACCAGCGCGCCATGGATTGTGAGTAGTTGGGCGGTTGCAGCGTCATGATATTGTTTTGGATGGTCAACTTGGTTCCAACGGGGTAAAACGTGAGCAACGCAATTTGAAGAATGGCTTGCAGCGGTTCCAAAATGGTCTCAAACCGCTCTTTTTTTCGGCGCGAACTAACAGTCTTGTACAACAACTGTAATGTAGACTGCATTTTGGTAGTTAATATTTGCAAATTTATTATTAATATAAACAATAATATAAGTTTTATATTATTATTAATGCATTGTTTGTAATAATTCATTGCCAGGGTTTGAACGTCTATTATCAATGTTTCAAGAAAATATTGTTTTGCTGAATGATTTTATTGCATGGTATTCCATGCTTGTCACACCAGCTGATGCATTTGATCACGTTCTGCCGTTTCATGGATTCCAGTTTTTCCGCGTGTCCCCTGTTTAGAATTAAGTGGAGGGTTGCATTGATTGTTTCCATTTGTTGCTGTCCAATGATGGCATTGCATTCCTCAATCTTGTTCAAAAAATGCGAGTCATGCTCCATTGGCATAATGGAGGTCATTGCGGCATTCTGTGGAAATTCCTCCAACTGTTTGAACATGGCACGCAGGTGCGGAAGCAGTGCATCCGACGTTTTAAGCCGGAAATGTTTGCACACAATGTACCGTTCTGAATTGGCGTGTCGGCTGGTGCACGGTTTTGATACAAACACCTCCTTGTACAAGTTGCACAACACGTACAATATGTCAATCGTGGGTTTGGTGAATGTGTCAAACACCTTCAGGATGAAATGCCCACCCGTTTTTTGCAGTGCCAACGCAAACCCCATTTCTGCGGCCAGCAGGCAAGACACCATTGATTCTTGGTTGTTGAAATCGCACGAAAAATCAAACCCTCCATCCGCCGTTATAAATTCACACGTGTTTTGATACTTGGATACGCAGTGCTCAAAGTTCTTCAATGAAATGATGTTTCCCGTTCCGTCCGCACCGGTTTCAATGCAGACACGATTTCGGTGCATTTCTAAAAACCCTTTGCTTTTCTTCCATCCGGGACAGGAAGTGTCCTGGTTCAACAACGTCATTCCGATATGCACATCGTGTTGCGTGTCAGGGAATTGCCTGGACCGAATGTGCACCAGGGCTTCTATGAATCCACCGGGGCCTTCCGCCAAATGAAACGACGTCATGCGCTTAAGATCAAACAACGAGTTGAAAAATGTGGCGCACAGTTCAATCATCTTGTAAAATGACCGTGACAACGGGCGCAGTTTGCTGACCGTGTATGTTTTGCAATTTGGGATTGCAGTGTGAATGAACTCAAATGGGTTTGTGTATTTTTTAACGGAATCCCAAACTTCCTCTCCGCATTCTTCAATTTGCGCTTTGATTTCACACAGATACATGTTTAGTGTGTGGGAAACCAACATTGTGGATGCTGCAGTGGTTGCAGACGATGAAGCAATTTCAAATAAAGAACCATCCTCTTCTTCCACCGGGATATTTAAATTGTGCAATTTTGGCAACTCAAAATAATACGCCATAATTTGGGTATACGCTTATATGCTTATGGGTGAATGCGTGAACTAATTATAACATTACCATGCAAACGGTTTATGTTGTTTTCATTGGTTTTAATGTTTTCATTGCACAATCCAGGCATAATCAAATCAATCATCCAAATATTCATATGTTTCTTCGCCTAATTCGGATGAAGTGTCAACCAAAACTTCTTGTTTTTTTTCACGTCGTTTGGGTAACGGTTTGCCTTTTGCATTGGAACCGATGTTAGATCTAGATCCAGATCCGACATCTGCCTCATCATTATTCATATTGTCGTCATCTGCGTCCTCATCTTCATCGTCATCCTCATCCTCATCATCATCATCTTCCTCATCCTCATCCTCGTCGTCCTCGTCGTCTTTGTCATCGTCATCATCATCTCCGCTATTGTCCACCACAAAACCATCTTTTAAATATCCATCCTTCGTTTTTCGGTGCGCCGGAATTGAATCCAGTTCATCTTCTTCATTGTCATCGTCTTCGCAATTGACCAAAGTGTCAAATCCGCCAAACAAAAAATCATACATTTTGTCCCATTTTTCCAGAGTTAACGGAATGACCCGATGCTGAGATGACATGTCCTTGGCCACCAGTGCACACGCTCCAAAAAATAGAATGGTATCTACCGGTGGAGGAAATTCATATTTGTTTTCTTGTCCCGCATTGCCATCCTCGCGAGCCCACAGCTCCACCATAAAACGTTCATCCGTTGCAGTCGGTCCAGAATAAGCCCATTCTGCGCGAATTTCAAATCCTGATGAGGTTTTGTATTTGCATTTTTTGCACAATTCTAGCGGGGTGTACGCATCAATTTGAGAAGCACGCAAATCTCCATTGCGTTCAACGATTATAACGGGCACACTTGAAGCAGGTTTTGGTTTGAGTGGCATTGGATGTGAGAGAAACAAGGATTGAATTGGAGTACATTATCTCAATTCATGGGTTTAAATCATTTGTTTCATATATTTTATTAACAGTGATTGATTTGCGATACGTTGCAAATCCACAATACCCCACGATACGTTGTAAATCCACGATACGTTGTAAATCCGCAAAAACTATGTAAATATAACTTAATCTGATCATTTATAATTGTCTAATTCATGTTTTGGGTTGTCCAAGTGGTAATTGTGTCTTTAGTGATTATTTTTTTATTACATAATTTATATTGTTTTTTCAAAGAAACCTTAACGGTTCCCAAAATGAAGGACATGGTGAAACGTCCGCAACAAAAGTATGACACATTGTTTAGGGAACTGCGCATGCACAATGAAGAACCCAATGGCAATGCAGAAAATGATGTTGCGCATGCAAATGCTGCAATGAAAAATGAATTGAAGCGTTACTTGGAAGAACTTAATGCGCCACAATCGCAGTCGCAATCGCACCCACAATCACAGTCGCAACAACAACCAGAACCCGAACCACATCCACAATCCAATTCAAATTTCATAGAAATTGGATCAGCATATCAATAATTAATGATTTATTGAAATCATATTAAAGCATTCAACACATTGAAATGTACATCACAATTCACACACAATGCAAACCCCAAGCAACTGGATCAAGAAACTGAATCCATTCCAGTTGATTGTGCAAGAACGATTCATGGAGGTACTTGAAATTTATTATGAAAATCATGTTCATAAGAAATTTTTAGCGGATGTGTATGCCGTTATTCCTAAAGGGAAAAAATGCGCAATCTGGTTTACAAACAAGCAGTGCTGGATGTTTCAAATTGCGAAGCGTCCTTATCAACCACCCAACCAAACCAACCAAACCAACCAAACCAATCAACCAAAACAACCAAAACAGCTGGAAGCAGTGTCATTTGACGACATTCGCATGCTGACCATGCCGTGCATGGATGACGCCTGGTATCATGGCGAAGGCACAATATTGTATGGAACGCACATGTATGACAAAAAACGATTCAGCGTGGAGAACGTGCATTATTTTTGCGGTGTAAAACAACAAAATGATGGGAGCATGAACCGGTTCATTGATTTTTTTGATTCTTTGAAAAAATGCAAAATGGAAGCGGCGCAACTGCAGTTCTTCATGCCAATCATGCACACCTCATTCAACGACGCATTAAATGATGCGATGAAGATGATCTCATATGAAGTGTTTTGCATTCAACACCGATTTTTGCAACGGACTTGCTCTGAATATAAAAATTTGCTCATTCATTTAGCAGAACAACAACCATGTTCACATGCACAGTCACAGTCACATCAACCACAATCGCAGCCTTCTCAATCATTTTTTCCAAAACAGTCACATGTCATAACAGCCACAACAGCCGCAACAGCCACAACAGCCACAACAGCCACAACAGCCGCAACAGCCACAACAGCCGCAACAGCCACAACAGTCACAACCATTGCAAAAGCCCCCTCAATTCGTACATTCCTTATAAAGCCGGATGCCCAAAATGACATATATTATGTTTTGCACAACAAGGATGATCCCATCACGGATAAAACAATGATTGCACACATCCCGAATTATAAAACCAGTGTCATGATGAATTCAATATTCAGGAACATCAAAGAAAACCGAAATTTGGATGCATTGGAAGAGAGCGACGACGAAGACGAATTCGTTGACAAGGACAAGAACACAACCCAGTTTGTGAATTTGAACAAGTGTGTGCGCATGACGTGCGCGTTCAATCATCGGTTTAAACGATGGCAGCCTTGTGCTTGCGCTTAATTCATTCATTCATTCATTCATTCATTTTTGAGAGATAATGTGCATTTTTAGAAGGGCCCAAATACTGACAGCTATCACAAGGAACAGCAGCAAGTAAGGAAACAGAACCAAAAACCAGGACACGCGGATGTATCCAGCCGAGCAAAGACGGTTCAAAACCCACGTCCAAAGCAGCGTGAACAAAATATTTGCAAGAGTGACGCCGTTGGTGGATTTGCTAACGCTAAAATTCAAAGAGTTCAAAGATGGATGCAGTTTGGATTGGTTCACTTGCATGAAATTTGAAAACTCGTTCATGCTGAAATAAGCGCCAATCATGTAAACGACGGCAAGGGTGATGTACACCTTTGCAGGGGTGCAAAGCTCTTGATATAATGACATTGAAATGATTTTATTTATATTATATACATACATTAAATTATTTTAGCCACCCTCGCATTTGTTGTGGCACGAATGGCTGCAATGTCAATGAGTTTTTGAGGTGCAGGAGGTGCATTTGTGTTGAATGCGGGTTGATTCCAGGGGGATGCTGAATTCAGTTGATTGTTTCCCATCAATCCGCGATACATGTTTTGTGCTCCAATTTTTAAATTGTCCCACCCGGTTTGGATGTCCTGCGGAAACCCGCCGAAGACGAACCCTCCGCGCTTAGATCTGCTGCTCCGCTTGATTCGCTTTTTATGGTCGCTCCGCTTTTTATGGTCGCTCCGCTTAGACCTGCTGCTGCGCTTAGATCCGCCGCTCTTGCTTAATGCATTGGCATTCAATGTGGGAATCAACCGGTTGGCTTGATTCATGCCAGGCCCCCAAAATTCAGGCACGGGGATGGGCTGACCTGCGGGAACACCCGACTTGCTTAATGCGAAATGATTGCCTCCATTTACGCCATTCCATGCCGGCCCCACCGCTGTCGTGCGTGCCCAACCTCCCCAACCACCTTTTTTGCTGCGACTGCGTCTATTATTGCGTCGTGTTTTCATACGAGTTACTTATATGTATATATATAATATGGATTCATATTATAAATATTTTGTGTATTTGTGAAAAACACATAAAAACAAACAAAGAATTATAATCAATGGAATAATGTCTCACAATTTGCCTTACACAAACGCAGACATTCGTCCTAAATCAAAAATAATTGATTTATTATCATTAAATATGAAACATGCCGTCATCCCATCATTCAATGCATATGCGGCGCATGCATTGCAATCTATGAGCACATCCGCTAAATTGTTATTGGGATCCATTGCTGCGTGCATAAATGGAATTGTTCCGCGCGCTTTCAAATACACGGCCATGTCCATTTGCTTGTCCATCATTGAAGACGATTTGCAGCACAACCGCATGCCCGTAAAAATTCAATCTAGCATGTTAAATGATGTCATCGTAACTTTTGATGAAGAAAAAATAGAATAACAACATGGTTTTTGTTCATTCGTTGATTGAATGGTTCATTCAATGTCCACATGTGTTAGTAAGTGACGCCGACAACACATTTTTTTCAGCTTGAGTGCATCCATGACCTCCCCTTCAGGCGTTTTATTGATGTATTCCTTGGTCAAATAAATCACCTTCTCTGTGTCCATGCCGCGAGCCATTTTCAATCGTCTCACTTCGCTGAGATAGTATTCATATTTGTTGGCAATGACGTTGCCGCATGTGAAGCATTTCACAGGGATGATCATTGTGTTGCGATGAATGGATTATTTGGATTATGGATTCTGATCATTATATTACACCGTTATTTTTAAATCAATTTTTATGAATTTGAATTTGAATTTGAATTTGAATTTGAATTTGAATTTGAATTTGAATACAAGTTATTTTATTATGTAAAATAAAATTATGGAAATTTGTGAAAAATATTAACAATTTTTGTATCCTTTTAACATGCACCGTTCACATTTTCTTTTCTTTATTGTTTTTTTATTCCCGCCAGCTTTGCTTTTGTTTGCGTCCATGTGTGATTGAACACTCTTTCGCATTGCAGTTTTGTCGGATGGGTCTGGAATCGGGACTCCGTGTTTGTTGGCATATGCAGTAAGTTCAACAGTGCCCATTATATAAGCATTTGTGGGAGCGGGAGCAGGAGGTGGATTCATTATTTGTTCATATTTTCGTGTCATTTCTTCACCGGTCATGTCTCTTTTTTCAACATTTTTATGACGAATAATTGCAATGCGCATGTCCCTGCATTGCTCTCGTGTCTTAAATGAAAACACTGGAAGTCCCCTTGATTCCAATCGTTTGATTTGTTCATGGGTGATTGGCATGAGTTCTGGCAATATGAATGGTTTAAAATCAAACCTTATGTTGTAAGATGGGTCAATTGCGTGCATTAAATGAGTCATAAGTGCCATTTCATATTTTGCACGCCTTTTTGGTATTTTGCGTTTCATTTTGTATGTTCCAGAAAAAAAATTAAACTCCAGAGTGTTTTCATTGATGCAGCGTATTTCGCCCGATGCATGCAATCCGTATTGCAGCATATTTATTGGAATGCCATTTTCTTGCGCAACGTGGTCCAATTCACCGGTTTGGGACATGCGATAAAAAATTTGGTGATGCTTTGTTCCAAATTCGAACATGTTCATTGCTTTGGATGCATACAACTTCATTGGTTCCAATTGTTTGTCCATGCCCGTGGCAGTGTCCTTTGTAATGATGGATGCAATGATGTATGTGTACATTGCACCCGGTTCAAATTGAGATGGTGTCGGATTCACAAGAATTGGGCTCATCTCATGTATTATCTCTAAATGTGATGGATCATATGAGTCCAATGGAATGTAATAAAAACTGCCATCTTCACCTTGCATGCATTGCATGCTAACCCGCGTGGTTGGATTTTGAATTACTTTTCGGGTCATGCTTCTTTTTATAAAGTACAGTCCTTCAATTGGTGGTTTATTACTTCGCGTCTTTGAAGGCCGGAGCCAGCTTTCATGCACATCTGCGGCTGCAGCTTCACCCATTTTCTAAAAAAAATGATTGATATATTACAATTACATTTTAATGATTGGAATTTGCAACAGTTTATTCAATTATTTTTCTCGGGTTGCTCCTTAACTATTAATTGAATTTTGGGTTTTCTTCCTGACTTTTTTTTCTCTGGAACCGCAGCAACAGCAGCAGCAACAGCAGCAACAGCAACAGCAGCAGCAGCGGGCTTAGCAGCAGGAACAGCAGCAACAGCAGGAGCTTTTGTCTTTGGTTTTGTTGCAACAACCGGGACAATGACCGGGGCAACAACCGCAGCCTTGTCCAGTTCCTCTTGTTCCTGTTCCAATGCCGCCATCTGTTTTTCAAATGCGGTGGATGTGCCCAGCAGGCTCTTCACCACCAGTTCCGCATTGTCAATGGAACGCACCTTCTTGAACACAAAGTAGCGGTTGTAAAAGGAGATGCGGCGTTCATAGTCGCGCATGTCTGGCGCATCCCCCAAATCAGATGCCATTGCAGGCGTTTGCTTGATGCGTGCCATCATCTCCGCATACAGCTGCTCAAACATTCCAGTTCCGTCCGGCAGCCCGAGTTTCAATGCATCTTCTCGTGGCACCACCTCAAACCCGAAATTCGCCATCAACCGTTTCAAATATGCAAAGTTCACCAAATACTCACGAAACGTCTTGTTGATGGATTCCTGATACACGTCAATCGCATATCCCACACAAGTCTCGTCATCCAGAAACTCGGTGGCAGCATAAGCCTTGGTCACCTGCCACACGCGTTTCCCGTTGTGCAGCACGGCAATGCCATCACCCTCATCATACTGCTTTAGCGCGTTGAACATGGTTGCGCCGTCATACGTGGTGCCGATGAAGTAGCCACCAACCTCAGTGCACTCGCACACGTTGCGCAGAAAGTTGCACGCATTGGCGCGGGTTTCAAACATGTAGTGAATTGCGAACTGACATGACGACACGCTGAACCCGTTTTCGGCTTTGCCATATTCGCGATACACGCCTTCGCCCAACAGCGCCTTGTCCTTCGGCCCATCCCCGAACACGGCCTTTACAATTTGCTTGTATTTTTCGCCACTGATTCCAGCCCCGCTTTTCACATTCAATGCACTGTTGCCCTGGACAAACAGAGCCGACGGCATGATGCTGAACCGTTTGCAGTAGTCCAGATAGCGTGCGCACGCGCCGTCCAACTGGTTCTGAATGTTGTCCTTTGAAATGTCAATGCCGAACACGAACGACAGATTGGCATGGATCCATTTCGGAAGATCGCCGCCTTTGCCCACCGCAAAATCAATGAGCGTGTTGCCGCGCTTGCTCACGCCACCAATTAAAGCGCGCTTGACGAACAGGTTGTGGAAATCCCGAAGCCCGCGCGTAGTGGTGTCGCCCGAAGACGAGACGCGATTGTAATACACGTCATCATCGGCTATCTCATCCGGAATGTCTGCACCGGTCATGAGCATCTTCTTTGTGATCGGATTATGTATGGTGTGCCAATTGGAGTTGGCGACATGATAGGCATTGCCGTAGTTCTTCTGGCCGCTGCGATACTCTGCCGTTTTGTCGGTGCGCACGCGCAAAGGAACCCAGTGAAAGCGCGGGTCGGCAGACTCCGCATTGTATGCGCATTCAATAATGGTGCCGTCTTCAATGACCTCGTTTTCGGTGGTCAGCATGATGCCGCGATTTCCCGCCGCATCTGCGCGCAGCACCACGTTGCACACGTGTGCATCTGGGTCATACGGGTTTGTCGGATAAAATGGCACCGGTTTGTATGAGTCTTCGCCAGCGCCTCTGTTGTCGCTTCTATCCACTTTACGAGGCAGTTTTCCCTGTATCACATCCTCGCACGGATTTAAATGACCGTGCTTTTTTTCGTCAAACCCGACCCGCAGCGTCAGCGTTTTGAACTGCACGATCTGGTCATTTTTCGCGGTATTTACCCCATCCGTGTAAATGCTCGTCACTTTCGGTTGCCCGTTGGTGTCTTTTACCACCGTGGCTAGAAAGTCAATGGTGTTGGCTTCGGTGGGTTTCCATTTGAACGAAAGCGGCCACGTGATTTTGGACTTGGGCCCTGCAACATCACCGCCAACGTCTCCACCAGCGGGGGCATCAGCTGGCGTGAAAATGATTCCGTCCGTGTTGTATTCATATGAACTGGATTCAATCTGTGACATGAGCGTGGCGCAGCACTGGAAAATGCTTTGATCCTGTCCCGTGTATTTGAATTTTTTGTATTCAATTCGGATCGGGCATGTGGTTGCACCGCGAACAACGGAGCGCGCCCCCAACCGAGTGATTACCTCAACTAAGAGTGGCAGGCGGAACTTGCTCGCAGACGCTTCGGCTGAAGGCGGCACGAAATGCAGCGCACGCACGTCCTTGCCGGCAATGTAATACGCATCAAACGCGGCAAACAGGTTGATGAACCGGCCGCTCTTGTCGTGCAGGATGTGCTCGCCGTCCAAGAGCGTGTTGAATATCTTGTCTTCGGCGCTCTGCGCCCCCGTGAACTGCACGCGCATGTTGGTGTCAATCAGGTAAATGCGTCCCGTGGGCGAGACATAGAGCAGCTTGCGCGCGCCGTCGGCCTTGTCGGTCACCGTGTAATTGTTTCGCACATTGGGAATGGTGCAGTTTTCATTGACGGGCACAATGTTATGCAGCTGGAGCGTGTAAGATGACGGGCCAATGAAATTTTTTGGCAACAACTTGATTATGGCGATATCAACTTTGCCTTTTTCCCTCGGTTCCCGTTCCGGGTGCAACAAATGCATGTATTCTGACGCCACGCCCGAAAGTTCGGCCGCACCCACGGGATAGTTGGTGCCTTGCAGACCAGACATGACGGTCTTGATGGTTAGTCGCAGTGAATCCGCCAACTTGCGCGCGGAGCTGAACGCGGTTCCTTGCCCGACCGCATCGTTCAGCACCTCAATCTCAATTTCGTATTTGGGCTGGGACTCGGTGACCTGCGACTCGGCAAACGTGTGCGTTGGAATCATGCCATTACTGCCGCCGTTGCCATAGTCACGGCGCGATTCTTTGACGATACTCATGTCAACCACGAATGGAAATGCAGGGTTGCGAAACGTGCTGCGATTAATGTAGCGAAACGTTTTTTTGCTGCTGCGCCACGGGCCGACCACCGTCTTTGCGACGGAAGACGACTCGGCAAACTGTTTTTCTTTCTGCAGAGACAAGCGAAAATTGAAGTCGTCAAAATTGAGCGGGGGAATCATTTCACCGGCACCCCCTTCAAACCCCGTTTTTTGAACGAAGGTTGGCATGACCTTTTCCAGCGAATTGGTTTTGCAATACAACTGAATGTTGTGCAGACCTCGGATTTCGGTGCGAATGTCGGACATCTTGGGTTTGCCAGTGTGCGGGTCCAGGCTCTCGGAATTAATTTTGAGGGTGTAGTCATCCGTTTTTTCCATGACGAATCCGGACGACAGCAGGGTTTTGACGACGTTGTCAAAATCAATTTTGGTCGTGGATGCAACGTGTTTCAAATTGCGGGTTCCAAATCGCACCTCCAATTCAAGCGAGCCGCCGTCGGTTCGCAACACCCCGCCTAAATACCCTTCTATCATGTCATCAAACAATTCATGAGGGGGGGCTTGCTTTTGATGCGTCTGCATTGTGATTCGGGATCCGATGGTGTATATTAAGAGAGCATATTATTTAAATTCAATTTTACTATTTAATTTAGATAATTGGAGTGGGGTCAAATCTACAAAATAAGCTGTTTTGAAACTGAGTCATATAGTTCCTGTTTTTTCATTTTGGGCTTGAGCTGGATCTTCAGCTGGTGGCACATTTCAGTGAGTTCCGCAACGGTGTAAGAGCTCGCCGATTTAATGGGTTTCTGCAGGTTTTCAATGCGATAATGCGTTGTTCTTATTGCCGTCAACTGCGTTTCAGTGGCCGATGTCATGGTGAGTTGTTTGTTAGTACGCTCTATAATGTAAACCGGTTTATCGGATACCGCATCACTGATGAACTCGGCATGTACACGGTTGACCGGATTCACAAACACCGCATTCAGCGAGTTCAGATGCACCAGCACTTGGAACGTGTGCAACGAAATGCGCTGAGACATAATGTCGCCTTCAATGGTGGACGCCGCAAATTTGATTCCAGTGGTTTGCTTCAGTGCTTTGCCCTTTTCTCTCAACATAATTATTTGGTCGCGCTTGCCGTCCTGCTCGGCCGTGAACCGATTTGCTAGTTGCTCGTATTTGAATGTGCTGTTCATCATCACATAGAGACACCAAAACAGCGGGTCCTGGTTCAGTGCAGGGCGAAACACATTTTCAGCTGGTTTTGGTTGCATTTCTGGATGGTGTTGCATTGGCATTTCTGGCTTCTGTGATTGTTTTGATGATTGTTTTAATAATTTTTGTGGCTGGTGCTGCATTTGTATTGGTTTTGGTTGCATTTGCGTTGGTTGCATTGGTTGCATTGGTTTTTGTAGAATTGGTTGCATTGGTTTTTGTGGCATTGGTTGCACAGTCGTGTCATACAACATGACTTCGCGCAATTTAGTTAAAGCATTGTTGATGCTGGTTTGATTGGGATTGACCTTGTGCATGGTTTGGTTTAGTTAACATGCATTATCACAGTGCGTTTAAATCAATTGTACTTATTTGAATTCGTCATTTGGTTCATGTTCATGTTTGTCTATAAATAATATATTTTGTAACAATATAACACAATCCCATAATAATGTCAAGTCGGCCAGATAGTCCCGAACCCATCGGATATGATGTAGCTGCCGCAGATAGATATTTTGCAGCAGAAGCGGAAAAAAAAAGAAAAGACGAAGCAGAACGAGCAGCAGCAGAAGCAGCAGAAGCAGCACGATTGGCAAAAAACACAAATATGCAAGAATTGGATGGCGGTGCCAAAAGAAAACGAACTACAAAAACGAAAAAAATGAAGCGAAGGCACAAACGCAAACCTCATCGCAAATCCAAACGCGTCATGAAAAGATAAAATTAACTAATATAAAAAAACATATTAG
>Ga0194044_10000271_pt1 | contig 25003 bp, 34 predicted proteins | sample JunL4417m_MetaG_FD_155460 | JGI IMG/M metagenome (GOLD analysis project Ga0194044, IMG submission 155460) | Anoxic zone freshwater microbial communities from boreal shield lake in IISD Experimental Lakes Area, Ontario, Canada - Jun2016-L442-17m | ecosystem: Environmental > Aquatic > Freshwater...
AAATTCTAGACCATAAACCACGGCTGGTACCTGGCCATCGCGACGTAATTGTCGTGGACGTTCAATTTTTACATCTCTTTTTTGGGCAGTTAAGCTAAAAGTTTCTTTCATAACGAATATTTAACAATTAATATTTTAATAACTCATTCTAGAACGAATAATAATACTTTGCAAGACCCCGACCATTATGAGGTTTATAACCGCTGCACTACCGCCATAGCTGATAAATGGCAAGGCAATACCGACCACGGGCAAAATGCCAATATTCATACCAATATTAACGAACATTTCAACAAATATCAAGCCAATGACACCTAATATATACAGGGTAGCAAAATCATTGTTGGCCTGTTTTAAGCTGGCAATACACCGATAGAAAAAGACGGCGAAAAAAAGAAATACTAACCCCACCCCCAAAAAGCCCAATTCTTCAGCTACCACGGCAAAAATGAAATCCGTCTGACTTTCCGGTAAAAATTTGAGTTGCGATTGCGAGCCAAAGCCGACACCCCGACCAGTTAATCCACCAGAACCAACAGCGATGATAGCCTGAGCCACATTATAGCCTTGGTCCAGAGGGTCAAATGATGGATTAAAAAAAGTTAGCACTCGCTGTTTTTGATAATCTTTAAAATAAAACCCCCAGGCCCCAACAAATAAAATTGCCATAATTCCAACCAGAACAAAAATGTATTTTTTAGATAAACCTGCCGATAAAATGATAATGACCCATAAAACAAACAATAACATGGCCGACCCAAAATCTGGCTGGCGCATGACCAAGAAAAATAAAAACAACGTCGATAGACCGGTAACGATTAAATGTTTAATGGTGGAGGCGCGAAAACTGACTGCGGAAAAATAACGCGCTAAAAACAAAATCAAGGCAAACTTAACAAATTCGACTGGTTGACCGCCAAAACCGCCAATATAAAACCAGCCCTTAGTGCCATTGATCGTTCTGCCAAAAAACAAAACCAATACTAAAGAAATAATCGCCAGAATATAAAAATAATTACCAAAGCTTCTGAGCCAATGATAATCATTAAAGGCGATAAAGAACATTAAACCAAGTCCTATCAAAATCATGGCTAACTGTTTTTTAAACATGGCAATATCAGATTCGCCACGACCCAAAGAAACACTGTAAATTTCCACCAAACCAAAAGCGAGCAGTAAAAATACTGCCGCTAGCATAATCCAATCCATGTGCTTGGCGTATTCGATTAGTCTACGCCACATAGAGTCAAACTAATTTTGGAAATCATACGGCAATAAAGCCGGATTTGAAGTAAAGGTTTCATTGCTATTAACTTTGAGGAAATTGCCTGCATTCATAACATCTATATCAGGCACCACTACTACTTGGGAAACTGACCCGTAATTACCAGCTAAATTAAAATTAATTTTTCGTGTCTCACCCGACAATAATGGGCCGGCAGGATAATCATATACCCCCATTAAATTACCTCCGCCATAAAGTAATACTTGAAAATCTGCTTTGAGATAATTATACACTGTCTTATTAGCAAGAGTAAACGAGACCTGAGAAATATTTGCTTGATCAGACAAACCCGTACCACTAGCTGGCACAAAGGTTGGTGCGGTAATCTCAATATTTAATAATTGTTGGCGAAGCGCTGGCCAATCTGGAATTTGATGACGTTGCATGCGCTGCCAATTAACGCTATTAATGACAAGTTTAGCGCCAACAGGGGCGGAATCAAGCGTCTCGCCTAGCGCGAATAAATGTTTTTTTTCACCTGGCAGAATCATGGTGGATCGTGCTGAAGTCATACCACCTAAGAACACGAAGTGGTAATTTACCATTGCGTAAAACCGCTCATTTTCATTTTTAATCTCGGATGCAAAATCGTATTTTCCTTCTTGCGGATTGAATACCTGAGGCGGTCCAAAGATTGATTCTTTTGGCCCACTTAAAACAATATAATCATGATTAATTGAACTTGCTAACTCATCCTTGATTAATTGCTGATCCTTGGCATAATTAAAACCCCAATAATAAAATATGCCACCAATGCCATAAATGGCTAAACTAAATGAAACGAAAAACAAGATACCAACACCAAAGCGCCGTATGAGAGGAGTATTTTTAACATACCACAATCCAAAACGTAGTTTACCCAGACTAACTCCTTCTGCATCACGATACTGCTCTGGGTTTGATTGTCGTAAAGGATCAAAATCAGTTGAATTTTTTGATTGTACTGTGCCTTTTTTAGCAGTAGCCATAAATGAAGTGGTAAATAATTTTTATTATTATACCAAATTTATCAAAATGGTGCAAAATTATTTAACTACTGGCGCAATTATTGGTTTGGTATCTGGAGCTATAATTGCGGTCAGCCGTTGACTAACACATTGATAGCCAGCTTCATGCGGCCAACGTTGGCTAAGATAATATGTATAAGATGTATTGTCTGGACTCTTAGCTACAAAGGTAGCACAAAGTTCATAAATTTTATCTTTACCCGGCTTATAACCAAGCTGCTCATCTGCTTTATTTGGATTGGTTAATATCTTGGTATCAATAATTCTTTTTTCGTCTACTAAAAGTTTAAGGCTTGCTGGAAGCTTTTGGTTTTCCGCAAAGTAGCTATTAATTGCTCCGTCAATCTGATCAAATTGAGCGAGCAACTGTTCATCTTGACGACGTTCCCTGGCGAGACGTGGTGACTCCATAAACATAAAGCCAAACACCAAACTAAGAATTACAACCGCAACCGACCCATACAGATAGCCGTTACGAACTATTTTTTCTTTAGCGCGCCAAAGCTCTTGGATGTCAAAAAAATAATAACTAAACACTACTCCAGAAATGAGTAATGCGGTTAACGTCTTTAGCGAAAACCGTTTTGTTAATTCACCATTAAAATAAGTGTTAAATACGCCGATCAACCAACCGATAACCACCACACTGGCGATAAACAAAATTAAATAGGTTAACCAACGTCGGATGGGTGCGTTATGGTCTAACTCACCTTTTCTAAGACTTACGGCAATTGATCGCGCCATCCAAAAATAAATTGGCGCTGCAATCAGTAGAGCCGATAAAGCAAACCTGAGCGAACCTGAATCTGTGCCCATGGCCAAGGTGTCGGCTACTTTTAAATCAATTACCGCAAACCAAACCATGCCTACTGACAAGGCGGTAAAGAGTAACGTTACCAGTGAAAGTAGGTAGTAAAAGGCAAATTTAGCCGTGTGACTACCTTGAGTTTTTAGAGGTTCCATATGAGTGTTGATAAGTTATTTTTCAACAGATATTAATTATCTGTGTCTATTAATTTTAACAGAATTATTCAAAATGTAAACATTACTTTTTGTTTAATTTTAGCTAAAAAAGTATTATTTATTCCTCCTAATTACTACTACTATAGACAAAATATCAACTTTGTGCTATATTTTATAAAATTTATCACACCACTCCAAGGAGGCCACTCATGAAAAAATTGCTAGGACCTTGCTTTTCTAAAAAGCGAGTCTTATCCACCCCTCCCACCTTAGAGCCGGAAAAACCTGTAGTAGCTGTTGAAATGCAAAATTTTCCTGTAAACCCGCGTGCCGACAATGACGCGCTAATACAGGAAACTTCGACAGACACACTGCAAAAAGCTAAACATCGGAGATGGCCACACTCGCTTAAACTGTGAGGCTTCCTCCACAAAAACCCACGGGGCCCTATGCTTCCGCACAGGGCCCCTCTTTCCGGCCAAAACCTATTTTCTACCCACTTTTAATCAATTTTCTTATCTGCCTTGGGCGGTAAGTTTGTTTTGATGTACAATTCTTTAAGCTGTCGCTCACCCACTTCGCTGGGGCTGTCCATCATCACATCACGACCCTGACCATCTTTCGGAAAGGCGTACATATCGCGAATCGAGTCCCAATCATTTAACACCATCAAAATACGATCAACGCCTGGTGCGTTGCCACCATGTGGTGGTGCGCCAAACTGGAAGGCCTTGATCATGCCACCAAACCGAGTGTCAACTTCTTCTTTGGTATAGCCAGCGATTTCAAAAGCCTTATACATAATTTTTGGGTCGTGATTTCTAATCGCTCCACTGGAAACCTCAAACCCATTTAAAATCATATCGTATTGATAGGCTAAAATCTCCATTGGATGTTGCTCCATTAAAGCCTGCATACCACCTTGTGGCATAGAGAATGGGTTGTGCCCAAAATCCACCCTGCCCTCTTCGATTTCAGAAATATCATACATTGGAAAATCTTTAACCCAACACCACGCTGCCTTAGTGTTGTCTTTTAAACCCAGTCTTGTTGCGCATTCATTTCGAACCGCACCCAAAACATCGCAGACCGTGCGCCAGATATCGGCGGCAAAGAAAATAATGTCACCATCTTTGGCTTCAACAGATGTAATTATTTCCTTGGTTAACTCGTCGCCCAAAAATTTAATTATCGGCGAACTGATCTCACCTTCTTTTAAAGAAATATACGCTAAACCTTTGGCGCCTTTTTTTCGGGCGATTTCAGTTAGCTCGTCAATCTCTTTACGACTAAATTTTGCACCACCGTCAATTTTTAAGGCATGCACCACGCCGCCATTTTTAATTGCTTCAGTGAAAACTGAAAAGCCACAGTCTATAACTAATTCTGTTACGGGTTTGATTTCGAGATCAAAACGCAAGTCTGGTTTATCAATCCCGTATTTATTCATAGCCTCTTTCCATGAAAGTTGCTTAAACCGTCCGTCGGCCTCCAATCCAATAACTTCTTTTGTGCTAAATGATTCGTTCAATTCCAACATCAATGGTTCCATAATGGCAAAAATATCTTCTTGCTCAACAAAACTCATTTCCATATCCAACTGATAAAATTCACCATAAGCGCGATCCATGCGCGGATCTTCATCGCGGAAGCATGGCGCAATCTGGAAATATCGATCGAGGCCACCAACCATCAGCAATTGTTTGAACTGCTGGGGCGCTTGTGGTAAGGCATAAAACTTGCCCGGATATAAACGTGACGGCACTAAAAAATCACGAGCACCTTCCGGTGAAGAGTTAGCCAAAATCGGTGTTTGCACATCGATAAAATCACGATCATTGAAATATTTTCGGATATGCGCAAAAAACCTCGCTTTGGTGGCTAACATATCTTGAATTTTTTTCCGTCGCAAATCTAAAAAACGATATTTCAAACGAATCGCTTCACCGGTTTCGCCAGTTTTTTCATCACTAATCTCAAAAGGTAAAGGTTTGGCCTCAGAAAGAATGGTCAGTTCTACGCACTCGACTTCAATTGCGCCGGTGGCTAATTTTTCATTAACCATCTCATTTGGGCGAGCAGCCACTTTGCCCACAACTTTAATCACCCACTCACTACGTAATTTGTCTGCATCAGTCGAGTTGTCAAACTTGATTTGCGTAATGCCATAGCGGTCACGCAGATCAATAAAGATAATGCCGCCATGATCTCGACGTCGATGCACCCAACCGGTGATCGTAACGGTTTCGCCAATTTGTTCACGGCCGAGTTCGCCGCAAGTGTGTGTTCGTAACATATTATTTTTTAGTATAAATAAAAAAACTCCTCATCTCTAAATACGAAAAAATCGTATCTAAGGACGAAGAGTTGTCTCCGTGGTACCACCTTAGTTTCCGCCTTGGGCGGACACTCTTTATTGCTCGTAACGTGAGCCAACGTCGGGTTCTACTTGTCCGCCTTGGGTGGACTTATACCACCCTAACCAGACTTTCTTCCCGCATCTCTTTCGGTGTTTGCCGAAATATTTTGCTAATATTAAACATTAACAAGCGATTTTTGTTTATTTTTTTGTCAAGCAAATATATCTTACCCCGATAATATCGTTTAGTCAAGAATCAAGCCGGCTCTAGGTGAGCCGGCTTCGTTTGGTGCCATTATTTTCTGGCTACGGATAGCGGATAAACCAAGACCTTTTTACAATCAAAAATCTGTGGATTGTCGACACAATCGGCCCAACCTTTGGCTACCGAAAATATCATAAAAGGTATTGATTGTCCTTCGGAATGAAACACCGTATACGGTGGCCCTGCTCCTGGTTGAACTGCTTGTGTGTTATTTACCATCGATCTTTTCTCCTTTTACGTCGGGTTGTCTTGATTCAGCCCGAAAAGTTGGCCCAGATACATTTTGAGTTTTGTTCATGACTGCCTCCTCATAGGTAGTGATACGCCGCCCGAATGGTGCTACAAAGTTCGTCAATTACCGATTGTTCGGTAATAATATTTTTAAAATAGCTAAACTCTTGGGTAATAACCAAACGCCACAACTTAATACAGGTATCGCTGATGCTTAAACTGGTTTTAACCGGTTGGCACACATTACACACAACACCGCGACGACTGGATATTATTTTATTATCACTTGATGTTAACGGCTTTTGACATTGAGTACAAGAATACAATTCTGTCGCATACCCAAGGTGAAACAATAACTTACCTAAAAAAACAGAAAAAAGCAAGTCTGGCGCGATTAAGGTTTCATAACTGTTTAGCTGTAGATACTGATCCAAAAGTTCAAACAAAACCACTTCTGTTTCCGCTTCGGTAACCACCTGATTAAATAAACGCACCGCCTCGCCGACTAAAAAAAGCCGATCAATGTCGTTTTTTAATTGAGCACGACCACTAAGACTAATCGCACTGCCCAAATAATCAAAGCCCTTGCCTCGAACTACTAAGCCCTGGATTCGGTTAAACGGTTCGACATGAGCTGCTATCTTGGATTGAAACTTGCGCGCCCCACGAGCGACTAATACCTGCCTGCCTCGCTCTGCGCTATAGACGGTAAGTTGTAGATCATGCTCTCGAAACGGTAATCGTCTGGTTATTATCGCATCAATATTATACGTTTCCTCCATAGGACTGTCGATCTAAATAACTTTGTAAAATTAGCATCGCTGCAATGGCGTCGCGCGAAGCCTTGGCCTGGCGCATTTTTTTTTGAACACTATCCTTGGTCTTGCCCAAAGCATCACCTGCCTTACTAGAAAGCCGCTCGTCAATGACATCAATTGGCACGCCAGTGGCCAAACCAAGCTCACACACAAATTGCTCAACTTGAGCTTGCATAGCACCAGATTCGCCGTGCATTGATTTAGGCAACCCAACCACAATTTGATCGACTGGCTCGCGTTCGAGCACATCAACGATGTCCGCAATCGATGAAACCACGCCAAAAGGCGTTACCACCTTGGTTAAATCATCCCCCAAGGCCAAACCGATACGTTTCGTGCCATAGTCGATACCTAAGTATTGCTTCACAAAATTATGCGGTTAATATAATATACCCATGTTCAGTCACGGCAATAGTATGCTCAAAATGGGCACTTAAACTATTGTCGGCTGTACGAATCGTAAATCCATCACGATCGGTGACTATGCGAAAGCTACCCAAATTTACCATCGGTTCTAAGGCAATTACCATGCCTGGCTTTAATATAATTTGTTTACTGCTCGCTTGAGCAAAGTTGGGAATTTGCGGTTCTTCATGCACCCCGTAACCCACTCCATGACCAACCAAATCGCGCACCACCGCAAAACCATAGCTTTCGACGTAATCTTCGACTGTTTTACCCAAATCAAACAGGGTGACGTCTGCTCGCACTTTTTTAATCATTAATTCCAAAGATTTTTGCGTTACTTTTATCAGTGTGCGTGCCTCTTTACTCACTTTACCCACCGCAACCGTGGTGGCCATGTCGGTAAATAAGCCATTTTTAGCCGGATATTCCATGCCCACATCAATACTAACGATATCACCGTTCTTGATTATCCGATTAGGCGTAGCCGGTCCATGCACCACTTGATTATTAATTGAGATGCACAGCGCAGTTGGAAAGGGCTGGCTATCGGATGAGGGGCGATAGAGCTTAAATGAAGGTCGTCCACCTGCTTGCTCGATTAACGCACAAGCTAAATTTTCTAAATCAACTGTACCAGCACCATCAGCCACTTTTGCGGCTACCGTTCGTAATACCGAGGCGAGGCGTTTGCCACCTTCTCGTAATAGTGCAATTTCATTATTACTTTTTATGCGAATCATAAAAATAATTTATTGTTCAATTTTGCCAAACAACTCCCTGGTAACGGAATCAATCGGCTGTTCACCATTTATCGTTATTAACTTATTCTGATCTCGCCAATAGGTCAAAACTGGCTCGACTTGCTCATGATACACCTGTAAACGTTCATTAATTACCTCTGGCTTATCATCTTCTCGTTGAAACAACGTTTGACCACAGATATCACAAATATTTTCTTGTTGTGGCACTTTATACTTCAGATGATACGTTGCACCACACAAGCAGGCTCGACGTCCACTTAATCGTGATTCCACTTCTGTGTCGCTAACATCAATTAATATCGGCACGATTTTACCTGTACCGACCAACGGCGAAATAATAGCCAAAAGATACTCCTGCTGACTTAAGCGTCGGGGGTATCCATCAAAAATCGCCCCACTGACAGCGTCAGGTAAAAGTAATCGATTACGCACCAATTCTGCCACGGTCTGATCATCCACCAGCTGACCGGAGGCCATCACCGCTTGTACACGTTTACCTAAATCACTACCTGCTTCAGTTTCTTGCCGCAATAAATCGCCCGTTGAAATTACTGGCAACAACAATCGTTCGGCCAATTGCACCACCTGAGTGCCTTTACCAGAGCCAGGCGCACCAAAAAAAATATAATAGTTTGGCATAAAGAAAAAATTATTAACTATAATGAAAACGGTGCAATAGGGCTTTTTGGGGACGTGCTATCTTCTATCGGCTTTTCTGCGGTTGGCATTATGGTAGTACCTACTTCCGCCACTCCTGTCGGCGCGGAACTTAACCCAGTAGCTTGCTGTTGTAATTGACTTTCCGTAACACCAGTTGCACCATGTGATGACATAACCGAGATTTGCCCTTTATAAGACTTATCGAGCTCTCTGGCAACTTCTTGACCGCTTTTAATTCTGTCGTTCCGACTTCGTTCGTTTACACGGTTAAACTTATGTAATTCTTCTGGAGTATAAATTTTTTTAGCATCGTTCTCGGCAATACCTATAATTATATTGGCATGTTCTGTTTTTTTTAAGCCGAGATTATGTAAATCTTTTTTTAATTTAATTCGCGAAGAGTTATATCCGCTTTGTTCGACAATTACATCACTGATAAACTTATCGGTAATGCTAAAATGTTTTGCCTTAATCGCTTTCTGAATTTTTTCGTTATGGACCTTTTCCGCCTCTGAATGCTTGCCTTGTTTAAATAATTCCCGCGCTTTTTCAATACCCTGCTTAATATTACCAGCGATTTCTCTATAATGCTTCACCTTCCAAGGCGCACTTCTTATTATCTCAGTGTTTTTGCGTAATTTTTCAGTGCTCATTCGCCCGATCGGCGTTACCCGATTACGACCAATCCCTCCAGAATTACTCCCTGATGATATTGTTTGTAGGGCCATATAATATTTTAACTATGCTTTATTATATCACTATTCGCTCATAATACAAAAACCGCTGTCAAGCGGCTTTTATTATCTCAAATGATATCTTTATTTACAAGCCGTCGTATTGGCGCATGGTTAGCTGGGATTCAATCTGCTTAACCGTTTCAATCACCACCGAAACCACGATTAATAAACTAGTACCGCCAATAGCTAAGGATTGATTACCGGTAAAATACTTTAAAATCAAAGGCAAGATGGCAATAAGACTTAAAAATAAGGCGCCAGCTAGCATAATTTTATAGGTAGTATAGGCTAAATATTCAGCGGTATGACGACCTGGTCGGATGCCAGGAATAAAACCACCCTGCTTTTGCAAGTTTTCTGCAATCTGAGCGGGATGAAAAACAACTTCGGTGTAGAAAAAGGTAAAGGCAAAGACTAAGACGAAATAGAGCACCCCGTAAAATAATTGATTGTTTTGGAATAAATCAACCACCCAAGTGGCTGCCTTAACCAAGGCTGCACTTTTGGCGTTCAAAAAGAATTGGGCAATCAATGGAGGAAACATGGCAACGGAAACTGCAAAGATGATTGGAATCACACCAGCCATATTAACCCGTAATGGCAAATGACTATTGGAACCGCCATACATTCGATTACCCCGTATTTGTTTAGCATATTGTACCGGGACATTGCGTTGACCCTCGGAAATAATTACTACTGCCACAATAGTGATAATAGCAATTAAAGAAAAACCAATAATCATCTGTAATTTTGACGGATCATAAGATAAGATAACTGATTGAATGGTATTTGGAATACGTGCCACGATACCGGCAAAGATCAACAAGGAAATGCCATTGCCGATTTTTTTCTCGCTAATCAATTCTCCAAGCCACATCACAAAGACGGTACCTGCCGTAATGGAGATGATCATTAAAATCATGTCGAAAGGGGTGATAGATGTAATAATCCCACGACCAGTGCGCTGTAAGATTGTGATCATGCCATAGGATTGCAACATGGCCATCGGTACGGTTAGCCAACGAGTCCACATGTTAATTTTCTGACGTCCAGATTCTTCTTTGTTCATTTCTTCAAGCGCAGGCACAATCATACCTAACAATTGAAAAATAATTGAAGCAGTAATGTATGGACCAACGCTCATCATGACGATAGAAAACGTTTCAATGCCGCCACCGGAAAAAAGATTCAATAGACCAAGCACTTGGTTGTCTTTCAAAAAAGAACCAAGCTCGGAGACATTTACACCGGGAATTGGAATGTGAGCGACAATACGAAAAATAACCAACATGGCCAAAACATATATAATGCTTTGGCGCAGGTCTTTGGCTTTCCAGATTTGGGCTAATTTTTCCATCATGGGATATGGGAAATTTATGCGCTAATTTTGCCGCCTAATTTTTCAATTTGGGCCTTTGCGCTTTCGCTAACGTCAATCTTAACTATGCTCAAATTATTCAATTTCAATTCACCTTGGCCGAGCAATTTAATAGTCTTGCTGGCATCTTCAACTAAGCCTTTATGGGCCAATGATTTTGGTGAGATGGTTGCACCGTCTTTAAATTTGCCGTTAAGCTGGCGCAAATTGACCACCTGAGCCTTGGCTTGCAACGAGGTAAAACCACGCTTCTTTGGCAAGCTCAAAAGCATGGGACGCATACCCAAGCGCTTCAAACCGCTAACACCGGAACGGGATTTTTGACCTTTCAAACCGCGAGTAGCATAGGTACCGTGGCCAGAGGCGTTACCGCGACCGACACGTTTGCGATTTTTAATCGAGCCCTTAGCTGGTCTTAAACTATTTAGTGATAACATAACGATTATAAATTAATACCCGTTTAGGCGTTTTCAATTACTGGAGCCTCGGTCTTTACACTCTCCATTCTAACCTTTTTTACCGGACGTTTCAAGCTAGCCAAAGCCTCAATAACACACTTAGCGTTATTTACCTTATTATTGGTGCCCAACGTCTTGCTGGTAATATTTTTAATACCGGCTAATTCCAAAACCATACGCACTGCTCCACCGGCAATAATACCACGGCCACGAGCAGCTGGCTTAAACAATACTTCAGCTGCACCACTCTTGAATTTAATCTGATGAGGAATGGTGTCGTTCACAATTGGTACATCAACCATTGCTTTTTTAGCCTGTGTGGCAGCTTTGGAAATTGCAGCAGTAACATCCAACCCTTTAGCCAAACCGATACCAACTTTGCCCTGACGATTGCCAACAGCAACGCAAGCCCTGAAACGCATTCTCTTTCCACCAGCCATCACACGAGTAACACGAGCTAGGTCAACGATTTTTTGTTCAAATTCATCAACTGGCTCGTCTCGTTTGCCGCGTGGAGCTTGTTTGCGACCACCCTTGCCCGCCGCGCTACTACGGCCACCTGGTCGAGCAGGAGCACCGGTTGCTGGTTTGGCATTAACTTGTTTTTCGGTTTCGCTCATATACTAAAATAATGTGAATAACTGTATTAAAAATCTAATCCGCCTTCGCGGGCACCATCGGCCAACGCCTGGACGCGACCATGATATTTAAATCCACCTCGATCAAAAACCGCTTTAGTAATGTTTTTCGCTTTTGCTTTTTCTGCTAACACCTTGCCTAATGCACCACTAACCGAAACTTTACCAGTAACATCTTTAATTTCTCGGCTATGGGCGCTAACTAAAGTTTGATGCGCCTGATCATCAATCAATTGAGCAAACATACCACGATTGGAGCGAAAAATACTCAAACGAGGCCGTTCGGCTGAACCGTGAATCTTGGCCCTGATTTTGGCACGGCGACGATCACGTTTTGCTAATTTTACTTTGGCGCTATTCATATAGTTCTAAAAAAGGTGATTACTTAGATTTAGCGGCAGTCTTGCCAGCCTTGCGACGGATAACTTCGTCAATATATTTAATACCTTTGCCTTTATATGGCTCTGGCTTACGCACGCGACGGATATTGGCGGCAGTTTCGCCAACCATATATTTATTAATACCACCCAAGGTTATGATATTGGCAGTAACCTGTCCAGTAATGCCCTCAGGCAAATCGAAAACTACAGGATGGGAATACCCAACATTCAACGTTAAGGTATTGCCAACAATGGCAGCGCGATAACCGACACCATTGATTTCCAGTTTTTTTTCATAGCCTTCGGTTACACCGATTACCATATTCTGAACTAAGCTACGATACAGCCCCCACATTGCTCGTTCTTTTTTAATATCAGGGGAACTTACCGTAATCACAACTTCTTTTTCTGATATAGCCAACGTGATATATGGATGAATTTTTTGACTTAACTCGCCCTTCGGACCACGAACAACAATCATGTCCTTATCCAAGGAAACTTGGGTACCAGCTGGCAAGATAATTGGTAATTTTCCGATTCTAGACATACGGATAGCTTATAGTTCCTTAGTAAATTTCACAGATAACCTCACCACCCAAACCATGCTTTCTGGCCTCTTTATTTGTCATCAACCCTCTTGGTGTGGTTAGAATAGCAATGCCCATGTTGTTGAGCACACGAGGCAATTCGTCCTTGCCGACGTAGCGGCGCAAGCTTGGCTTGCTGATCCGCTGCAAGAAACTGATTGCTGGTTTGCCGTCCGGTAAATATTTCAACACGATTTTCAACTGATCAAATTGGGAGGCTTGGTTTTTTTGACCGCCTGCTTTAATGACCTCGACTTTGCCAACCCAGCCCTCACGTTCAAGAATCTGGCCAATGCTGAGTTTAATTTTGCTCATAGGCAAAACCACCTCGCGCTTGCCGACGGCTGAAGCGTTGCGTATTCGAGTAAGCATGTCTGCGATAGGATCGATCATAATATTGCTTCTTAACAAATATGGAAAAATGTTTATGGCTTTACCAGCTTGATTTAGTTATGCCCGGCAGATCTCCGCTCGAGGCTAATTCGCGAAAGCAGATGCGGCAGAGATTAAAATCACGCATATAGCCGTGATTCCGACCACAACGCCAACAGCGGCGGACGATTCTCGTGCTGTACTTTGGTTGCCGATTCGATTTTGCGATTTGTGCTTTAGTAGCCATAAATAAACTTTTTAAACGTATTATTTTTCTTCCGGCTTAAACGGAAATCCTAGTAAGGTAAATAGTGCCAAACCAGTTTCGCGATCATGGGCGGTGGAATCTAAACAGATTTCTAGCCCGTGGACATTGTCAATCTCATCAACTTTGATTTCAGGAAAGGCAATATGTTCTTTAAAGCCGATTGTCATATTTCCCTGCTTATCGACCAACTTCGAGGAGATGCCGCGAAAGTCGCGAATGCGAGGAAAAGATATGGTAACCAGTTTTTCAATAAAATCATACATCCGTTTGCCGCGTAGGGTAACCTTCACTCCAATAATCTGACCTTCTCGAACTTTAAACGAAGCGATGGATTTTTTTGCCTTGGTCTTAACTGGGCGCTGACCGGTAATCTTGGTTAAGGTCTTTTCTACATTATCTACAAAGGCTTGTTCTTTCGTATGACGACCAACACCAACATTCAAAACCACTTTAAGCATACGTGGCGTAGCTAAGGTATTGGTAATGCCCAGCTGTTCTTTCAACTTCGGCACTATTTCTGTTTTATATTTTTCGTGAAGTCGAGGCATAGAATTAGTCGATTACTTGCTTACATTTTTTACAAAAACGAACTTTGGATTGCTTTTTGCCGCCAGCGGTTTCTTGAATTTTTTGTCCGGTTCGACTGGCGCGACCACATTTAGGACAAACAAGCATTAGATTGGAAAGATTAAGCGGAGCGGGAAATTCAATTCGTTGTCCCTTCTCTCCTTCACGACGTGGACGCAAATGTTTGACCAAAAGATTTAATCCTTCGATGCTCGCACGGCTTTCCTTAGGAAAGACTTGCAATACTTTGCCTGCCTTGCCTTTGTCTTTACCGGCAATGATCATGATTTGGTCGTTTTTCTTAATATTCATATACTTCCCAATTTATTAAAACTAAAGCACTTCAGGTGCAAGCGAGGCAATCTTGGCAAAACCAGCGCGACGCACTTCACGAGCGATTGGTCCGAAAACACGTGAGGCTTTCGGTTCGTGCTTGGTCTTATCAATAATCACACAAGCATTTTCATCAAAGCGAAGATAACTACCGTCCTTGCGACGAATTTCTTTGGCAACACGGACAATTACTGCCTGAGCAACATCACCTTTTTTGATCGGCATATGAGGCGCAGCTTCTTTAACGGCTACCGTAATAATTTCGCCAATGCGAGCATAGCGTTTTTTGGTTGCACCAAGCACCTTAATGCATTGCACCCGTTTGGCGCCGCTGTTATCGGCTACTTTTAATCTTGTTCCTGCCTGTATCATATAATTACGTGATGTTAGCTTATAAAACTCTCCAGCGCTTGTCCCGTGACAATGGACGACATTCGACGAAATTCACCTGAGCGCCTTCTTTATATTTATTTTGTTCATCGTGGACTTTGTATTTTTGTGAAACCGTGTACCGTTTCTGATATTTTGGATGGATAGCAATACGGTCAACTTTAACCACAATGGTCTTATCCATCTTGCTGCTCGTTACCACACCGGTAAAGGTGCGTTGGATAACGGCTGGTTTAACTGTCTCAGTTGTGGTTGCTTGCTTCTTCATAAAATAATATTATTGTTGTTTTTCAACTGGCGCTTCGGTCGTATTGATCACATGAAGCTTGGTTAAAATCTGAGCGATCGTTTTTTTCGTGTCGCGAATCTGTCGGACGGATTTCAACTGCTTGGCTGCGTCTTTAAAACGCAAATCGCGTAGATGATCTCTGGTCTCAGCCAAAAGGCGATGCAAGTCAGAAGTCGATTTAGTTGTTATTTCTTTCCATTCCATATGACTACTGTTTGGTTACAAATTTAGTTTTGATTGGCAATTTATGTCCAGCTAAGACAATTGCTTCACGAGCGACCTCAATAGGGATACCTTCCATTTCAAACAAGATCATGCCAGGCTTAACTACTGCAACGTAATGATCAACCGAACCCTTACCTTTACCCATTGGTACTTCACCACTTTTTTGGGTAACAGGCTTATGTGGAAATACGCGAATCCATAATTTACCGGTCTTGCGTAAATATCTGGTTAATACGCGACGAGTAGCTTCAATCTGACGGGCGGTTACCCAGCAATTTTCCAAACTCTGCAAACCGTATTCACCGAAACTGACGGCAATCATACGTGTGGCTTTGCCACCCCGACTGCCCTTATGCGATTTGCGCCATTTAGTTTTCTTTGGCATTAACATATCTCGTGTACTGTTTTACTATTTTTTAGGGTGGGCTTTTAAAATTCCGCCTTTGGCAGCGGATGCTGCTTCAAATATTTCGCCCTTATAAATCCAAACCTTAATGCCGATGGCTCCGTAGGTGGTGCGAGCCACTCCACGTGAATAATCTATATCAGCACGCATGGTATGAAGTGGAATCTTGCCAGAAGTTAATACCTCACCGCGAGCAATTTCTGCGCCGTTTAAACGACCCTTGATTGCAACTTTAACTCCTAGCGCGCCAGCTCGTTCGACTCGGTTGATTGCCTGTTTCATCACACGTCGGAAAGGCATACGCTTTTCAATTTCTAAAATCATCGACTGAGCTACAATCTGTGCGCTTAAATTTGGTCGATCAAATTCAGTTATACTTAAGGTAATATCGCCAATTTTATAGTTCTTCAAATATAGCCGATGTAATTTCTTTTTCAAATCTTCTGCGCCAGAACCACCGCGACCGATAATCAAACCTGGCTTGCCGGTAAAAATATTAATAATAATTTTCTTATTATTACGTTCTATCTCAACGCGATCAACGCCGGCCTCTTTCAATTCTTTGACCAAATGCTTACGCACTTTGGTATCCTGTTCAAGATTCCGTACATAGGTCATGCCGGTTGCAAACCACTTCGAATCCCACGTTCTGGTTATGCCGATGCGGAAAATTTTTGGATTGACTTTTTGTCCCATAGTATCGTATTAGTTATTCTCGAAAATATTAGCCGCTCTTGCGCTGAAACATCTTACCCACAAAACCCTTGGTACTGCCTTCAACTTTGGCATGGCCACTGCGGCCAGTATATCTTGGGTCATTGGTCTTAGCTCCCTTGTCCAATTCGGTTTCACCAGCAACTGCTTTTTCGTCTTTCTTTGCCACCTTAACACCTTCATCAACAACTGGTTTCTGATTTAATTTAACTGGTGCATCTGCTTTTTCTGCACGAGCCTTGTGCTCGCCCGTATCTTTAATTTCTGCAAGAGTAACTAAAATGTGGCTGCCATGTTTGTGTAAGGAGGTAGCCCGGCCATGTGCTTTTGGCATCCAACGCTTTAATCGTGGCGCTTCATTTACCTGAATTGATTTTACCAATAAATTATCAGCTTGCAAATTAAAATTATGCTCGGCATTTGCCTTGGCGGAAAACAACAGCTTGTAGACTGGTCGAGCAGCTGATTTTTTACTGAAATTTAACTGATCAAATGCTACTGCCAATTGTTTGCCTCGAACCAAGTCCGCAATTAAGCGTACCTTTTTCGATGACATTCTGATATTACTGGCTTTTGCTGATATTTCCATATAATTCTAATTATTTTTTGGCCTTAGCCTTGGCTTGCTCTTTGGCAATCTTACCACCATGGCTAACAAATTTGCGAGTTGGTGAAAATTCACCCAACTTATGTCCAACCATATTTTCAACCACATAAACAGGGGTGTGCTGACGTCCGTTATGAACACCAAAGGTGAAACTGACCATTTCCGGGGTAATTGTAGCAGCCCTATCCCAAACCTTGATAATTGTCTTATCATTCGGGTTGAGCGCCATTACTTTCTTAACTAAACGCTCGTTGATATATGGTCCTTTTTTTAAACTTCGTGACATAGGTTTATTCGCTTGCTATAAAAATTAACGGCTTTTCTTTTTACGACGTTGGACAATCAGTTTAGTGGATGCTTTCTTGGTGCGTCGAGTTTTTACACCCAAGGCATGTTTGCCCCACTTGGTTTTTGGATATCGTAAACCGATTGGCTGATTACCTTCACCACCACCATGAGGATGATCGTTTGGATTCATGGCTGTACCGCGAACGGTTGGACGGATGCCCAAATGGCGACTCCGACCAGCATTGCCCAAAGAAACATTGCTCTTGTCTGGATTGCTCACTTGGCCGATTGAGCACAAGCATTCTTTCTTAATCAGACGAATTTCTCCGGATGGCATTTTGATTTGCGCGAATTTGCCTTCAACACCCATGACGCGAACGCCGGTGCCGGCACCGCGAGCGATTTTGCCGCCCTGGCCTGGCTGTAATTCGATATTGTAAATCATCACACCTGCTGGAATAAATTTAACCGGCATAGCGTTGCCTGGTAAAATTTCGATCTGTTCTTTTGAACTAACAATGGTGGCGCCGACATTCAATTCAACTGGCGCAATAATATATCGTTTCTCACCATCTGTATAAAAAATCAGTGCCAAGCGAGCGCCACGATTTGGATCGTATTCAATCGCTGCTACTTTACCTGGGACCTCATACTTATCTCTTTTATAATCAACAATACGGATAGCGCGTTTTGCTCCGCCGCCTTTATGACGAACGGTAATTTTACCTTGATTGTTGCGTCCGCCTTTACGACGTTTAGCAATAATCAACCGCTTTTCTGGCGTAGTCTTGGTTATTTCAGCGAAATCGGAGTAGCTGACGCTACGCCGGCTGTTTATTGTTGGTTTGACTTTTATGATACCCATATAAAACTGATGTTAAACGCCTTCGTAAACTTGAATTGTCTTGCCTTCAGGCAAGGTAACAATCGCTTTTTTCCACGCCTTGCGTCTGCCCTTGGTGCGGCCATAGCGGACGGCTTTACCTTGCATGCGAATCATGTTGACGCTGACAGGTCGTACGCCATACACGGCTTCAACTGCTTTGCCAACTTCGATTTTATTCGTATCTATAGCAACGGAAAAAACGTATTGATTTATAGCCCCGATAACACTTGCCTTTTCGGTAACCAATGGCTTAAGCAAAACACGGTAAGCGCGGGAATATTTTGTTGCTGCTGGTTTATCTGTTTTGGCGGTAGCCGTACTGCCAGCATATAAATCTTTCATGCTCGCTGTCTGGGTAGTGGCTTCGTCGGTCTTCGTTGTTTTATTTACAATTGCCATAGGATTACTTTAGTCTGGTTTCAAGTTTAGTAACCGCATCTTTGGTAATCAATATACTACGAGCGGAAAGTAATGAAACAAGATTGATATTATCTAAGGTGATCATCTCTACCCCAACCAGGTTGCGACCCGAGGTCATAACAAACGGTTCTTTCTGATCAACAATCACCACCCAGCTCCGTTTTGTTTTAGCGGGCAACTCTAATACTTTACTTTCAAAGCCGCGCATAATGCCGGCAACTGACTTGGTCTTATATTCAGTAACAGCTAAATTGTCTACAACCACTAATTGCTTCTGGGTAAGCTTATCAGCTAATGACATAAAAATTGCTTGCTGTTTCATCTTCTTATTAATCTTCTTGCTGAAGTTACGCTCCTTTAATGGACCAAAAGTTACACCACCACCAATCCAAATCGGTGATCGAGTTGAACCGGAACGTGCGCGGCCAGTACCTTTTTGCTTCCATGGCTTTTTACCACCACCGCGAACTTCGGAGCGGATTTTGGTGTGTGCCAAAACCTGTCGTTGGTTAGCGAGCTGGGTAACCATTGCTTGATGAACCAAGCCTTCATTGACTTTCAAATTGAAAATCTTGTCAGAAACGGTAACCTCTCCGACATTTTCTGCTTGCTGATTGTAAAGCGTAACTTTGGCCATATGTTCAATTGCTTGAATATTTATTTACTTTCTACGTTAGTCGCTGGAGTCTCGGTAGTTTCAGCGCTTACTTCTTCGGTTGGTTCGGTTTCAGTGGTTTCAACTACCTCTTCGACTTCTGGCTCGATAATTTCAGCCGAAGCCAGTGATAATGCACCCCGACCACAAATATATAATACACTATTGCGACACCCAGGCAACGCACCTTTGATAAGCATGGTTTGATCGGTAGCATCAATTTCAACTATCTCTAAATTGCTAACGGTTGCACTCTTGCCACCCATACGCCCGCCCATGCGTGTACCCTTAAAAACATGCTGCGGTTCACCGGCGCCAACTGAGCCAGGCATACGAGACTGATCCTTGTTGCCATGGGTACGATTTTGACCGTGAAAACGATGTCGCTTAACAACACCCTGAAAACCGCGTCCTTTGCTGGTACCAGTAACACTTACTTCATCACCAGTTTCAAACGTAGTTAAATCTATTTTACCGCCCCGAGTCAATTGTTCAAATTCAGCCTTTTCAGCCTGATTTCGATCCAATTTATAGCGGAACTCTTTTAAATAACGAAAATTTCCTAAATCCTTCATCTGCCCCAATTGTGGCTTGTTAATATTTTTTGGCTTTCTTAAACCAAAACCAACCACAACTGCAGTATAGCCATCCTTGGTTTGATTTTTCACCTGCACAACCGTGCCTGGTTCGACTTTGACTTTAGTAACTGGCACTACGATTTCGTTGCGCCAGACCTCGGTCATTTCAATTTTTTTGGCTAAGGCAAATTTCATAATATTATCCTAAATACATCCTATTTTTTACAAAAAGAAAAACTGATTTGTTCAACAAACCAGCCCATAACAATCAAAAATTGCTTTTTGTTTGCGAATGCTAAGTTTTTTGTGTGTTGAACGTTAATCCTTTCTTCCAATTAAGCACTAATATTAGACCCTTTTCCGCTAAAAACGGAAGTAATCCACAATCGGGCTTAAATGACTTTTATAGTTTACACGGTTATGCAAATTAATGCAAGGGGCTCGATGACGTGTGAGTCATCGGTTCTTTATAGTCTCCGCAGGAGCAATAAAGAACAACCGCTAAAAGATTTTACATTTTAATCTCGACATCGACACCGGAAGGCAAACTCAAACTGGACAAGGCCTCAATGGTTTGAGCTGATGGCTCGACAATATCTACCACGCGCTTATGAATACGCATCTCGAACTGGTCGCGGGCATCTTTGTGCACGAAGGTAGAACGGTTAACTGTGTACTTCTTTTTTTCAGTTGGCAATGGAATCGGACCAAAAACTTTAGCACCGCTTCTTACCGCAGTATCAATAATGGTGCGTGTCGATTGATCAATGATCTTGTGATCGAACGCCTTAATCTTGATGCGGATGCGTTGTGAAAATTCCTCTTTCTTGTCGCCACTCTTTTTGTGTGTCGCTGTCTCTTTGGCTTCAGACATAATAAATCGTAACGTTTGTTAAGTGCATTTGGTTATCTTACATAACCGATCAACCCTCACCAAAATTTTGGTGAGGGCAGGATCTGCTATTTAAGAATTTTGACTACAACGCCAGCACCAATAGTGCGGCCGCCTTCGCGAATGGCGAAGCGCTGCTTTTCTTCCAAAGCAACTGGAGTCAATAATTTAACAACTAAATTCACCGTATCGCCAGGCATAACCATCTCGCTGCCAGCGGGCAACTCGACTTCACCGGTTACATCGGTAGTACGAATATAAAACTGTGGCTTATAGCCCTTGAAAAATGGCTTGTGACGTCCACCTTCTTCCTTGGTCAAAATATAAATTTCAGCCTCGAATTCGGAGTGAGGAGTAACGGTGCCTGGCTTAGCCATAACTTGGCCGCGCTCGACTTCGTCCTTCTTAACACCGCGCAAGAGCAAACCAGCATTGTCGCCAGCCATACCCTGATCAAGAGACTTGTTAAACATTTCGATACCGGTAACGACGGTCTTGCGAGTATCGCCTAAACCGACGATTTCGATTTCTTCATTGACTTTGATAATACCGCGTTCAATTCTGCCGGTACACACTGTGCCACGACCTTCAATCGAGAAGATGTCTTCAATCGGCATCAAGAAAGGCTTATCAGTATCGCGAACTGGCTCTGGAATATATTCATCAACTGCCTTCATTAATTCCATAACAGCGTCGCCATATTCACCTGTTGGGTTATTCAAGGCCTGCAAAGCAGAACCGCGAATAATAGGAGTAACATCGCCTGGGAATTCATACTTCTTTAATAAATCACGTACTTCTTCCTCAACCAAGTCGATTAATTCCTTATCTTCAACCATATCACACTTGTTCAAAAAGACTACGATGTAAGGCACGCCAACTTGACGAGCAAGCAAGATGTGCTCACGAGTCTGAGGCATAGGACCGTCAGTTGCAGCTACTACCAAAATAGCGCCGTCCATCTGAGCAGCACCAGTGATCATGTTCTTCACATAATCAGCATGACCAGGACAGTCAACGTGTGCATAATGACGCTTTTCAGTTTCATATTCAACGTGAGCTGTAGCAATGGTAATACCGCGAGCTTTTTCTTCTGGAGCTGAGTCGATTTGATCAACTGAGCGATTAGAAGCAGTAAATCCTCGTGAGGCCAAGACCTGAAGGATGCCTGCAGTTAATGTGGTTTTGCCGTGGTCAACGTGGCCGATTGTGCCAATGTTGACATGGGGCTTTGTTCGTTCGAATTTTTCCGCCATATTGTTTTTAGCTTGTACGGCCCACCACCCTCTGGGAGTGATAGTTATTAGCCTGGTATTAACGTAGGCAACCAGCCGCTATTGTTAATTAAAAATTACTTTATTTAATACTGCACTGTTTCAAGATACTGCCGATCCTCTTCAATAACTTCATCGGCGGCTTGTTTAATATCTTGTTTAATTGACCAGTGTGGTCGTACTACTTCTGCGCTTGTGGATTCTTCCGTTGGCATGGTTGGTGAATCTGAATCTGGGCCCATGGCTGAAAGAAAATCTTGTGGATTTATATCGCTTGCAACCTGATCCTGATCACTTTTCCACAGGGCGATATCGCGATTTATTTTATCAACTAGCTCCTCTTCTGTCAAGCCACGCACTGAACTGCCAACCAATGCAATTTTTTCATAATCGGCCAAACCCATAATCACAAAAGGGGTGTCGGAATCAGGTCGATCAAAAACAATTAATCGGTCTCCAGTTTTTTTGGCTAATTCCAGCGCTTGGCGCAAAGGATCTCGCATAACATTTTCTTAATATTTCTGTTTAATAATTGTACTCTTATGGGGCTACAATCGTCAAACTTATTTCTTATTCTTACCAATTATTTCCTCAGCGACATTGTTTGGCACCTCGGAATAATAGGCAAATTCCATAGAATAACTTGCCCTACCCTGGGTCATCGAACGCAAGCTGGTGGAATATCCAAACATATTTGCTAATGGTACTTTGGCTTTGACTAACTTAGCCTGGCCTTGGTCGGTCATTTCTTCAATTTGGCCACGCTTGGAGTTTAAATCACCAATCACATCGCCCATAAACTGCTCCGGAGTAACCACATCAACTTTCATCACTGGCTCAAGAATAATTGGCTTCGCCTTGCGAGCAGCTTCCTGAAAGGCCATTGAACCAGCAATTTTAAAGGCAGATTCGTTGGAGTCAACTTCGTGATATGAACCATCGTACACCGAGGCTTTAATATCTACCATGGGATAACCGGCTAACACACCACGACTCAAGGCTTCTTTCACACCCTTGCCGATAGCTGGGATATATTCTCGAGGAATCGAGCCACCTTTTGTGTCGTCACTAAATTCAAAACCTTTACCCTTTTCATTCGGTTCAATCTTCAACCAGCAATGGCCATATTGTCCACGACCACCGGACTGTTTGATATATTTACCCTCAGCCTGAGCTGCGGTTTTAATGGTTTCACGATACGCTACCTGTGGCTGACCAACATTGGCCTCCACATTAAACTCGCGGCGCATACGATCGATAATAATATCCAAATGCAATTCGCCCATACCAGAAATCAAAGTCTGATTGGTTTCTTCGTTACTCGCCACACGGAAGGTTGGATCTTCTTCAGCCAACTTGGATAAGGCCATGCCCATTTTTTCTTGATCAACTTTGGTCTTTGGTTCCACCGCAATTTGAATAACTGGTTCTGGAAAAGTAATGGACTCAAGTAAAACGGGGCGATCTGGATCGCACAAGGTATTGCCAGTGGTGGTTGCCTTTAGGCCGATAACAGCAGCAATTTCACCCGCATAGACTTCTTTCACTTCTTCACGGTGATTAGCATGCATACGGACAATACGGCCGATGCGTTCTTTCTCACCAGTTGCCACATTTAAGACATAGGTGCCAGCATTTAATACACCGCTGTAGACACGGATAAAACACAGCTTGCCCACAAATGGGTCGGTCGCAATTTTAAACGCTAAGGCACTAAATTTTTCATCATCACTAGCCTTAACTTCTATATTTTTAGTTTCATCTTCTGGATCATGACCAATTAATGGTGGGATTTCTAACGGTGATGGTAAATATTCAACTACAGAGTCGAGTAAAAACTGAACGCCTTTGTTTTTCAACGCACTGCCACACAACACTGGCAAAATCTTATTGGCAATGACGGCCTTGTGCAACTGTTGTTTTAAATCAGCTACGGGAATTTCTTCGCCGGCCAAATATTTTTCCATTAAGACTTCATTGTCTTCAACGATTGCTTCAACGAGACGTGCGCGAAATTCTTCTACTTTATCTTTCATGTCTTCTGGCACTTCACGAATTTCATGCTTAGTACCAAGGTCATCAAGATAAAAATGAGCTTCACGTTCAAATAGGTCAATGAGGCCCAAGAACTTATCCTCAGCACCAATTGGCAACTGAATCGGATATGCATTCTTGGTTAGGCGAGTGTGAATTGAATCAAGATCCTTATAAAAATCCGCGCCAGTGCGATCCATTTTGTTAATGAAGGCAATGCGCGGTACTTTGTATTTTTCTGCCTGATACCAAACTGTCTCGGATTGTGGTTCTACGCCAGCTACACCATCGAAAACCATAACGCCACCGTCGAGTACGCGCAAAGAGCGCTCTACTTCAGCAGTAAAGTCTACGTGACCAGGGGTATCAATAATGTTAATGCGAGTGTTGTTCCAGAAACAAGTAGTCGCAGCAGAGGTAATCGTAATACCACGTTCGCGTTCCTGTTCCATCCAATCCATTTCAGCCGCACCTTCGTGCACTTCGCCGATCTTGTGCTTTTTACCAGTGTAAAACAAAATACGTTCGGTCACGGTTGTTTTACCGGCGTCGATATGGGCAATAATGCCGATGTTGCGGGTTTTATCGAGTGAAAATTCTCGGGGCATATAAATAATGATCAATGTTTAATTTTCAGTTTTTAAAAAATTCATAGCAAAAACCGAAAACTATATATTGTTAAATAATAATGATTCAACTTCTGACTAGCGTGAGAAATGAGCAAATGCCTTGTTGGACTCAGCTATACGGTGGACATCGTCACGCTTCTTGATGGCAGTACCTTCGTTACGGAAGGCGGCCATGATTTCTTCAGCTAACTTCTCGCCCATCGGACGACCGGAACGGCCTTCAGCGGCAGCGATAATCCAA
>Ga0194044_10000273_pt1 | contig 24982 bp, 18 predicted proteins | sample JunL4417m_MetaG_FD_155460 | JGI IMG/M metagenome (GOLD analysis project Ga0194044, IMG submission 155460) | Anoxic zone freshwater microbial communities from boreal shield lake in IISD Experimental Lakes Area, Ontario, Canada - Jun2016-L442-17m | ecosystem: Environmental > Aquatic > Freshwater...
GATCGCTACCCAGCACCTGAACCCGGCCCGGGAAAATCTCACCGGTGCTGGCCTCGATCAAGCGGCCCCGAATGTGCGCCGGTTCAACGACGCCGATGGGCAGTTGGAGTTGCTGCGTCGCCCCGCTGGTCGGCACGAGCGCCAAGGTGACGAGGTGCGAGGCGGCGTTTGTGACCTTGAGACTCGCCCAGAGCGGGCGTTGTTCGCCCGGGGGAATTTCCACAGGCATCGCGAGGGTTTGCGGCGAACCGGGAAACACCGCGACAAGCCGGATCGCCTGGGCCGTCTGGTTCGTCACTTCCACCAGCAGGACGCTATCGAGTCCGCGGGTCAGCACAAGCGATGCTTTGCCGTCCAATCGTTTCGGCCCCTGGCCGTTCCAGCCGACCCGCACGACCGTGTGGTTCTGGCGCACCTGCTCGTAGAGTTCGCAATAGCTCCGCGCCAGCCGTTGCGTGACTTTCGGTGTGGGATCGGTGGCAAGCCCCAGCCAGTCGCGGTGAATCTCCCAGGACTGGCGCATCATCTCGGCCTGTAGTTCCGTGGGCGACATCAGCACCAGGTCCGTGATGAGGTTAAAACGCTCCTGTGCCGTGCGGCGCAGCGCGGGAGGTGACTCCAGGCTGGGTGAAGCCAGCGCCGTGAACGCGAGGCCCACCACCAACCGTGAACAAGTGATTGTGATATTCATCGGGCCTTTTTCGCGATGTCCTGGTAGGCGGCGAGTGCCTGTTGGTATTCCGCCACCGCATCCGCCGGCAGCACGCCGGTATTTGACTCGATCTGCTTCTTCATCAGGTCCACGAGCCACGTCACTTCCGCCCGCCGCGGGCGTAACGGTGATGCCGCGTCGTCAAACCAACTCGGCGCCGTGTGGGCAAAGCGCAAGCGGCCACCTTCCCGCGTTTCCCAGCAGCGCACCGCCACCCAACTCGTGCCGTCGAGCTCCACCGAGTCGTTGAACCGCGCTTCAAATGCGCCCTCGCGATTGCGCTGCGATGACAACGGGAGAATTTGCCGCACCTCACCGTTGACGATGATTTCCACTCCAGCCACTGGTGATTCACTCAGAACACTTCCCGTGATTTTGACCCGGCGCGACCTGCCTGGCTTGAGTTGAAACTTTCCGCCGGGCACTTCGCCGCCGATTTCTGCCAGCAACATCGGGCCGGTGGTGACGAAGCTGCGGCCTTCGCCCAACCCCTTCATCCATCCGTCGTAGCTGAAGCCTTTCGGACAATGAACATAAACACGCCCGAATCCCAGCGGCACAGGATGCACGCCGCTGGCCGTGCCGGCGGTGGGACGCAGCCGGAAACCGCAGTCGAGCAGCGCGTAGTAGCTTTTGAACGTGTAATCAATCCAGTCTCGCTCGCCGCCGCTGCGGCCTTCGTTGGGAACTCCCATGAAGGCGGGTGCCGCCACGTTGAAGTTTGTAAAGCCATACTCGGTGCGCCAAAGATGGTTGTTGGCCAGTTCGTAAAGGTCAAGTTCCATCACCGGCACGAGCATCATGGACCACGACCAGTTGCACTTGTCTATATCCAATAGTGCGCCCTGGCGATGCCCCTCTTCCGCCACCGGTCGCATCGGTGGCGCCCCGAGTGTGAACGGTTTCTTGTGATTTAGAATGAAAACCGCGCCGAGATTGTGCTCTTTTCCGTCCACGGTAAAAAGTTCGTATTCCGTGTTGCGCGGCCAGATGACATGCTTGGCGTCGGCGCAGATCAGGGCATCGGGGATTTCCTTCTCCGTGTTCTTGTCGCCCCTGGTCGGCGGGGCAAACGCCTTGGTCACCCAGTAAGTTTGCGGCAAAGCCACGTTCAAATCCTCGGCCAACAGCAGCGTCGGTAAATCTGCCAACGGGCGGTGGACGTGACCGTCACCGGAAAACCAACCGCGCTCCGCCATATTGACCCAGCGGCGCAAGGGCAGTTTAATTTCCGTCGACGCATCTCCAATGTTTAGGGACTGCACGAGCGGATAGTATTCCTTGCCGCGTTCGACGGTAATGGTGTAGTGGCCCGGCGGCAGTTCGACGCGGAACGGATGCGCGGACAGCGTGGTGTGACACTCGACGGACTTGGAATTAACCCAGTTCGTGCGGCTGTAGGGAACGGCCGCGCCATTGGTCACGGCGGAAACGGGAAAGAACCATTCGCCCGCCGCGCTTTGAATGTAGAGTCGTGCGCCGACGGGTTGAGCGGTCGCGGCGTCCACCATTTCACCAGTGACCGCCCCGGCCCGGACGCCAGATTGGGCACCGAGCCAGATGGCCGGCGCGAATACGAATAACGTCCAATACATTCTCCACTCGATCATAGCTTGCTCCAAGATTCGTAAAACAAAGACCGGGCGACGGCCGCCCGGTCTGGGTGTTCACCGCGCCAAACCAAAGTTACGGCACGCGGAGCCGATAGAACTCCAGGTTGTTCGTCGCCGGGCTGTTGGTGTAGCTTGCCAAAGCGCCATTGTCCACCACGCCCCCAAGATAATTCCACGTTGGAGCCGCGAGGTCTATCTTGGAATCCACCGCGTAAAAGATGGAGCTGCTCGAATTGAAACTGAAGTTAAGTGCCGAGTTCGCGCCCGCTGGGGTGTAGGCCGGATTGAGGATGGTGGGCGACGGAATCGTGAAGCCGGGATCCATCGACTCGAAACTGAAGTCGGTAAACCGCGCGTAGGCAGCCGTGGCGGGAGCTACCGCAAAGCATTGGAGCGTAACGAAGTTCGCTGCCTGTGCGGGGGACAGTTGGTAGGTGGTCGTGCCGCAACCGAGCGGCAACGCTTGGCCGTTGATTGTCATGCGCAGGACGTTCGTGCGCACCTCGATCTCGAAGGCGTAGCTGTTCGAAACCGTGACCGTGCCGCTGGCCACTACGGCGCTCGTGTTCGTGGCACCGAGGAAGCTTTGCCACAAATACCAACGGCCGTCGCCGGAGAAGAGGTTGATGGCAGTGCCGCCGCCATCGGCAGAAGCAACAAACCGCGCAGGGCGGGTGTCACGGAACCGCACGCCAACCCAGGAATCGTTGGAAACGTCGTCGTTGGCGCCGGAAACCGTGAAGCGCATCCGGAAGCTGTTCAAGTGCTCGAATTGCCGGAGGTCCGCGCCGGGCGAAGCCATGCCGTTGGCAGCCCCGCCATTAGGAAGATACCTGTTGACGGCAGCGTTCGCCGGCATGTTAGCCACTTTAACGAGCGCCCATGCTTTGAGATGGCTTTTGAATATGCGGTTTAGTCGCTGAGCACCTCCCGGCCGCTGATCGGTTGCGGGTCCGCCTGGTGGAGGTCGAACACAATGATCTCATTTTCGCCGTGCCGAAGCCAGGGCGAGGGACAATAAAGCCGTTGCTGCGGACCGATGTTCCAGAAGCGCCCGAGATTGTGGCCGTTAACCCACACATAACCTTTTTGGTAAGCCGACATGTCCAGGAAGGTGTCCGCCACTTGGTCGAGCTCGAAGATGCCCTTGAAGAAAACACCGGGACGGCGAGAAGCGCTCTGGGCAGAGGACAGGGAGGCTACCCATTGTTCTTCCAGCGGAAACCCGTACACCTCCCAATTCATCAGGGTCATGGTGTTGAGCACGGCGCGGTCGGTGATGCCTTTACGATCCAACAGGAATTCTCCAAAGTTGATGTGCCCCATCGCTTCCACCAGTATGTCGAGAACTGGCTCCTTTGTTGCCGTTGCCGGGAGCGCGATACTGTTCTGGCCCAGGCGCCGGTCCACCGTCCCCACCAACTGCCCGTCAAGAAATACCAGTGCGTAGTCGTGGAGTTCGTGCAGGTAGAGCTGGCCGCTCTTGTGTCCGATCAACCGGGTGCGGTAGAGCATCAAGCCGTGGGTTTCGCCGAGCATTTCAAAGGGCTGGGGTTGCACGAGTCTCACGGGCTTGGGCAGGTGGTCCCACAACGTTGTCCAGCGGCGCATGGGAATTTCCGGGATCGTCATGGCCGGAATGGGCGCGGGCACTTCGGGCAAAGCTGCCTGCCCGTCACCGTAGGAGGCGATGAGCTGACGGAGGGCTGTGTATTTGGCCGTTGGCCGCCCCTGCTCGGTGACTGGGGCATCATAGTCGTAACTCGTCACATCCGGCATGAAGTTGCAGGGGATGCCGTTGGAGGAGACGGCCAGGCGATCGGCGTTTGCCCCGGCGGTGAAGCCGAAGCTGGTCCCGCCATGAAACATGTAAAGGCTGAAGGACTTCCGGTTCTCGAGCAGAAACTTGACATCCTTGCTGATGGTTTCGGTGGGGACGCGTGCCCAGGGCTCACCCCAGTGCGTGAGCCAACCGGGGTAGGTTTCACTGCTGAACACGGGGACTCCGGGATTCATTTGCCGGGCCACCTCCCAGTCTTTCAGCGTCGTGCCGGGATCGAGACCCACGGCGCAGCCGGGCAGCGAGCCGGCCTCGAGCATGTGTGGCGTTGCCCCGTCGCCCGTGTTGAAAGGCACGTTGATGTCTAGTTTCCGCCAAAGGTCATGAAGCCATTTCACATAGGCGCGGTCGTTGGCATAGCTGCCGTATTCATTTTCGACCTGGAGCAGGATGATGGGGCCGCCGGCTGTGACCTGCCACGGGCGAATGACTTTGGCCAGCGCCCGGCAATAGCGCTCCGCCGCCTCGACATAGCGGGCGTCCATGCACCGGACCTTCAGATCGGGGTAGCGCAGGAGGCGAGGCGGGATGGCTCCAAAATCATATTCGGCGCAGCAATAGGGTCCGGGCCGCAGGAACACCCACATTCCCTCCTGCTGCGCGAGGCGAAAGAACTCCGCCAGGTCGCGATTGCCGGTCTTGAAATCGAAGCGTCCCTCTTCCGGCTCATGGTAATCCCAAAAGATGTAGGCGGAAATGGTGTTCAAACCCATGGCTTTGGCCAACTGAATGCGATGACGCCAATACTCGCGGGGAATGCGGTTGGGGTGAATCTCGCCCGACCGAATCTGGAATGGCTTGCCATCGAGCAGAAAATCAATCGTGCCGAGCTGGAACGTATGCGCGGGTGACTTGGCTGACCCCGCCGGGGCCGCCTGCAGAGCCAAAACGAAGGCCAGGCAGGACACGATTGTGACTCTTGCTCGGTTGACAAAATTCATAGTCCGTCGGAGGGAATATGATAAGAGACGGAGTGATCGTCAATTGAGCGATGGGAGTAAAATGTCGCTAGCGCGCAGGACAAATAGCAACCCTTAACCGATCTTTCTACAGTGATATATCGTTAGTGCTTGCAAGCAAAAGACTTATGAAATATCAAACTGGCTGTTGGCACTACATTTCCTGTTTGCTAGACATTTTTCGTTAGTGATTGTTTGTTAGTGATTACTGGTCTGATTTCAGCCCGATTGGTCCGCAGCGTTTTTCGCTACCCGCTTCTCCTCGGGCTCCAAGGCCAATAAGGGCGGCAGGGCCACCCCGACTGCGCTGAAGACTTTCGCGCAGCAGCCTTGCACTTGGGAACGCAGCCAAAACACCTTGCCCTCGCCGAAATCCTTCGTTGCCGACCAACGCTTTGTCTCCTTGCTTGAGGGTCGCTCGGAGCGCTGCCACAATGCCAGACCGATCTGCGGCATCCTTGCGCGCTTGTTCCGGATTGTAACAAACCACATACCGCCGCTCGCCCACCAGCACTTCCTTCACCTCCAAGGGCGAGGGATCCCTGGCGTTCTTGCGCTCCCCATGCACTTTGGAGTGGCCCCGCTGCCCCAGACTCTGTCCTCCGGCTCCCTCGAAGTACAAACTCGTCGTGTCAAAAAATACCATCGACAGATGGCTGAACAAATCCTGCCTCTACCCAGAGCGATTTCTCGATCTTGTCCTTGATCCCACGCCACCGATAAATCGGCGTCGGCCCCCGGCATGACTTGGACGGTGCCGTTGCTGTGGCGCTCTTCTTGGTCCCTGCCACATCGGCTGGCGCTCTTGTTGCCCCAGCCGCTGCCAGGTCGGTTCGCGGCTCAGCCTGCCCCAACCAGGCTATGGCTCGATACGATTGGATTCGTTCCAGACGGGTGTCACCTCCAGGCCTGCGACCTTTGCTCTTTGCAGCGCGGCGAGTTGGCCCACTCCTTGGTGTCCGAAACGGTCACCGATACCCAGGGAGTATTTTTCAATCTTCATGTTCGTGTTCGACTCGATCAAATTCCCAACTCAAGCTGGCCCATTTCTAAGGGAAGTGACGTCAGGGGCCGCTGCGAACCATCCGGCTCAAGTGGGCGGTTTTTGGGTGCTCTTTTGATAGAGCAGCGCCGCTTGCGTGCGGGTATGCACTTCCAGTTTCCGATAAACCTGCGTGAGGTAGTTGCGGACGGTCTTGGCCTCCAGCTTCAAGGCATGGGCGATTTCCTTGTCCGTCTTGCCCGAGGCCACCTCGACAAGGACGCGCTGCTCCTGTTCTGAGAGCCGGTCAAGTATCGAGCAGGGCGCCGCAGCAGCCTCGCGCCTGCGGGCCACCGTGGCCCGGGCAATGGCCGGATCAATGACCATGCCACCGCGACAAACGGTGAAGATGGCGTCCACGATTTTCTGCGCGTCATTTTCCTTGAGCAGGTAACCGTCGGCACCGGCGTCCAGGGCAGCGGTGACGGTCGAATCCACCGCGTAGGAGGAAAGAAAGAGCACGCGCACTGCGGGGAACTCGGCTTTGAGACGCCGGCAGATTTCATGGCCGCTTACGTCAGGCAGCCGGTAGTCGAGCAGGACCACGTCCGGGTGGAGCCGGCGGGTTTGTTCGAGGGCTTGCGCGCCTGTTGCCGCTTCACCCACCACCTGAATGGACGGCTCGGTATCCTCGATCTGGCGCAGGCCCGTCCGGACGACCGGATGATCATCCACGATCAGAAGACGCACTTTGGCGGGTTTAGACACTTGCGGCAAGATATTCGGGTTACAATGGGATTTCCAGAAGTATCCACGTTCCACGACCCGGCTGCGTTTCGATGTGCAGCGTGCCTCCCAACTGGGCTGCGCGGGCCTGCATATTGGCCAGGCCGTGGCCGGCCGAGTGGCTTTGGGCCAGGTCAAAGCCGGAGCCATCGTCGAGCACGCTGAGCCGCAGGCGCTGGTCGAGGCATTCGAATTCGACATGGATATGGCGTGGGTATCCGTGGCGGAGACTATTACTGATGGCCTCCTGGGCGATCTGGCGCAAGTGGTCCTCCTGGCTGTGAGGGACGGCGGGCGGTTGCGGATCATGGATCAGCAAGTGGATCGGGACGGAGGAGGCGCTTTGAAACCTTTGTACCACTTGCCGCAACGTGAAGGCGGGATCAGACGCCGTGCTGACTTCTTCTTCGGGCACCTGTTGCACGATGAAGGTGCGCAGTTCAGCGATGAGCGCATCAACCGTTGTCCGGCACTGCTCGAAGACCTTGCCGGCCGACTGCGGCTGGCGGGCGCGCAACCGCTCATAATGTCCCAGAGTCAACTGCAAACCATAAAGCGACTGGATGGCTCCATCGTGAATGTCCCGGCTGACGCGCTCGCGCTCGTTTTGGACGCGCTGCAAGTCCTCGCAGGCGGAGCGCAACTCGGCCGCGATGACTTCCTGGCGGAACCGGGCGTGGATCTGGATGAAGAGCAGCGCCGCCACCAGCGCGGAGAGGATGGCGCCGAGCGCGATGGCGGTCCAGGGCCGGTAACGGGAGGATTCCCGTTCGAACAGGGGTGTGGTGTGGAAGATGAGGGTCCATTCCTGCGCTTGAAACTGCATCCCGGCCGTAGTCCGCAGATACGCTTTGAAGCCGGACAACAGAGTGGGTGGCGCCGAGCCGCGGGCGTTTAGCCAGGATTTTTGAGAGGGCGGCAGGCTGCTGAACAGGTCAAATTCGACCTCGCGCGGAGCGATGCCGAACAGGTTTTCGAGCAGCAGATTCGGTTCAATGGAACCAAACACGACACCCCGGACATGGGTTCCACGCCAGGCGGACAGCTCCGGGCCGGTGCCCGGGGCCTGGTTGGTCAAGGACTCACCCGGCCCGGGCTCGAAGAGGGGAAGGATAATTGTGAATCCCCGGGCGGGGTTGCCGGCGACTTCGCTGGAGAGCTCGCGGCGGTAACAATAGCAAGGGGAACCGAACCGGGCGGCAAGGGACGCGGCTTCCTTGATTGCCGGGTCGGTAAAGAAGCGCGGGTTGACGCCGTCATAGGCGGAGGGCGGGCGCACCCAGGCATGCAGGAGGTGAAGCGCGTTCGACTCCGCAAGGGAAAGGTCGAGCGCAAGGGACTCCGGATCATGCGCCTGCCGGGCGCGGCGGTGGGCACCGATTTCGGCCACGCCGAGCTCGAGCAGGCCGGGATAACTCTTCTCCGGCCCCAGGAGGCGGATGTGAAAATTCCATTCCGCACGGGTGAGACTGGGGTGCGAGGCAGCAACGTCGGCCAAGCTGCTCAACGCGAGTTCATATTTTTCGAGGCGATCGCGCAAGGCCTCGGTCGTCTGTTGCACCAGGCGGTCAAAGCGGATCTGGTCCAGCTTGTGCGACTGCTGAAAAAGGCTCCAGCCGACGACGGCGGTGATGCCGAAGCCCAGGAAGAGCAGGCACCACGCCAGCAAATAGTTCCTGGAGAGCCTGTGGTAAAGCCGCATTCTGTTCATGGCACCGACATCTTGGCCTGAGGGTATCAGGCTAGGCAAAAAAGGACATAGAGTCAAATGTCCTGGAAAACCCGGGACATAAAACGCAGTGCAAATCCCCGCCGCCAGGGCTATATCTGTCTCGTTATATGGTTAGGGACGCGCTGAACAAGACTGCCGCCGCCGCAGGCCCGGGAACATTGGGCCGGTGGCTGGCGTGTTGTCTCGTGCTGACAACGCTGGCTGGCCCCTCGCGCGCTGCCGTGGTGAGCGTGCGAGATTCCGGCGCGGGCAACGATTACCTGTCCGGCGAGCCCATCACCCTGCCGGCCGCCAGCCTCAGCACGAACCGATTCCGCAATGGCGCGCAGGTAATCCGCAACCGCCCGCACACCGCGCGCCCGGCGGTGTTCGCCTCAACGGGCGCGCTCAAGCACATGTCTGGCGAACCAGACCCTCCGGCCGCCAATGGCGGGACAAACCGGCCTGCCGACAGCACGCGTCCGGCTCCTCCAGCGGCTGCGCCCGGCACCGGGGCCGACGGCCTTGAAAGCGTCCCCGCCACCAACGGATTCCCCGCCTATCTTGAGGACCAGCAGTATGTGTGGTTCCTCCAGGACGTCCGGCACTACACTAATTACTCCTGCACCGTCACGGTGGATTGCCCCTCCACCTTCTATTTGCTCGTGGACAACCGCGTGAATGATTATCTGCCGGAATCCTCCTACGATGACCCGACATTCGGCCCGCCCGACACGCAATGGGTTTTGGACGACGGCTGGAAGCGCGTCAACACCGGGCTGACCCCCTTGTTGACCCCGACCACCGCCGGCGACTACTTGGCGATTGACGAGGGCAACAACGGCACGCTCAACCAGATCTATGCGGTTTACGCCAAAACGCTGAACAAGCCCGGTTCCGTCACCCTGGGCACCGAGTTTGACGGCAACATTTACTGTCTCGTGGTTTCGACCAACCCCGTCCCTCTGACGAAAACCGTCAGGCAGGCTGCCGCAAAAAAAGCCGCCAGCCGATAGCACGGGGAATCTCTCCCCGATAGGGGCAAATGTCCAGGCCAGCCCGACACAAAAGATGATGTGCATTCAGGCACGCCGGCCCCATAATAGTCCCGAGTCCTTTGGCATGTGTTGGAATGTCAGTTCTAAACTAAAGTCCTATTGTCTGTGAAGACCGCCTTGCTCGCATTTACTGTCTTTCTGGTTCTGGGCTCGCCGCTCGTTGCCGGGGGGGTGAACCAACTCCAGCTCCAGGGGCTGACGGTCACGCCGCATGTGCAGTCCAAGGAAATGCGCTATCGGCGCGAGCCGGAGTTCAGCCTTGGCGCGCGGGTCGAGTTGTTCCTCAGCAACGCTGGCAGCGCGGAGCTGCAGCTCCCGCCGGACACCGCCATTCAGCTCCGGGGCAAGTCGCCGGACGAATTGCTCGCCGCGGACGAGTGGGCGTGGCACGATCTTCCCAGTGCCTGGAGCAATGCGCCAATGATGCTGCCTGCCGGCGCGCTCACGGTTTGGTCGTTCAACGGCAAGCGCGCGGCGTGGGGTGCGGATACGAGCGCGACGCTCGCACTCAACGGCACGGAGATCCCGCTCGAGTTTGCGAAGCCAAACGCGTGGCTTTCGGCGGTCACGTTCCTGGGCTACCCGACGAATCCGTTCCCGAACTCGCTCATCTACCACATCGCGAATCACACCGGCGGGCCCCTGCGCCTGGAAGCCTGCCGCCTTTGGCTGCCGAAAGACAACTCGATGTGGCGCGTGCTGCTGCCGCAGCCGTGGCTCACGAACTTCGTGACCTTCCCAGCCAACGCCACGATTCCGGCCGGCGACCATGGTGGGGCGCGGGTGGGCACCGGCAGTCTGCCGCTCACCTACACCGCGCTCGAAGTGCGGTTATCCCGGGCGGGCGCGCAGCCGCTCACGCTCTGGGCCCACCTGCGCATCAAGCGCGAGGTATTTGACCTCAGCGGCGGCTGGGTGGCGTCGCGCCTCGGCAGCAGCAACACGCTGCAATGCGAGCCGTATCTCAAGACGATGCGGCGGATGCACCTCAACACCGGGCACATCGCGGAAACGCCGGGTTATACCGACCGCTCCGGACCGGATGGCCTCTACACCCGTTACCCGCTCAAGTACTTCAACAAGCTGGAGCCGTTCCGCCGCTATGACACCGATGCGGTGTTGCCGCGCATTCACGCGGTGGAATTCCTCGGTGAACCGCAATACGGCGGCGGCCGGCCAGTGCCGCCGATGGATGTCTGGCGGAAGCTGGCGCCCTACCAGCCGACGCGACTGCCCACGACCGTGACCCACAGCGAAGAGCGCATCTGGCGGTTCTACGCCGGCCTGTCAGACTTTCCGCACTACGATGCCTACCGGGTTTGCGCGCCCGCGCCTGACGCGTGGGGCAAGTACGATCGCTGGGGTGGGCAAACGATCCGTTGGGGCGCGCCGCTCGAAACCATTGGTGACATGACGCGTTCCCTGCGGGAGCTGAATCGCCCGCGGCCCATCGCCTACTGGTCCCAGGGCGCCGGAAGCTGGGACAGCTACGGCGGACGCCAGCGCGCGTCGCCGACGCCGGCGGAGCTGCGCGCGCAGGCTTACCATGCGCTGGCGCATCGCATCACCTCTCTGTACTGGTTCAACCTGAGCCTCAAGTCCCTGCTCAAGTTCCCCGATCTGATCGAGCCCATCACGCGGGTGAACCGGGAGATTGGCCTGCTGGAAGACTTCTACCTTGAGGGCGACGCCTATCACTACGAGCGCTGCGTCCGCGAAGGCAGGCCGGATTGGGATCTCGCGGTCATTGCCGGGCCGCGCGGAGCGGTGCTGTTCGCGCTGGACCTGGCTTACACGGCCAACCCGCAGGAGAAGGTCTTCACGTTTGGCCCGCCACGCGAAGCGACGCTGAAGTTTCCGCTGCCTGCCTACCTGCGTGAAGCCGTCGAAGTTCTGCGCGTGGACGCCGACGGCATCCGGCCAGCGGCGTCCACCAAGACCGCCGATGGGCTGCAAATCAACGGACGCTGCGGGCCGGAGAACGTGTGGGCCGTTTCCCCGCGCGCGGGTCTGGCGCAGGAGCTTGAAGCGCGCCGCCGCGAGTTGGTGGCGTTCGAGGATTCGTTTGGCTTCGACCCCGGCCGCAAAGCGGGTGACCTGGAAGAATTGCGGCGCGCCCTGCACCCCTGAATCGAGGCAATCATGATATTGTTTCAAGGAAGGTTGGCGGGGATAGGCCGCCTTCGCCTTTGCGCCTCGGCTGCGCTCGCATTCACGTCTCTGGGATTCGCTGCCACCGCGGCATCGGCTGCCGCGCCTGCGGAGAGTATTCGCTGGTGGCTCAGCACCGCGGACCTGAAGCAGCAACTGGCCGAGCAACGCCCCCTGGTGTGGCAGACCGCCCCCGCCCCGGCGGGCGAGCGCCTCGAGGTGAATCCCGCGGAGACTTATCAGACGATGCTCGGCCTGGGCTCGTCGCTGGAGCCTTCGACCTGCTCGAACCTCTGGCGGATGGCCGAAGCCGATCGCGAGCGCACGGTTGAACGCCTGGTCAGTCCCACCGCCGGCATAGGCATGAACCTGATGCGCATTTGCCTCGGCACGCCCGACTTCACCGGCGACCCGTGGTACTCCTACAACGACCTGCCAGCCGGTGAAACCGATCCGGGGTTGCAGCGCTTTTCCATCGAGAAAGACCGGGCTTACATACTGCCCGTGCTGAAGCTGGCGCGGCAGAAGAATCCGGATTTGCTGTTCTTTGCCTCGCCGTGGAGTCCGCCCGGCTGGATGAAAAGCACCAGCAGTATGATCGGCGGCCACTTGCTGCCGCCCTGGTATCCGGCGTATGCGGAATATTTCGTGAAGTTTATCCGCGCTTACGAGGCGGAAGGCATCCCAATCTACGCGGTGACGATCCAGAACGAGCCAGGCGTGGACCGCGCGAAGGAGAGGAATCCGAAGTGGTTTTATCCTTCTTGCCACTGGACCGGTGAGCAGGAGCGGGATTTCATCCGCGACCATCTCGGGCCAGCGTTTCGTCGGCACGGTCTGCCGACACGCATTTGGTGCTACGACCACAACTACAACGTGCGGACACGAGGCGACGATCCCGGCCTCGCCTACCCACGCACGATTCTGCGTGACCCGCAGGCGGCGCAATTCGTGAGCGGCGTGGCGTTTCATGGCTATGCGGGTGAGCCGGCCGGCATGAGCGTGTTTCACCAGGAACTGCCGCCCGTTCCGCTTTACTTCACCGAAGGCTCCGTGTTCGGCCTCCAGGGCGGAGTGGAACTGATCGAGAAGCTGCGCAACTGGGCTTCCGGCTACAATGCCTGGGTTACCATTCTTGACGACAACGGCAAGCCGAACAACGGCCCTTTTGATGCCAGCCGCACCCTCATCACCCTTGATCCCAGGACGCGCAAGCCGAACGAGCATTTTGATTACTTCCTGCACGGCCAGTTCATGAAATTCATCGAGCGCGGCGCGGTGCGTGTAGGAAGCAAGGGCAGCACGCGCAGTCTTGCGCATGTCGCCTTCGGCAATCCGGATGGAGAAGTTGTCCTGGTGGCGGTCAACGCCGGAAGCCGGGAGCGGTCGTTCCATTTGATTTATGCCGGGCGGATGGCTGCTGCCCGGCTGGCTGGGAAGTCGGTGGCCACTTTTGTCTGGCAGAGATAGAACACACGGTCCGGCGCTCCCAGGCAGGGACAAATGTCCCGAGCCATTAGGGACAAAAGAGTCACCCCGGGAAGCGTGAAAACCCTTTGAAACCGTGCCGTTCATGTACTAGATTTGAGCGCGGTGAGACCATACTGTCTATGGCCCCAGCCTTAGAAAAACATAACTTAGATATGGCGAAACTTGTTGAACCAGACCCCGTCTGAAACACATACATCTATGAAAAGAATCAAACAATCCTTGCTCGTGCTCGGCGTCATGCTGATGTCGGGCGTCACCTTATTGGCCGCCACCTCCTCGTGGACAGGTGCCACAGGCAGCCTCTGGGCCACGGGCAATAACTGGTCTCCCGCCGGTCCGCCCGCCACCGGGGACGACATCCTGTTCCCCAGCGTGGCCAACCAGACGGTTGACTTGGCGGCGGTCACCTACGCTATTGGAAGCCTTGCTTTCAATTCTGCCAACCCCTACTCGCTCGGTAACGGCGGGCTGACGCTGGCCGGCAACGTCTCCCAGAACAGCGCCGGCGCAGTCACTCTAAATGCGGGCATTGATCTCGGCGGAGCGAACCGCAACTTTGTCGGTTCCGGGTCCGGGGTGGTCACGCTCAACAACCCGGTAACGGGCGCAGGCTACAGGGCCATCGTGAACGGGGCCAATTATGTCATCGCCAACAACGCCAATACGATCGACGGCTGGCAAATGCTCACCGGCGGGAAGGCGGCGATGGTTGGATCCGCGACCATTGCGACCTACCCTAATGCCAGCTATTTCGGCGGCGACGGGTCGGCTGGCGGCTTCTATCTCAGACTGGATGGCGGCACGCTCAACTTCCAGGCAACCGAAACCATCGACATGGGCTGGGGTGCCGGCCAAACGGGCCTTGGCTCCGCCGATTGGCAGGACCGCGCCATTGTTTTCGGTCCCAATGGCGGCACGCTGGTGTATGATTCGATTACGCCGGGTTGGAACGGCCCGACGGTGTATTATTCACAAGGCGGCACGAGCACCCTGGTGGTGGGCCAGCCCCTGCCGTACTCGGGTGATCCGTGGGCTCCCAACGTCGGAGCGCCAACTGACGGCACAAACCAATACCGGAGTCCTTTTGAGGTTGAATATGGCATTCCCCTGGGCATCTATCAGAACACCTCTTACACCTATTTCGACTCCGGCAATCCCGGAGCGACCCTTTATTTTAAGTGGCGTCAGGGTTCGGGCGACTTCCAGCTCATCCTGACCAACGGCGCCAGCGCTTACCTCGATTGGAACGCTTTGACCAACGGCAATTTCATCGTGCGCGGTCATCCGGGTGGCGATTCATCAGTGATTGAAACCAATGCGACGGGCTGGACGCGGAATGTCGGGCGGTTGGCCATTCGCGGCCCGCACCGCTCTGGCGTACAGTATAGCGATGGCTCCGGGAACTATCCCGCTGGCGCAATCAGCCGCTCGTTCTGCATACCCCAATACAACGGTAACGGCATGGTGTTCTACGACGCCGTGCAGGTGTGGAACCGCGATGGCCTGGAGCGCCTGGCGTGCGACATGAGCTTTGAATCCGGCAGCTCGGTGGATTTTTGCTCCGGTCGCAGGACCCAAGTCTTGGACTTGGGGCATCCCGGAAACGCTTCAATAGCCGGGCCAACAAACCAGATTACGATCAAGGGTGGCGGCAAGCTTAACCTGAACCTGCAAATGCGCTCCCAAATTGGGGAAGGTCGCACCTGCCCCCGTGGCGAAAGCGCTGGCCTCCGTGTCTGGTCCCTCATTGATATCAAGGACGGCGGCCAGTTGAAGATATACCGCTCCCAAAGCAATGCTCTTGGGCTGACCGAGGTGGCCGCGGGCGATACGGGTGGCAGCTCTGCCTCAATGGCGACCAAGTGCATCGAACTGTTCCGTCCGATTACCGGTGAGGGCAACTCAGCCAGCGATGCCCGGGTGGTTGTGGATCTGCCCTACTCGGAGCCTTCGAATGGATCGAAAGACGGTGGCAACAATAACGGCAAGAATGGGGTCAACTTCGACGCCATAACGGCCGGCATGGGCGCTTACCCTGGCGCGGAATTGATCGTGAACGGCACGGGCGACCATGGATTGCGACTCATGGGGCAATCCGGCTACGTGTCAAATCTCCTCGCGAACGGCCGGTGTTCGCGCGTGACGGGTACCGGCGGCACGCTCACCGTGGCCGCGACCAGCAATGACTCGATGTGGATCCCGGGCGGGCCGGGCAGCGCCAGTACCGTCTCGTTGGGCCTCGACAGCGAGGCAGGCAGCACGCCCACCTATATCCTCCGTCCCTCCGTTGGGCTGGACGGCTTTGCCGGCTTGATCCTCAAAGGCGGCACGGCCATGGTGGAAGATTCCACCAGCGTGACCATGAAGACCTTGCGGTTGGCGGGCTCGGCGACGATTCAATTGGGCACCGCTGCGGGCGGCTCCATGTTGAGCTTTGCCAACAGCAGCGCCGTGGCCTGGAGCGCCGGCACACTGAGCATCACGAGTTGGAACGGCAGCGCCTCGGGGGGCGGGTCTGACCAGATTAAGTTCGGCACCGACATCACCGGCCTGACGACGGCCCAATTGGCGCAGGTCAAGTGGATCAATCCGTACGGGGGCGGAGATATCACGGGAGCCAGGATTCTCGCCACGGGTGAAATCGTGCCTCCGGTTTCTGCCTTCAGCATCGCCTCGCCGGCGATCGTAAATGGCGAATTCGTGTTCACCGTGCCGGGGGTGGCCGGGCAGACCAGCATCATCCAGTGGGCCACGAACCTAACGCCGACGGTGAACTGGTATAACATCCTGACCAACACGGGAGTCTTCAGTTTCACGAACACGCTCCCATACCCGGAGGTGTTCTACCGGGTGTTGGTGCCGTAATTAGGATGCAGTGTTGAGACCTGGCCGCCCGGATGGGCGGCCAGGTTCCCTTGACGACGTTTAGCAAGCGCTTAAAACATGAAAGAAAACAGTAAAGAGCCTGCGGGCAATCGGCCGCGGAATGCAGCCTTCACGCTGATTGAACTGCTGGTGGTGATTGCCATCATCGCCATCCTGGCCGCCCTGCTGCTGCCAGCGCTGGGCCGCGCCAAGCAGAAGGCGCAGGGTATTTCCTGTCTGAGCAATACCAAACAGTTGCAGTTGGCATGGATTATGTGGGCGAGTGACAACAGCGATCGTTTAGTGCTGAACACGCCCATCAACCCAACTGCCAGTCCGGCCCCCACACCAAACGATTGCTGGGTGTTCAACGTGATGACGTGGGGTGGCGGCGACTGGACCACGAATCCCGAGCGCAACAAGGTGGGGTTGCTGGGCGACTACACCGCGAAGAATACAGGTGTTTACCACTGTCCCACTGACACCAAGCCAACCGACGATGGCCTCCCGCACGCCCGCAGTTACTCGATGAACCGGTTCATGGGCAACAAATCCGATGGCAGTCTTTGGACTTTCTTCCAGAAGACCACGGACATCCCCTCGCCGGTCAAGTACTTCGTCTTCCTGGATGAACATCCCGACGGCATCAACGATGGGTTTTATGCGTGCGATGGTTCGGGTGGGAACACCGAGACTTGGCAGGATCTGCCAGCATCCTCCCACGGCAGCGCCTGCGGCTTCTCCTTTGCGGATGGTCATTCCGAAATCAAGAAGTGGCGCGACAGTCGTACCATCGTGGCGGTGACACGGGGCAACGTGCTGGGCCGGCAGACGCTGGGCCCAATCAATGACATTACCTGGCTGAACGACCGTGCGACCTTCCGTGCGGGCGGGGGGGGGCCACCGCCACCGCCGCCAGGCGGCCCGTGACCGGAAGATCGCTTCGCAACTCTTCCTCTACGCGGGTATTCCAGATCCCCATCGAGAGCTGCGGGAGTGGCGTCAGATTCGGCTGCCACGGCATCCTGCTTTTTTGGGGTGGACGACGATTTCCTATGAACGACTTATCTCTGCATAGCCGCGAAGTCACCCGTCGCGATTTTCTGACCACCACCGCCACCGTAGGCGGGGGCATCCTGATTGGGAGTCCGGCCCTGGGCCAGCCTGCCAGTGCCGCTCGCAGGAGGCGCTATGCCCTCGTCGGCTTGGGCGGGCGCTCCAGAATGTACCGCGAGGCGGTGCTGAAGACTTACGCCCAGCATCACGAGATGGTTGTTTTTTGCGACGTCAACCTCGGGCGGCTCAGACTGGCACAGTCCCTGGCGCGCAAGGCGGCCAGCGTGGAGGTGCCGATTTACGATGCCAAGGAGGACGCGAACGCCTTCGACCGCATGGTCCTCGAGACCAAGCCCGACGTGGTGATCGTCACCACCAAAGACGCCGCGCACCGCCAGTACATCATCCGCGCCATGGAACTGGGCAGCGACGTGATGACGGAGAAGCCGATGACGACGGATGAGCAGAAATGCCGCGCCATCTTTGAGGCCCAGCGTCCCGAAAAGGAAAAATGCACCTTCTACCTGGATCTCGCCGCCAACCCGGAACTCGAATACAAGGAGTTGCACCTCGACCAGGAGAAATACGATGGTTACTTCCGCGACCGCTGCGTGTTCCGCCCGGACATTGACATCGAAGACACGATGAACGTCCATGTGCGCTACAACACGGGGGTGACGATGGCTTATTCGCTCAACGCCTTCAACGCCTGGGAGGGCTACATCATCTGTTTCAACGGCACGAAAGGCCGGCTGCAGCACAAGGCGGAGGAGGTCGCCTATTTCAGCGGCGACGGCTCCGTTCCGGGCGCAATCAAGCCCGAGGGCACTTACATTCGCATCTGCCCCTTGCGCGCCGCGGCTTACGAAGTCCCGGTTTGGAGCGGTGAAGGGGGGCACGGCGGCGGCGATGACGTGATGCTGGCGGATTTGTTTCTTCCGGAGAAGAAGCCCGACAAGTATCAGCGCGGGGCGCTGACCATTGAGGCGTTTTTCGGGCCGATGACAAATTCACCAAGAGCGAACCAGCCAACCCGCAACCCCTGACAGGATGCACTTTCTCATCGTTTCTCGCCCGCCAAGTCTGCTCCAGGCTTGCTGGCTCCATCGGACAATGGCAGTTGCGTGTGTAATTCTGGCCACCCAGACTGTCGGTGCCCAACTGCCCAACGAACCCGGCAAACTCGCATCGCCGTCGGGAGCGTTCGGTCCGAGCTCGGGAATTACTTTCGAGGGGCATCCTCCTGCGCGGGCGGCCCTTTATGCCAAGTATGAGGTCGGCTTTGCCCTCGACCGCGAATATGACAATCCTTTCGACCCCGAGCAGATCAGCGTGGAAGCCGTTTTCGAATCTCCGTCAGGAAAGACAATCCGAGTTCCGGGATTCTCCTATCAGGATTATCCCGCAGACAGTGTGCGTCGGGAGAAAAGCTTTGAGGGCAAGGCCGGACCGTCCGGTTGGAGAATACGCTTCGCGCCAAGTGAATCCGGGAAGTTTCAGGGAAAGATCATCGCGCGCGATCGGGCTGGGCAGAAGGAGATAAAGCTGCCGGAGTTCGTTGTGTCGCCCTCGGACAATCCCGGCTTCATCCGTTGCACGGCGGGGACTAACGGCCGCACCGTGTTTGATTCAGGCAGGATGTTCATGCCCATCGGCGAGTGTTTGTGGATGCCGCGCACGCTGGACCAGTTTGAGACGCATTTCGCCGAATATGAAAAGCACGGTATGAACTATTGCCGCTTTTTCACCAGCCACGACTCGATGTTCTGTTTCGAGAACTCCCGCCGACCGGCCGGGCAATACGACCTGTTCATTCTCAGAAAGCTCGACTATCTGTTCGACGCCATGGCCGCGCGCGGCGTTTATGCCATGCCCTGCCTGGAAATGTTCACGGACTTCCGGATCACCCAGCCTTATCCATACTGGGAGCAGAATCCCTACAACGCAAAGAACGGTGGTCCGTGCAGGAGCGTCTCGGAGTTCTTCGTCAATGCGGAAGCCCGACGCCTCTACAAGAACCGGTTACGCTACTTTATCGCCCGCTACGGTTATTCCACCAATCTCTTCTGCCTCCAGTTGTTCGCGGAGGCCAACTACATTGAGCACTATGACATGGCAGCGGTGCGGACCTGGCATCAGGAAATGGCCGCCTACCTGCGCTCGATCGACCCTTACGGACATCCGGTTTCCACCAGCATGGCGGCGTGGGACTCCCAGGACAAAGCACTATTCGCCCTGCCCGAGATCGATTTGGTGCTCAACGAGGTTTACAACGCCCGCGACTTTGCCGGGAAGTTGGCCCGGGACAACCGGGATGTCCTGGCGGAGTATAGGAAACCGGTCTTTCTGGCCGAGGCGGGGCTTACCTTCGAGTATCTTGGTGTGACAGATTCCTCCGGACTTCACATCCACAACGCCATCTGGGCGAATCCGTTGTCTGGTGGCATCGGTGTCCCAAGTTTCTGGTGGACCTCTTACATACGCGAGAAGAACCTGCTCCCGCATTTCAAGGCCTTCTCCGACTTCATCAAGGGCGGGGATTTCACCGGGCTCAAGCCCGTGGAGGCCCGAATCTCCACTCCCACATCCGCAGGGATACACCCCGACTTGATCATCCCCTATCCTTACATCGACCCGCCAGGCTCAAAAGGTCCTCAGACGATCACGCTACCCAATGACCGCTTCATCGAACGTGACCTTCCCAACATGCCCCACCTCTTTCACCCTAGGAGCAGGTTGGACGGAAAACCCGATCCGGACCATAACCCGATCACTTTTCTGGCCAGTTTCCCTGCTGGGGGGAGTCTGATTATTCTTCCCCGCTGGGTGGACGGTCCCGTCGCTTCGTCGGTTCGTTTGCTGGTTCGCGTCGATGACCAACTGGTCAAAGAGATTCAGTATCCCGGGTGTCCAACAGCAGACTGGAAGGCCTTCCTGAGTCATTCCCAGGCGACGTGCGTGCCCACAGTCGTCAACATCTCCCGGGGTCGCCATCGGATCGTGCTGGACAATGAGGGGACACTCGTGTGCAGCGCCTCGGTGGACTTTGCGAATTACCTCAAAAGCAATGTGCCGAACCTGCGGGTACTGGGCATGGGCGACGAAGAGCGGGCGTATTTGTGGGTACAAAATCGAGATAATACCTGGTGGCGCAATTGTCTTGGCAAGAAACCACGCGTCGTCAAGAGCGCTTCCATCTCTCTGACCGGATTGCGGCGCGGACGCTATGACGTCGAATGGTGGAATGCCTACGACGGGACTTTGCTCCGCCGTGAACGGATGGCCTCAAGGGATGGAACGTTGGAGTTGAAAGTTAAGCGCCTGGAAACGGACCTGGCGTGCAAGATCAGGAAAGCCGGCTCAGATCAGTCAAGAAGCATACCACGATGAAATCGCCCAACTGGATAGTGACCTGGATTGTTGCCACCGTTCTTCGCCATGCGGCAATGGGGGCAGACCTGACCACCGCCGCTCCCGCGATTACGGTGGCGAGTTACTACTTCGGCCAATACCACCCCAATGACCCGCGCAATGAAAAAACAAAGGCAAAGGATGCTCTGAGTGGGAACTCGTCAAGGCCGCCAAACCGCGCTTTCCGGGCCACCAACAACCCAAGGCTCCACTATGGGGTTACCAGGACGAATCTGATCCCCACGCGGCGATGCCGCAGCAAGCGACCGACTACGACGTGGTGCGAGACGCCTATTTCGCCTATTGGGCCCGGGCGTTGAAGATGTTCAACGTACCCTAACGAGCTGCGCTGCTCGGTGCAGCTCATCCCTTGGATGAATCGTTACCCGAAACTACGGGGACTGTCCGACGCGCCACCCGGTTCTGTGCTGGGCGAAATGGTCAACTACCAGACCGCCCAATACGCCGTGGGTTCGATCAACCATCCCTACGAAGCCTCCGGCTGCATGGTTTACGCTTCGGCGTGGTGGAACGACAGCCGGTCTCCAAAGGATGCTCCCCTCGGCAGTCCCAAGCGGTTCGCCGCCCTTTACCCTCATTACGGGTTCAATGGCGCCGCTTTCATGGATCGGACCGAGCTTTACTTCGAGAACCGTCCCGACCAACCGCTCAAGGATGATTGGACGGGCATGCCTGGGCCGTGGATGCGCGAGTTCAGCGAACGGGGCCGCGCTGGCGTCCTCCAGCATAAGAACACCCTGCTCTATACCTATTCCGGTCGGAACCGTGGCCCGGACGGCGTCCGCCCCGTCGCCAACAAACTGCATCGCGTGTCGGCGGGCATGTTCCTCTTCCGCTGGCAACCGGGGCTGGAGGGCCTTTTTGTCAACCAAGAACCGGTCACGCGCCTGCCTCTCGAACTCAAGCCCGGCGACTGGTGGTTCATCCATGACGGTGACACCTATGTGGGTGTGCGCCCGCTCTAAACCACCCACCTGCGCGGCCCCTGCAAAACCACGATCGAGCAACGAACCCGCCAAATCGTGCTGTATCAAGACAACTATGTGGGTGTCTCCATTGACGGTATCGCCGACGAAGAGTGGGTGAAAGCCCGTAGCGGGTTCGTCGTGGAAATGGGCGACGCCGCCGAATACCGTTCCTTCGAGCGGTTCCGGGACATCATGCTCAAAGCCAAAGTGAAGGAGTCGGCTGAAGGTTTCATCCGACACATTCAATACCAGCGGCCCGGACGCCGCTTGGAGATGAAGTGGCACTGCTACGAGGAGAAGTATCTCGTGCGGCGCGTGGACGACAAAGATCAGCCTGTGGTGCGCCACCTCCAGTCGCCCGAGTTCGCCGTCGGACCAACCGAGCTGCACACGCACGACGCCAGCCTGAAGACCAGGCCGGGCGAGACCGTCTGGTTGCTCTCGACCGCACCGTCACGGACCTATGTCGCCTACCAACCTCATCCGCCCCTTCAGCTTCCCCTTACGCTGGACACGCCCATCGCCCGGATTGAAAGCGAGCGGTTCCCCTTTGGGAAGCTGGTGGCCAGTCAGGCTGCGGATGGCACCCTGGAACTGAAGATTGACGCGAGCTTCCGCCCCTTCTGGAGCAGTGTCCACTGGCGCGCGAAAATCTGGCAGGAACTCGGCACCCACCCCAGCGACATCCTGATCCGCACCGACGCCCCAAAGGTCACCGCGGTGATCAACGGCGATGAGATGCCCGTGGCGCGCGAGGTCCGCGACGGCCAGACCGTCTGGGTGCTGGACCCCTACGCTCGGCTCCCGCGCGTGCGAGACCGTGTCGGCGGCAACCAGCCCGCCAACCTCGGTTCTACACCTTGAAATGAAACACCTCACTTTACTGATGGCTTTGCTGACCGTTGCGGATCTCGCAACGACTTTGCGGGGCGCAGATGCGCCGAAAGCCGCTGCTTCCCTCACCCTGACCACGAACTACACCCGTTGGGGCTACCTCAGCCGGGGGCGGGCGGCTTTCGGACTTGCGTCCGAACAGCTGCTTCTTCAACCAAGCCAGTTGCCGTTTAAGATCCTTGATTTGTTGGAACAACCAGCCAGAATAACCGGAGAGAGGAAGCGTGTTTCGATAAAAACAGAACTAAATTACAGCGACGGCGGGAGGGCCGAATATTTACGAATCCTGGTGGGTGCGCTCAGATTCCCTCCCGACTTGGACCGGTTTATGGGGATGCAGGGAGCTGCACTTTGGGGAGATTTCGAGCGAAATCACCATAATCAAACCTGCTGCCTACACCTTTTTGGGGGTATGGACACGAACGGAAAGCTGCGTAGAATGCTTCTTCGATGAAGACCGTCACCCTGCTCAAATGCACCGTTCTGGCCACACTCCTCGCCGTGGGAGTCCCCAGCTCAGCGGCGGCATATTTTACCGCCAACAGCCCGGCAATATGAACTACCGCACAGCTTCACCAATATGTCGGCACGCTTCCCCCGATCAGGTACTACCGCACGAGATACGTCCGCGGCCCTTAACGCCCCGCGAGTGCCGCTGCCCAAATATGAAACTCAGCTGATCAATCCATGTCGTGTCGCAAAACCTGTTCAAAAGATACCCGTTGGCCGCGGCATTCGCCGCCAGTTTCTCGACCGCCAACTTGACGGCCCAGGAGACGCCTTACATCCTGACGCCCAAGCCGCGCATCAATGGCGCAAGAATTGCGAGAATGCGCCTGGGTCACCCCTTTCCATTCCGGATTCCCGCCACTGGAGAGCGCCCAGTTTTGGAAGACCCCACGCTGCAAGGCCCCGCCCGCGGTGCCAGTTGCCGCATCGTGCCGAAGTCGCGTTTCCCCGACATAAAAGGCCTGCAGGACCACATCCACGCGCCCGGCTTGAAGGTGGGTATTTATTCCTCGCCAAGGCCGCTAACGGGAAGCATGACCGAAACCGAACGATCGACATCCACATTCACTACATGACTAGACCCGCTCCCATCGAAGCAATTATTCCCCGCCGCGGTCTTGTGCTCATCGAGAAGAACCAATTCACCGGCTCCTCCATGGCGGGAATTCAGTTCGAGGGCGACAATGGGTTCTGGTGGGAAGCTGGCCCGACTCGGAATGTGATCATTCGCAATAATTCGTTTGTGGATACCTGCGGTGCCGTGCTGCGGGATAACGCCGGCATCGTCACCGCCGAGCAATGATGGCTTCAACACCCAATTATTGTCGAATTGATCTGACGCGCAGGCGCGCCCTGGAAAAGCTCACCACATGGCTGGCGGTGGTGTTCGCTTTCTCTGCTTACATACTGTGCGCCCGGGCCGCAGTTGAGAATCCCACCCCAACCAACCAATCAATCACCGCCCGTCGCCCCGACTCCGACAACGACCTGCGCTATTGGCTGGAGAACATGGTCGTATTCCACCGCTTCACGCCCGACGAAGTCACGGCGGCCACAGGGTTGACCACGAACGAAGTCGCGGCAGCCGTGGCGAAGTTTCAATTGCAGAACCGTCGTCCTCCACGGCGCAAACACGGCGAACCGCTGCGCGTCCTGCCTTATCCGGGCGGTCGCCATCCGCGCATCGGCTTCCTGGAGGGCGCGATTGATCCGCAACGCGAAACGAAAGTCAGCGTTTTCACGCCGTGGAATCTGACCGAGTATGTGGTTGTGGACGTGCCCGAGGCGGTGTTTTGCAACAAGGGCCTGACATATCTGGCTCACACGCACATCAAAACGCTCTGGGATTTGCAGGGCATCCAGCTTCCGCCGATCGAATGGCAGCGCCTGCCCGACGGCTTGCTCACGATGGAGCGCACGTTGCCCGATGGTGTCGCGTTCGGCACGCGCGTCACCCCGCACAAAGACGGCGTGCTTTTCGACCAATGGTTGCACAACGGCACAACCAACAGGCTCACCGACCTGCGCGTGCAAAATTGCGTGATGCTGAAAATGGCCGGGGGCTTCAACCAACAGACCAATCAGCATACGGTGTTCGCCCCACCCTACGCCGCCATCCGTTCGCAGACCGGAAGCCGCTGGATCATTACTGCTTTCGATCCTTGCCAGCGACCGTGGGCCAATCCGCCTGTTCCTTGCATTCACTCGGACCCGCAGTTTTCCGATTGCGCGCCCGGTGAGACGACCCGCATTCGCGGTTGGTTGTCGTTTTACGAAGGCAAGGATGTTCAGAACGAATTCAAGCGCCTGGACGCGCTGGGCTGGCGTGAGTTGAAACCGCACTGACGAATTGCCATGCTGAGTTACACCACAAAAGAATAAGTCATGACCGCACTGAAAACATTCAACGCTCTCGCCCTGCTTCTGCTCGCCCCGTTGCTGGCCGTTGCCGATG
>Ga0194044_10000275_pt1 | contig 24920 bp, 34 predicted proteins | sample JunL4417m_MetaG_FD_155460 | JGI IMG/M metagenome (GOLD analysis project Ga0194044, IMG submission 155460) | Anoxic zone freshwater microbial communities from boreal shield lake in IISD Experimental Lakes Area, Ontario, Canada - Jun2016-L442-17m | ecosystem: Environmental > Aquatic > Freshwater...
CCGGCAAGCACAAGAGCTTGGCCGAACCCACTTCTACAGCGAGTATTCAATTCAGGTAGGAATCTCCCGGCACTCGCACTCCTTCAAGCTGGACGAGTAGCCGAACCTCCGCGTAGCAAACGAGTAGCAAGCCGCTGCGTATCTGTAGCAACCCTGTAGCAACCGCCCCGAGTCGCTGGTCAAAAGGGCGGTTCGAACCAGCCGCGCCCATCGCTGGACGGGGTGTCCGCCTGGTCGCTGGCATCGCGACCGCCGAGGCTGGCCAGGCACCCCGGCCCGCAGTGCTTGTTGCGTTGCCCTGCAGGCCGGGCCTTCTTGGATTCCGTCAGCGAGCGTCGATGAAGACCAAGGTGCCAGAGTCTGTCAACTCGTTGATGCGCAGGTCGCGGTAAGGCGCGTAGTCGTCTGAGTCGTACCAAGCCTCTGCGACTTCCATGCTCGGGAAGCGAAGTACTGCGGACCAGTTTCCGCTGTAGTCGCCTTCCTTGATGTTGGGCGTCATCGAGCCGGCGATCATCTCGATACCCCAGGCATCCAGAATTGGGAATACGTGCTGCGCGTAGCGCTCCATGAACTCGTCTTGGTTCTTGATGTTGATCTGCACTAGCCCGTAGGCAGGCTTTGTCTCTTCGCTCACGTTTAGTAGCTCCTCGCCTGGTGTTTTTGACTTGCGAAATGCAATCCCGCGCGAATCAGATGCTGTTGACCATCTCGGAGTGGTGCTGCTTGAGGTACTTCTGAGACCAACGCCCAAGCTCTTCGAGCACCGGCCTCAGCTCAAGGCCGCTTGGGGTCAGCCGGTATGCGTTGTTGCGGGCGGCCGCCGCCGGGTTCGTGCGCTCGATGATCCCGAGCGCTGTTAGAAGGCGAAGCCTGTCGGCCAAGATGTTCGTTGAGACATGCTCAGGCGACTCACGAAACTCTGAGTAGGTGCGGGTCTCATATGAGATCAGGTCACGCACGATCAGCAGCGACCACTTGTCTCCAAGCACGTCAAGGCACGACGCAATCGAGCACTTGGAGCGCCAGTCAATTGCCTGAGTCTCAGTTTGCGGGTTCATGCCAGCTCCTAGTTTGAGATCGAAGCAGCCATCTCCTTGATTGAAACTTCAATCGGAGTGGGCTGCCAACCAAGTATGTCGAATGTGGCTTGATTGTCATAAGCAGCCTTCTTGCCCAGGAAGGGGACCATACCCTTGGCCTGTCGATCAAACAGGCTCATCAATTTGATCGCCAAATTCGGCGCCTTACGTGAGGGTGCCTTGGGGTAACCGGCATCTCGAAGCACTTGGGCGAAGTAGCCCATCTCGATTGGCTCAGCAGTTGCCGCGATGAAGCGCTGTCCGGCGGCGCCAGCAGTTGTCATGGCAGCAACGTGCAGCCTGGCAATGTCACGAACATCGACCATCCCCATCGCAATATCGGGAACCATCGGCATCTTGCCGCCAATGATGTCGCGCATGAAGGTCAAGCTCTCGCCGCTGACCTCGCTGCCAAGCGATGGGCCGTAGACGGCCCCCGGATTAATCACCGTGAGCTCCATATCGCCGTCGGTGACCGCTTCCCAAGCTGCCTTTTCGGCCAACGTCTTGCTCTTTGCATATGCGCCGATGTTGCTGTTGGTGTCTGACCAGGAATCAGGCCCGTAACGACCCGTTGCCTTGCCCGCGATCATCGCGAAAGCTGATGAGGTCAACACCATGCGCCGCACCCCCGCCTTCTGAGCCGCCTTCACCACTCGGCGCGTGCCTTCAACCGCTGGCTTGATCATCTCGTTCTCGTCCTTGGGCTCGGAAAACACGAACGGCGATGCCACATGAAGGACGTAGGCGCATCCACTCATGGCGTCGTCCCAGCCTTTGTCGCGCAGAAGGTCCGCCTCTGCAAATGTCAACCCGTCAACAGGGGCGACGGCTGCAATTGCTGACGTCGTGGCGTCGGCCTTGGATTTTGAACGGACTGTCCCGACAACTTCGAAGCCCTGGTTGAGCAACTCGGCAGCGCAGTGCTGCCCGATGTAGCCGCTGATGCCTGTAACTAGGACTCGTTCCGCCATTGCCTTGATACTCCTCGCAGTAGATGCTTTTCGCTTGCGATTTGCAATCTAACAGAGTAACTTGCGATTTACAAGTGAAGCGGCGCTCAACGATCGAGGATTCAGAAACCCCAGAAGTCTTGGTTATTCCGGGAGCATGGACACGCGTATCGGCGTTCAGCGATGTGCGGGAGACGCTGGACAGCGCCGGTTTTTCCTCCCGGCTTGTCGAGCTGCCAGCCCGGTCGCGCAAGTTGCCACAGCTTGATCGAGGCGGACTGCGCGCCATCGACGATCTGCTTGATCGAGAAATCGCGGCGTGCTCATCGCCGCCAGTGCTGGTCGGACATTCACTCGGCGGGCTGGCCTCCCTGCGCGCCGCGAAGCGAATGCCGGTCCATGCGCTCGTGCTGTTGATGCCGGCTCACCCCCGCGGCATGCTCCCGATCGTCGCGGGCATCTCGGCGCGCGACTCCATCAACGCGCTGCGCCTGTTGGGAACCACATTGAGTGTTACCGGCATGAGTCGGTTCGTGGATCGCGTGGCTCCAAACCGCGTTCCGAGCATCGTTCCGCGGGGCCTGTACTCAAGCCACATGACACCCGAACAGCTTCGCGAGGCACTCATCCACCGAGTCGACGAATCATGGACTGTCCTGCTCGAGGTTGCCGTCGGTTCCCGTCAACCGATCGAACCCGTCGGCGTCCCGACACTCCTTGTGGCCGGACTGCAGGATCACATCACCCCGACTCAAGCTCTTCGGCCGCTGGCGGGGGAGCTTGGCGCCTCCTACATCGAGGTCGACGTCGCCCACGCCTTCAACGAGGAGCCGAGCTTCACTTTGGTAACCGACGCGATTGTCGAGTTCATGAACGGACCTCACCTGCGCGCCTGGTCTGCGGCGATGCCCACTCGGGCCTAGTTCCCGAAGCACCACTCGTTCGGTTGTAAGGACTCACCGCTGACTCGCGAGAGGAGGCGGTAGGTAGCAATTGACGAGCGTACTGTCGCCTACTGGTAGCAAACCTCTAGCAAACACCCCGAATCGCCCGTCAACGCCGCAGTTCGAACCCAGCCGTGCCCATCTTCCCTTCCGCGGCATTTGTTCAGCCTTTGCCAGCACTTTCCAGTCCGGATGAAATAGTTTCCGGGATGAGCGGTAGCAGTAGGAAAAGCCACTTAAGAATTAATTATCTGGATTGGGGTCGCGCCACAGGAGTGGTCGCTCTGGCCTTAGTCGTAGGATCCGCCACGCTAATAACAAGCAGTCCAGCGAAGGCAGCTACCGTCTGGCTCTGCAAGCCCGGACTCAAGTCGAACCCATGCGCGGTGTCAATGGGCAGCACCGCGCTCTACGCGGACCGCACCACAAAGACGGAGAGCACGAGCGCGCCAAAGTCACCGCGTGTCGATTGCTTCTACGTCTACCCAACTGTGAGCAATCAAAAGACTGGAAATGCGAATCTGAACATTGATCCGGAAGAGGTTGCAGTTGCTCAAGCCCAAGCTTCACGCTTCCAAGCGAAGTGCAAGATCTACGCACCGATGTATCGGCAGCTGACAAGGTCCAGTTCAATACTCCATGACGGAACTCCCACGACGCCTGCTGACCAGGAACTCCCCTACACCGATGTCAAGGCAGCATGGAAGGAGTACCTCGCCAAGTTCAACAAAGGTCGGGGCGTGATCCTGATCGGCCACAGCCAAGGAACGGTGAACCTGACTCGCTTGGTGAAAGAGGAGATCGACCCAAGTTCGACCGTTCGGCGCAAGCTCGTCTCAGCGATGCTTATCGGCGGAGGTGTCTTGGTGCCCGACAGCAAGGATGTAGGCGGCAGCTTCAAGAACATCCCGGCCTGCAGGGCGACCACCCAGACGCACTGCGTGATCGCCTACAACAGCTATCTCACCACGCCTCCTCCAAACGGTCAGTTTGGGATCACTCTCAAGGCTGGAATGCGCATCCTGTGCGTCAATCCCAACGCGCTCGCTGCCGGTGCTACCGGACCCGCTCTTCCTTACCTCCCAACTTCCAGACTTGCGCCGGTGCTGCCTGCCGCCGGGTACTCCGTTCCGAGCACTCAATGGATAAGCCTGCCGGGCATGTACTCGACCAAGTGCAAGTCGAATGCAACCCACACGTGGCTTCAGGTCAGCGATGTTGGTCCGACTGGTGACCCGCGTCCCCACCTGACCCAAACTCTTGGCGCGGCTTGGGGTATGCACATGACCGACATCAGCCTCAACCTCGGATCGCTGGTCTCGCTGGCAGGCAAGCAGGCGGCAGCATGGAAGCCGTGAGCTATGCCTAGCAAGCCGGAATCAAGCATCTGCGTTTCGATAGCAACCGTGTAGCAAACACCCTGAATCGCCCGTCAACGCCGCAGTTAGAACCAGCCGCGCACATGGTCCTGCTGGCCGTTGCCATAATCGCGAGATGGCCTCCGAAGTAATCACCGTATTCCGCAGCAGGCTGCGGCCGGGAGTCGAAGAGGAGTACGGAACGCTCGCGGCCAAGATGACCGCGCTCGCTCAAGGCATGCCCGGGTTCGTGGACACAAAGACCTTCACCCACGCCGATGGAGAACGCGTAACGGTGGTCACGTTCGAGGACATCGAGTCGCACACCGCGTGGAAGGAACACCCAGCGCATCAGCAAGCACAGAAGATTGGCCGCGAGCGCCTTTACAGCGAGTATTCAATTCAGGTAGGAATCTCCAGACACTCGCACTCCTTCAAGCTGGACGAGTAGCCAAACCTCCGCGTAGAAAACGAGTAGCAAGCCGCTGCGTATCTGTAGCAACCCTGTAGCAACCGCCCCGAGTCGCTGGTCAAAAGGGCGGTTCGAACCAGCCGCGCCCATCTTCAGGCAGCCCAGCGCTCCGCCCACGCCTTCACAGGCGGATAAAGGTCAAGGAGGCCGCTCCCGTCTGTGGTGAGCCTGTATCCGTCCGGCGTAAGTTCGGCGATGCCTGCTTCGCGAAGTTCGCTGAGGCGCTGGATGAGCACAGAAGAACTGACCCCACCGCACTGTTCCTGGAGGTTGCGGAAGTTGAGTGCACCACCTCGCAGCTCCCAGATAACCCGCAGCATCCAGCGTCGGCCGAGAAGGTCGATCAAATCGGTGATCGGTTTGTCGGACTGCGGGTGTTTAGTCACGCGGGGGAAGTGGACTGGCTTGTTGGATTCGTTTCTGCCCATCGGGAAGCCCAATTGAGATGCTGACCGTACCAGCAGACCGGACCGCTGAACGTCAGCCGAACTTGTGCTTCGAAAATAGCAGCGAGCGCTAGACTGTGCTTCGGTATCAAAAGCAAGGAGGATCGTCGTGCCCCATTCAGCCGTCCGCATCAAGCCGCTTGAGTCGCCCTATGAGCCAGAGATTGAGGCGATGCTCGCCAAGTGGATGCCGCCCAACAGCGGGATCGAGCCGTTGGCGCTGTTCAGAACCCTCGGTCGCCATCAGGACCTCGCATCCCGGGCGAGGCCGCTCGGCGCAGGGATCCTCGGCAAGGGACTCGTTCCGCCGAGGCTGCGCGAGGTGATGATCCACCGCACCTGCGCCCTCACGGGGGCGGAATACGAGTGGGGAGTCCATGTAATGGGCTTCGGACGGCCGCTGGGCTTCACCGACGAGCAGCTTGCCTCCACCGTCAGCGGGACCGCCTCCGATCCGGTCTGGACCGCCGACGAAGCTGCGGTCTTCGAGCTCGCCGACTCGCTCCACCGCGACAGCGACATCGACGACGACCTGTTCGAGCGCCTGAAGGAGCACTTCGACGACGAACAGATCATCGAGCTCTGCGTGACCGCCGGCTGGTACCACATGATCAGCTACGTAATCAACGTCGCCCGCGTGCCGCTCGAGCCGTGGGCGGCCCGCTTCGATCAAGCCCAGGAACAAACGGGCGACAACTGACATGCCATGCCTCGACGTCACCTACCCGGCGGGATCGCTCGATCCGGCTACCCGCACCGAGCTCGCCGCGAGCCTGACCGAGACCTTCATGCACTGGGAGGGAGCGCCTGACACGGACTTCTTCCGCGAGCAGTGCTGGATCTACTTCCATGAGCTGCCGGAAGGCATGGTTAACCGGGCTGGCGTACCGACCGAGGTCCCGATCTACCGAGTCAACGCGACCGTCCCCGCCGGGGCGATGAGTGACCGGCGCAAGGCGGGGCTCGTCAAGGACGTCACCGACCTGCTGCTCAAGGCCGACGGAGGCGACCCGAACCCACTGAGGGTCTGGGTCCTGATCGCCGAGGTGCCCGACGGCAACTGGGGTGCCGCCGGCCAGGTGATCCAGTTCGAGCAGCTGCGCGAGGCGGCCAAGGCCCAACGAGAGCAGGCAGCCACGGAGGACTGATCGACCTCCGCCGCACCCACAACCCGCCGCGGTCAGGCCAGCGCCCGGTGCAGGCCGTCACGCACGTGCTCGTGGGGCTCGACCGAGCGTTGCTCCCGACAGAGCAGCAGAGCACCTTCGACGCTCGCGATCGCGAGGTCGGCCTCGCACTGCTGATGGTGGGCGCGGTGGCCCTGCACCTCCGGGCCGGTGACCCGTTCAGGATCGCGCCAGGCTTCCTCCAACGCCGGGCGGAATCGATACGAGGCTGGATCCCTGCGGCCGCACTCGGGTTGCTGGCGATCGCAAGTGCCGCGTTGATCCTGGCGGAGTAGCCTCGACCGTCCGCTAGTTTGAGCCCAGCCGTACCGGTGAATTATCCGGAAGGCTTGCTCGCCGTTTTAGGCCTTGTTAGCCTTGTCCGATGGCTAACGCCAAGGAGACCGGCGAGACACTCCGCGCCTACGCAGATGCGTGGCTAGCAGCCGACGTCGAGAAGGTTCTAGGCGCCTACCACGATGACATCGTCCTCCATTACAAGGGCGAGAGTCCACTGGCTGGAACCCACACGGGCAAGGAGGCGGTATTCACGATTCTCGGCCAGGCCTCCTACCGAACATCACGCAAGCTGATCGGTGTCGAGGACGTACTGGTCGGCGAGAACTTCGGCGCACTCGTGGCAATTGAGGATCTCGGCGACCCGCCACAGCGAGTCAGAAGAGTCCTCCTATACCGCGTCGCAGATTCCAAGCTGAGGGAATGCTGGCTCTACGACGAGGACCAGCGATTCATCGACAAGCTCTGGTCCTCAGAGCCGGGCGAGTAGCAAACCTGTAGCAAACACCCCGAATCGCCCGGCAACGCGACAGTTCGAACCTAGCCGTGACCATCGAAGCAGTGACGGAAATCAGACTTGATCGTTATAAAACTTGGCTGATTTGTGTTAGTTCAACTTCTACCCTGAAGCGATGCCGAAGAAGTTCCCGGAGGTACGCCAAATCTTGAAGCGGCGAGGCTGGAAACGAATTAGGCAAGCTGGGTCGCACGAAACGTGGACCAGCCCAGACGGAACGCCGACAGTCACGATTGCGGGTAAGGACTCGGATACGATGCATGCAGGAACGCTCGCGTCTGTTAGGCGGGCCACCGGAATGGATGACCTGAGATGACCGACTACCTCATCATTTACGAGCAAGGTGACGACCGCGGGTGGGGTGCTTACAGCCCCGACGTTGAAGGTGTCATCGCTGTCGGTGCGTCACGCGAGGAAGTCGAGCAGCACATGCGTGAGGCGATGGTCACCCACCTTGAGGTGCTGCGCGAACGGGGACTGCCCACCCCACGCCCGCGGACTACCTCGGGTTACTTGGCGGCCTAGCGCACAGACGTCTGCGCACTCCGGCTGCATTTGCCACCCGCTAGCAAGCTCCGCGCATAGCGAATCAATCGGGCAGTTCGAATCCAGCCGCGCCAATTAGAACCCCCTTGCAATCAGGCTTTTGAGGGTCACGGTTCCTACTCGATTGGAGCACTGAGGTCCTTGGATGGTGGCGACACCACGCCAGCCAATGAACTGGTATCCCGTTTTCTAACTGAAGTCGGGCTGCGGGTCGCTGAACCCCAGAGTTTTCGCCCCCCTATAGGCCAGAGGTACGCAGGCGGTCAGGGGATGAGACCACTCGAATGGAGGAAGTCACGCGCTACTTTCGCGGGATCGAGGCGCTCGACCTGCACCTTCTCATTGAGGGTTCGCATCACATCATCGGTGAGCAACGCACTGAGCGGGCGCATGACATCAGCGATAGCTGGGTGTGCTTGAAGCGTCGACTCCTTCAGGGTGAAGGCTGCCTGATACGCAGGGAAGTGCGCCTTGTCGTCGAGCAGGACCTTGAGGCCAAACGATTTGATGCGTCCGTCGGTCGAGTAGACCTCGGCAACATCGCATTGCCGTGAGACCAGAGCCTTGTAGCCGTCGTCCCCGCCAATCTCGATGAAGCGGGGCGACTTAAACCCATAGGTGGCGGCCACGGCTGGCCAGCGCTCGTCGTGGAACTTCTTACTCGCGCAGAAGGTGAGTCGACTCTGCTTGGTCACCCTCCCGAGATCCGACAGCGAGGAGATGGAGCGCTTGGTGGCATCGTCAGAGCGCATTGCGAACGCATAGGTGTCGTTCAGTGGAGCAGGGTCTAACCAGGCGATTCCCGACTTGGCATCAAGCGCCTTGACTGCGTCGAATTGCGGTTGCGTGCCCGAAACAGGGGCTGGCTTGCCCAGGAGGTCCATCCATCCAGTGCCGGTGTACTCCCAGTAGCCGAGGATCGAGCCGGACTTCAACGCTGCCCTGATCGGGGCAAGCGCAAGTCCCGGGAACTTTACGTACTTGGTGTCGGCGCCCCGTGAGTTCAGCAGTTGGGTGGTCATCTGACCCAGCAGATATTGCTCGGCGAAGTCTTTCGCGCCGATGGATCCCTTGAGCCCGGCCAAGCTCCCGCTCGAAGAGGGTGAACCCTGGGGAGCGCTGACCGACGCTGAGCCACAGGACCAGAGCGCGAGCGCCGGAATGACTGCGACGCCGAGCAGACTGAGCGTGGCAATCCTAGTCCTGAGTAGATGTTTCATCTGTTTCATCGCGGGCTCCAAGTTTGCATGACCCGAGTTTATAAATTCGCAGCCGTGAGAGCCCTTCACTCGTGAGCCTTGTGACTTGTGGGCGTTACGCGGGCGCAGCGGTCACGATCGCTGGTTCGAACCAGCCGCGCCCATGGTTGGACAGCTAGATGCCGAGGTGGAGCCTCAAAGCCTCGTCAAGCGACGCGATCAGCGCAGCGGGAACGATGCCAACCGCGGCGCCGATCCGCTCCACCGAGATTGACCGGACCTGCTCGGCCTGAGCCTTTGAATCCTCGGGAAGTCCGGTCCCAGTCGCAGGCAGAGCAACCTGGAACGGGTAGATGTCAGCCACGCTCCGAGTGACCGGCACAACCGTGAACACTCCGCGACCGAGTCGTTCAGCCACACGGTTCGCACCGTCATTGCTGACGATCACGCACGGCCGCCGCTTGTTGGGCTCAGAGCCTCGAACGGGCTCCAGATCGACCATGCGGATCTCGCCTCGGCGCATCAGCCGAGGCCGTCGGCGACAGTCGGCTCCCAAGAGTCGGCATCACCGGCAGCCCACTCCTCCCAGGCAGCCTGATAGGCGGCGCCCATCTCTGAGGCTTGTAGCAGCCGAACCGCCCTGTGGACCACGGCCGAACGCGACTCGATCCCAAGCTGCTCCGCATACTCATCAAGGAACTTCACGTCTTCGTCCGGCAGGCTCACACTCAGCTTTATACCCTGATACTACCACGGGTATTCACTGACAATGTCTCTGGGTTCAGTGTCGGAGCGAGCTGCCACACGGCTCTTCTGCCCCCTGGGCTCGCTTCTCTAGCCTTGCCCCATTAGAACCACACGTGTTGCCGAAAAAGCCCAATCGGTGAAATGGATGTCGCCGCCCACCAGGAACCCACTGTTGTTATTGCAGGTCATCTTGACTATGGTTGGGATTGCAAAGTGGACACTACCCTTTAGGGTCAGCGTGGATGTTGGTGCCACGCGCAACACATCACCGTGCCGGACGTAAAAATTGGACGCTTCGGCGAAGTGAGTGTTCGAGTTGCTCTTGGGACTTATGCTGCAATTCAGAGAAGTGTCGGTGTTCACGTCGGCAGAATTGATACGAACCGACCCCTCCAATGCGAAATCTCCGGCTGGGAGGAACAAGAAATAGCTTGACACATAACCGTTAGCGTGGAGGACCAAGTCCATCGCAGTATCCCCCACCGTGAAGAATTGGGCCCGAGCAGCGACGGAGAGGTCTGCATTGGTCAGTGACCCATTCTTGACCTTAGATCCATTGACAGAATTGGCGTGAAGTTTGCCTGCGTTAACAGCACCATTTCTTATTTGACGGGTATTAACCGAATTCGCTGGAAGGTTAATAACAGCGTAACTTGTTCCCCCCATTGCAATAAAGAGCGAGACGCAGGAAATAACGAGCGAAGCCGATGGTCTCTTCATACACTCAGAGTAACCAGATGCTTGCCTAAATGTCAAAAGAGTGCGGCGATCACTTCCGCACTCCTTACGCGTTGCAAACGAGCAGCAAGCCCTGACTTTTCTTTAGCAAGCGTGTAGCAAACACCCCGAATCGCCCGTCAACACGGCGGTTCGAACCAGCCGCCGCCCATCTACAGGCCGCACGTAACTTGGCGCGGAAGAGAGCGACATAACTCGTCAGCGTTATTACAATCGCCCCATCGGTCTAAGAATCCTCACCGCAGTAACCCTCGCCGGAGCAATGGCGTCCGGTTGCGGTTCGATGGCTGATCACGCATCACACATGTCAGCGAGCGGTAACGGAACGACCATGAATCACATGGAAGCGGGCGGTGGGCACGTGTCCGACCCGATGTTCACCGCCGAGATGATCCCCCACCATCAGGCCGCCATTGACATGGCAGCGCTTGCTCAGACCCGGGCGGAGCATTCACAGATCAAGGCTCTGGCCGCCGAAATCGCCAGCGCCCAGACTTCAGAGATTGCCCTGATGAGGAAGGTGGGCAAGGCAAATAGTTGGGACCCGACTGCCAAAATGGACCATTCAGGCGGGGACGGAATGTCAGACCATGAAATGGGGATGGACATGGACGCGTCCGAGCTCAAAGCTGCGAAGCCCTTCGATAAGAGATTCATTGAAATGATGGTTCCCCACCACGAAGGAGCAATCCGAATGGCTAACCACGAACTTGCGCGTGGTTCGAATCCGGAGATCCGCTCACTGGCCAAGCGGATCATCGCCTCGCAGAGGGAGCAGATCAAACAGATGCGCCAGTGGTACAGCTCTTGGTACGCCAAGACTCTTAATTAACGGCATCAATCATCACCAATTGGGCTTCTTTGCGAGTGATCGAGGCCCTCTGGCGGTCCGAGGGCCGGCTCACGAGCCTTTCTCCGGCGGCGTGGGGCACTGGGCCTCAGGTATCGCGGGCGAGGCGGGCCGAGGTCGATGTTCGCGCGATCGCCACTAGAACTACCGCCGCCACGAAGCCGAACGCCAGCGCATAAGAGCCTGCCTGCGTAAGCAGACTCGCGATCATCGCGCCGAGGACAAACCCGACTCCGGAGGTGAGCATTGACCATGACATGAGCTCGATCTGACGGACGCCCGTCTCCGGGTTCGGCTTCGCAGCTAGCGAGAAAGCCGCATTCGTCGGCACCCCATACGAGCCCACGAGCGCCAACAGGATGACCGACATCGCGACGAGGGCAGCCCATGAACCGACGAGGGGCAACGCGAGAGCGACTAATGCCATAAGCCCGACAAACCACCGCGTGCCCTGCCAGGCACCGATGCGGTCGCAGATCCGGCCGATCACCCAAGCCATTGGGATCGACACCGCGGCACCGACGAGGAACACGATCGTCGTCTGCCCGCTAGTGGCACCTTCACGCGCGAGCAACAGGGGAAGCAGCGCGAGGGTCGCGCCATACAACGCACCAGCCGTGACCTTCACCATCAATGCTGAGCGAACCGCACGCGTACGCACCAGCACCGAGAGGTGGTTGCCCGGGCTGGCCAGCCGCGAAGGTGCGGGCAGCAACGAAATTGGAATCAACAGCGCCAGGAAGAAGGCCGCGAGGCAGCTGAATACCGGAGTGAATCCGACTTTCAATGCCATCAGGCCCACCAGAGGGCCGACAGTTGAGCCGAGGTTGCTCAGGGCGAAGACGAGGGACAATGCACCGGCGGTCCGCTGGCCGTCGTTGACCCTCAGGGTCCAAGTCAGCCCGCCGATCCACATCAGTGCGGAGGCGAAGCCCTGCAGTAACCGGGCCGCATCCAGCACCATGATCGATTCCGCGAGTCCCATCATTAGCGCACCGGCCACGGCACATGCGACGCCGATCATCACCATCGGCTTCAGCGTCGTGATGTTGACTAGCGCCGGAGCGAAAGCCGAGCCGAGCAGATAGCCGATCATGCCGCAGGCGACGAGAAACCCGCTGTCGAGCTTCGAGAGGTGGTAGACGGCGGAATAGTGCACCAGCAGCGGCGAGAGTGCGCCGAAGATCACTTCGTCTAGCAGCATCATCACGCCTGCGATCGCGATGACCCGCTTCAGCAGGATCTGTCGCTCTCGATCGGCTTCAGTCGATTTCGAAATCTCCGCCCCAACCTCTCAGGTATGCAGCCGTGCACGACTCGCCCGCGACAAGCTACCGGCTCAAGCCGCCAGCAGTCCGGTGTGGCCGAACCTCTGGCAGTGAGCGTGAGCCTGCCCCGTGTAACCCAAACCGTCTAACCGTGGCGTGGTACCTTGCCCGAGAGATGACCTGCGCCGAACGGGATGCCGTCGTCGTTCGAGCCCCCTGTGTTGGCAACCGTTTGGCCCGTGCGGCTCCGGGAAGCATCTGACGCTTGCGAATCATCGTTCTTCAGCACGAAGTCCATAACCCTCCCGGGCTGCTCGGCGACTGGGCACGTGACCGCGACCACGAACTCGCTGTGACGATGGTCGAGGACGGCGTCACCTTCGAGGTGCCCGCTGCGGGCGAGGCGCTCGTGTGCCTCGGATCCGACCACCGATCTTCAAAGCTCTCCACCCACGACGAGATCACCGGGCCCGAAGTCGACTGCATTCGTGCGACACACGACAGTGGCGGCGCCTTTCTCGGGATCTGCTTTGGAGCGCACGCGCTTGCCCTCGCGCTCGGCGGCTCAGTTACCCGCCTGCCGGCGCTGGAGGTCGAGCTCGGCCCCATCCACGTCGAAGACTCGGATCTGATCGCCGCCGGCCCTTGGTTGCGCTGGAATCGCAACACAGCCGTCCTGCCGGAATCGCTGCGCGCCGCGGCAGACGTCGGAGGGATCCCGATGACCTTTATCTCGCGTGGGGCGATCGGCCTGCAGTTCCATCCCGAGGCCGGCACGTCACTCGCGGAAAAGTGGATTTCCCACCACCTCGAGTGGCTCGCGCGGTGGGAGATAGACGTGCCGCAGCTACGGGCGCAGGTCCGGGCCGCCGCAATCGGTGCGACGGAACGGGCCTTTGCGCAGTTCGACATGATCGAGGCCCGCTGGCGGTCCGAGGGCCGGGTCTAGGGCCTTCCACCGTCGCCCTTGGTGCGGCCCACCAGACCGCAGGTAGTCGCGCACATATTCAAGCCGCCCCCTGAGCAGCGGCTCGAGATCGAGATTGTCTTGACGGCTCAGCCGGAGATCTGCCTTCTCAATGCAAGCATTGAGAAGAACGCGATAGCCGCTATGCCCAGTGTCCACAAGATCGACATATACAGAATGAGGCCCTGCTCGCCTGGCACTAAGCCCGCAACACCAATCAGGCCCGCGATGGAAAAGATCGCGCCCATTAGGATCATCGAGAAGCTAAATGGTGTGAGTTCCTTGGCTCGGATGGCTTGGCGGATCACCTTGGATGTACCGGTAACGTGGACAAAGACGCTCAATCCAAGCCCTATTCGGATCGCCTCCGAATAGTCGCTCAGATTGATCACCAAGGCTGCCGTGAAGAGGGAGAGGAAGATCGTGGTTACGCCTGCAAAAATCACATGGAACTTGAAGTCCCCTAATTGTCCGATTGCAGCTTCCGTGGCAGCGGCTTCAGCTGGTCCTTCAGCCGGCTCCCGTTCGCGAGCCGTTCGAAGCGACGGACTTTCGGCCTCGAGGACTGCCGCGATCACGAAGCCCACCGCAATTGCTGCGAAGTCGCCAAGGGTCGCGACGTTATGAGTGAGTTGTAGCAAGAGTGTCGAGCCTTCCCTTAGCGGTTGCTGCCCCGTCCACGTGTGTGCAATGACAGGTGGAAGCTACTCCATCTACCAGAGAAATCAGCGCTACGGGTAGCGAGTCACGAGCGAGAAGCACAATACGCTTAGCAACCCAGTAGCAAACACCCCGAATCGCCAGGCAACGCCGCAGTTTGAAACAGCCTACCCCGCCATAACGAGGCCTACAGGGCATTCGAGAACAGCCAAAGATTTGCAGTCCGCGTAAGTCGTCTACTTGAGAGTTCCCTCGGCCGTGTTCTTGCCCGCAGTCCAGACGTACTTGATCGCCCAGCCGTCGTCTTCAGGGCTGATCCTGACCTTCCCGAGCTTGATGCACTCAGGGTTTGCCCGTGCCACAAGGTCCTCAGTGAACAGGTAGTCGCTCCCGCTTCGTCCCGTATAGATCAGCGCCCCTGAGCAGGCGCCCGAGCCACCTATCCCAGGGAAGTAGACCGTTCCGGAAACCGATCCCACCCGCAGGGTGTTGATTTCGACTACCGCTCGGAAGTTCACGTTCCCGCTTCCATTGAGCGTTCCCTTCCAGGTCCCGCCGATCGCGGCCTTGACCGCGCCGACCTTGTAGTCCTTTCCGCAACCAGCGGCTAAGACTGCACAAGCCAGAACGATGGCCGTAAGCGGCAGAGCAAGAGCTTTTCGGCGTTGAGTGATCGCGCGAGTGTATATGCCAGCCGGCTGGGCGAACAACTGCCGTCTGTGTGCGAGACGCCGACGTCGCCAGCCGCAACCTGACCTAATCTCTGGACTGGATAGCACCATGAACGGCACTAACCGCAAAGGCTTCTGGCTCACTTGGCTTCGCGTTGCCACTCTCGGCGTGATCGCCTTCGGGCTGTTCCTCGTCGTCGCACCTGCCCTGTCCAGGCAGGGATTCAGCCTGATGGTCTACTCGTCGGCCGATCGGATCGAGGGCTTCGGCTCGGCAGCCGCCGACTACGTCGAGCTCGTCCACGCCGTCATGGGCGCGGTGATGGTCGGCTGGGGAGTCGCTCTCCTCTTGGTCCTTCGCGGGCCGATGCAGCGCGACGTCCGAGAGGGTGCACTGATCTACGCAGTCTCGATCGGCTGCTGGTTCGTCCCCGACACGATCTTCTCGCTCGCCTCCGGCTTTTGGCAGAACGCGGTCCTCAACCTCTCGTTCGCGATCCTGTTCGCGATCCCGCTCCTCGCCCTTCTGAGGCAAGAGTCGGGGAACAGGCGGTAGCTTCCCGAAGATGGCCGGCCCCGAAGAGACAGGCGACACTCTCCGCTCCTACGCCGAGGCGTGGCTGGCAGCCGACCTCGAACGGGTCCTCGGCGCCTACCACGATGACATCGTCATCCACTACATGGGCGAGAGTCCGTTGGCTGGGTCGTACACGGGCAAGGACGCTGTTTTCGCTGTGCTCGGCCAGGCGTCATACCGAGCATCGCGCAAGCTGATTGCAGTCGAAGACGTGCTCGTCGGCGAGAACTTCGGAGCCTTACTGGCGATAGAGGACTTAGGCGAGCCGGCGCGTCGGGTGCGGCGAGTTCTGCTGTACCGAGTTGAGGAGGGCAAGCTCAGGGAGTGCTGGCTCTATGACGAGGACCAGCGATTCGTTGATGAGCTCTGGTCGACCGAGCCGAGCGGTTAGCAAGCAAACGGCCGTGCAGCGCGTCCTACTCGGGCTGTTGTCGTTTCTACTGGTCTGGATCAGCTTGCTGGCTGATCGCCGTCCAACAGGCCAGCGTCTGCGAAAGCGCGCAGGTCCTTGACGACCTGCGGATCGGCCTTCTTCCATGACCCCGAATCGAACGGCGGCTGTGGGTCGTACTCGATCATCAGTTGAACGGTCTTAGCCCAGTCGTCGCCGGCAATCTTTGCCCCGAGCTCGAGTGCCATGTCGAGACCTGCCGAAACTCCCGCCGCCGTCACGACCTTTCCGTCGAAGACGACTCGTTGATCGACAGGTTCGGCGCCGAACTCGCCGAGTCGCGGGAGCTCCAGCCAGTGGGTTGTTGCCTTCTTACCCTCAAGCGCTCCAGCGGCTCCGAGCAGGAGCGCGCCCGTACAGACGGACGTCGTCCAAGTCGAAGTGCCATGAGCCCTTGTAAGCCACCTCATCAACTCGGGGTCGTCAAGGTGGCGGCGCGTACCGAGTCCTCCAGGCACACAGACGATGTCTGGCTCGGGGATCTCGGAGAGTGCAGCCTCGGCGAGAATCGAGACCATCTTCGTCTCAGCTTGGACGGGTCCAGCCGAGACACTCGCGAACACAACGCGCGCCTCGGGCAGACGAGAGAGCACCTCGTAAGGGCCGATCGCATCGAGTGCCGTAAAGCCGTCGACCAGCGGAATAACGATGATCATCGCGTGAAGACGATCTTGACAGCGTCATCAGTCATTGCTTCGGCTGCCTCGCTGAACGGGACGGTCTTGGTGATCAGCGCACCAGGGTCGAGCCTTCCCTGCGAGACCATGTACGACTCTGGATCTCAACTCTCGATCATCGGCGCCATAGCTTCCGCGATACCAGCCTGAGCCTGCTTCAGGAGTCCAGCGGTAACTACCTGCGTGTCTTCATAGACGTCAAATGAGTGGGCCGTGCCCCACTTAATGCCAATGACGTGACAACCAGGGTTGACGTAGTCATCGCCATTGAGCAACGTGGTGGTTGCCACCCAGCGAGCGACAACGGTCGTGTTCCATGGTGGCCCTTTTACCAGTACGTCCGTCACGTCAAACTTGAGGTCGGGAAGCACAGTGCCAACGCGATTGAACCATCGCCGCAGCGCCTGTTTGTCATGACGAGTTCCACCAAGAGCGTTATTGCCTGCAAAGTGATGTGTCAGATTCGAATCAGAGATACCGGCCAAGACTTGGTCATAGTCGTGATTCTGAACGGCCAAGAATGTTGCGCGGACCTTCTTGCTGACAATCGATTCGTAACTCACTTGCAATCAAACCTTTCGCTTGGGCGCGACCTACACCGGTTCCCGGCCGCGCTTCTCTTGGCTACGGTCGGAATCGTCGCAGGCTGTGCGGCAGGCCATCTGGTCGCAGGGCGCTTGACAGCCGTAAGACCTGTATGACAACAAAATCACCTCCCAACACCCTCAAGCTCGCGCGTGGGCTGATTCTCGCTGCCGCCGGCCTGTCGATGGCACTTTCAATTGGAATCTGGTTCCTCGCAGACGACAAGCTGGCCGGAATATTCGTCGGAACCTGGGTTCCAAGCATCCTCGCTCTCGGGGCAATGGTCCTTCCGAATCAGACCAAATGAGCAACCTTCCCCTCTTCATTGCCGGGTTCTTCATCACTCTGCTTGTAGCTTTCTCCATTGGGCTTATGTTCTACGCTGCGGTACTTGACGGGCGCTCAGACGATGAGCACCGTGATGCGCGAGAAGCAGACGCAGCGTCCTAACCGCTTGTCGCGCGGCTGGTTCAAACCAGCCGCGCGATTGTCTGGCCCGACAGACGATCACTACTCAACACCTAACCGCCGGTAATCTCCGGTCGCGATGCTGCTTACCCTGAACTTCGCGGCGGTCCTGTTCATGGCAGGACTCGGCTGGCTGGTGCAGGTCGTGGCTTATCCACTCTTTGCACTCGTAGGTAACGATCGATTCACGGCCTTCCATGCGGAATGGTCGAGGCGGATCGGGGCGGTCGTGATCATCCCGATGAGCGTCGACCTGATCACTTCGATCTGGCTAGCACTAGCCCCTCCGCATGGCGTCAACGTGGTGCTCGCCGCCAGTGGAGCTGCACTTGCCGTAATTACGTGGCTCTCCACCGCACTTCTACAGGTACCCCGCCACAGCGAGTTATCCAACGGATTCGCGCGCGAGACCCACACCAGACTTGTTCGCTCCTCATGGCTAAGGACATTTTGCTGGAGCGCTCACGCCGTAATTTGCATTCTGATGGTTTCAGAACAACTAGCCTGAAACCATAGGTCAGCAGCCGTCTTGGAGTTTTCGGTTTGCCGGAGGCGGCATTTTGAGCATCCGCTCCCCGACTGACTTAGACGCGATTCAGGCGGCCGGTTATGAGCGGTTACGGCCGTAGCGGTCATGAGCAGAGACCCACTCGTCGGCGATGATCGCCGACTGCAAAGAAATCTCGCCGCAGAGCACTGTTGCCGCGACTAGCTCAGCGAACTTCATTACCTTGCCCGCTCCGTAGCAGCCGAGAATTTCAAGACACTCCCGCTGCGTGGCAAGAGCGGTTCCGCCGCCGTAGGTCGCGACGATCAGTGATGGCAGCGTGATCGACCGGTAATAATCGCCATTCGGCATTACTTCAGAAAAGTCATACGCCACCGCTGATTCCGCGACGTTTGCCACGTCCTGACCGGTGGCGATGAACATCGCGGTGATCCCGTTCGCCGCGTGGGCGCCATTGTTACTCGCTCCGGACATGATCGACCCGAGGTTTGCCAGCAGCCGAGTGCGAAACATCTGTTTTGGCTGAACGCGCATTTCAGACTCCAACAGGTCAGCCGGGAGGGTGATCTCCGCAACAACGCGCTTGCCGCGCGTATGCATCATGTTCACCTGCGAAGCCTTCTTGTCTGTAGCGAAGTTCGACTCAAGGCTGAACTGACGAACCTCCGGTCGCTCAGCGAGGATCCATTTGCAGGCAGCTGAAGTTGCCTTGCTCGTCATGTTCTGGCCTGCGGCATCACCAGTCGTGTAGTTGAAACGCGTGTAGATCATTCGCGATGCTGGAAACTGCTGAATGTCGCGCAAGCTGCCCGTGCTGGTAGTGGCATCAGCCACGTTCTTTATCTCGTCAAAGCTCGCCTTCAGCCACTGCCCAAAGTCCCGAGCTTCGCGAGCGCTATCAAATGCGAATACTGGTGCCCGCTGCATTACATCATCGATCACGGTTGTGGTAACACCGCCGGCAGCACGGACGATCTTCATCCCCCGGTTGTAACTGGCGACAAGAGTTCCCTCCGTCGTAGCCATTGGAATGTAGAAATCACCCTTGGCGTGCTCGCCGTTGACGAGCAGTGGTCCTGCGAGCCCTATCGGCACCTGCGCGACGCCGGTGAAGTTCTCAATGTTGCCTGGCAGCGTCGCAGGGTCGAGTGAGTAGGAGGCTAGGTGTTCCAGCTCCACTCCTGTTGCCTGTTCAACGAACTTGACGCGTTTGGATGCTGCCTCGCGCGTGTAGTCATCCTCAGTGTCACGGGGAACTCGTCGGGTGCTGTCGTTTGCTTCGCTCACAAAGGTCTCTACTAAGTTTATGGGCAGCTTCCCTGTCGGAGCTAGCCGCATTCCAACCCTCCAACGGACAAGACCTCTAGCAGCTTGGCATAGTCCGCTGATTAGAGCACTTCGTCGCCTAAGGGTTATTCACTTAGCAGCGGCTACGATACAGGGCAACGATGTCCGCTATCTACGCGATAACCAGACAGCAGGAAACGGTTTCCAACCCTTGGAAGTCAGTCCTTCGGCGCTCTAGCGGCGAAACAATCACCCTCAAGTGGAGAGCCGCCGATCCCAGCCTTCGATGGTGCCTATTCCCAGACGCTCACCCTCCCGGCGAATTCCGCAGAAGGCACCTACCCGGTGTATATCTCGGTACGTGACGAGCTCGGCAACAAGACTTACCAGTACTACGGCAGCTTCACTGTTAACTGAGCAGACAGTTGAGAGGAGCTCTCTCTTCTAGGAGTTTTCGGGGAGCCTTTCGCGGATAGAACCTGCGCCGGCCACCGGCATGTGTTCAGCTGCCCAGTCGGCGAACGACTTGGGCTGGAAGGTGGCTACCGCGCTGGCAGCGGAAATTGCTTTCTCGGCACTAGGACCGAGGTAAGTGTGTTCAGTCCAGAACAGCATCATCTGGGCAATCTCCTCAGCACCAGGGTAGAAGCCTGCGTAAACCTCCGGCGGCACTTCGACAGTCGCAAGCGAGTGACCTTGACCTCTCAGCGTCTCTGCGAAATCGTCGAAGCTCACCAGTTCAGCAACAGACGAGAGGTATGCCCCGGCGCCAACCGTGTCGGGACTGTCGAAAGCTCCGGCTACGACGCCCCCTAGGTCAGAGATCGAACTGGCATGAATAACTCGCGCATCAGCTGGGATCGGCAGCGCCCATCCGGTGCTTCCGTCCTGAAGCGGCTGCGGGGCCAGCACCGTGAGGAAGTTTTCAAAGTAGAAGGGTGCTTCGACAAATGTGTATGCCTCGAAGCCTGCGGAGCGAACCAGTTCGTCAACCTTCGCCTTGTTCGTGAAGTGCGGAACGTCAAACTTGCCGCCACTCAGCTCCTCCACATTCGGCAGGGTCGACCAGATGAAGTGGCTTACCCCTGCGCTGGCTGCTGCCGCGACGGCGTTACTGCCCTGAGTAACCTCATCGGTACCTGTGTCGGTGAAGTTCGACACGGCAAATACGCCGTGCACTCCCTCGAATGCCGCCCTCAAGCTGTCTACGTCGCTGGTGTCGGCTCCGACGACCTCGTCGGCCGGTCCCGCATAGGAATCCGGGCTTCGCGTGATCGCACGCACCCGAAATGTCCCTTGGTCAACCAGCGCGCGCACAACGCCTCCACCTTGGGCGCCTGTTGCACCGATGACGGCAATTACGCGACGGCTATCTGACATTTGAAGTTCCCCTCGATGTTGTACGTGCAATGACTATTGATCGTGCAACATAGCAGTTGGATATTGCATGAGCAATACTGAGACGATGACCAAGAAGCCCTCTGCGAGGAGCACGTGGCTTGCCCGCCCCGCAGCCGACCGCGATGCCTGGAACAACTTCCGACGTGCCGCAGGGAGCGTAATCGCCGAAGTTGACGCTGACCTCCAGCAAAACCTGAATGTCGGCTACACGGATGTAGACGCGCTCATTCACCTGTCAATCGCGGACGACCACTGCATGCGAATGGCCTCTCTGGCGCGCGCCGTATCAAGAAGCCCCAGCGCCCTGACCCGCCTCGTTGACCGCCTTGAACAGCGCTCGCTTGTTGAACGCGAGCGCAGCTCCTCTACAGAAGTAAGCGTGACTTTGACTCCGGAAGGTCTCGACCTTCTGGCAGAGGCCGCCCCGCGCGTCCTAGCTCAGGTTGAACAGCGCTTCTGGTCGCGGCTGACCGCGGACGAACGCAACGCGCTCAGCTCGATCTCCAAAAAACTGATGGAGACCGAGCCACCAAACTGCTGACTGCGCGCTGCGCGGCTAGCCGCCGACCGCCGTTACCGCCGTGGAGCAAACGGGTAGCGAGCGACAATGGTTTCTGTCACTTGGGTGGGTGAGTGAAGTTCCCGTTGACAAGCATCCGCCATTCGCCATCGCGCTTAATGAAGACGCTGACGAACGGGTTCGCAGTCCCTACGTACCGCTTGCCATCGACAGTAAAGTCGAGTGCAGCCATCCAAGTCACTGTGAGCGTGTCCGAGTACTCGAGCCCGTTAACTGTGCCCATCTTGTACGTCCTCAGAGTTGGCAGGTTGGGGATGTAGGTCTGCTTGTTCGCTTTGGTCCCATCGGTGCGGAGATTTTGGAAGTTGGGAGCCAGGAAGCCGCCAAGATCGGCCGTGTTCTTGGTCTGAACATCTTTCAAGAACCGCTCGACCTGCGTCCTGGCAAGCGAGTTGTTTTGCGTCGGAGTCGCCCCCGAATCCCACGAGTCACCACAGGCGCTGAGGCTGGCTGTGATCAAGACAACTGCAATGGCTACAAGTGATTTCTTCATTCGGTGACCTTTCGGATCAGGCGAGGGGCTAAGTAGAGTACATTCTCGCAATGAATTCCGTCAGCACGCTCTTCGCTCTGGCCGTTTTCGCAGGATTCGGCTGCGACTAAAAGCCAGCCTGATCAACACGTCGGTAAGCCCTTCACCGGCCATCGAGGCGGGCCGATTGCCCGCCTCGGCTCAACTGTCTAACGGACGAAAATTACCTGAACCCAGCCGCTCCAATTGCCGACCCGGTTGCCCACGCGCACCCACGTTGGGCATTTCTTGAAGGGCAATTTGATCGTGCTCTTATAGGTCATGATCATGTTCGCGAAAGTCGGCTTGGCCGGGATTGACTGCTTGTTGTTTGGCTTGGCAACACTGGTTGAGAACTGGACGGAGGTGAGGTCCTCCGACTTGGTCCTTCCGCTACCAGACCCAAATACAGCTCCCATCTTCGTCGTCCAGCCCGAACGGGATAAGTCAACCTTCACGGCCGCTGTTGGCGTTACCGGCGGTGGCACTGGCGCGTAGATCGTCCAAATAGCAGTCGCCGGAGCGCTTCGGTTGCCGACTGCGTCAATCGCAATGGCGATGACACGGTGGGATCCTTTCGCCAGCCTTGAGGCGTTGAGCCCGCTTGTGCAGTCGACCTCGGCTGCCCCGTCGAGTGAGCAGCGGACGGTAGCTCCGAGCTCGCGTCCGAAGGTCAACCTTATCGCCGTCGATGCACTTGGCAGCGGCGAGATTCCCTTGATCACAGGCTTCGCCGGTGGCGTGGAATCAACGAACCAGGAACGAGTCGTAACGGCGCCCTCGTTACCAGCCTTATCAACCTGCTTGACAGCGAGCGTGTGGCTTCCATCGCTCAGTTCGGTGAACTGTGCCGGGCTGCCAGGTGGCACCTCACCGGTTGAGTGATCCGAGCAGTCCTCGCTGAGGATGCTGTATGCCGTGGGGTCTGAATCCCCATTGGGCACGCCGACAACAATTCTTAAGCCGCCGTAAGCGCCAAGGGCTTCGTGAAGGGCTTCGCACGTCCCGTAGTCAATGCCGTATCCAATCGACAGCCAGATCGCGGCGAGCGTCACGCCGTCGGGGAACTCGGTCCGAGCGAACTCTCCGTCCCACTCGAATTGCCCCTCAAGCGTAAAGCCCCACTTGAACTTCGACCAGTCAGAGGATTCGCCCCAGTGAAGCCTGGTGTTCCAGCCGACAGTCAGCGCGCTCTTATCGCCAGGTGCACCGCTTGCCCTTGGGCACGTGACGAAGTCGCCGCTGTCAAGGCTGCAGAGAAACTTGGCGCCTTCTTCGCCGCTGGCAGTGAATGGCGCTGTCGCACCTGACGTGCTGGAGTTGGCCGGCGATGTCACCGTCGGCGCAGCTGGCGCCTGTGTCTCAACCGTCCAAGAGGCATTGCTCTCATCGCCCACGTTGCCGAGCGAGTCAACGCCCCGTACTGCCATGCTGTGCGGGCCGTCGGCAAGTCCACTGAGTGACCTTGGTGACGTGCAGGGACTGAAGGCAACGTCGTCAACGGAGCATTCGAACGTTTCGTTAGCTTCCGTGTACCCAAAGCTGATCGAGGCTGAACGAGAGTTGGTGAATGCGTTTGGCTTCCCGGTCAGGGTTGGTTGATCTGGGCCAGTCGTGTCTTGGGTCCAGCTGACTTGTGACACTAACGAGTCGATGCCATTGATCACCTGCTTGTAGCTGAGCTCGTTCGTCCCGTCAATGTAGAAGCACGTTGGTGAGCAGGTCGTAATTGTGTCGGTGGTGACGCCGTCTACTGACTGACCTGGCGTAATTGTGATCCGAAGGGAGGAAAGCCACGCTGGTGAATAATCTGCACACGGGCGGAAGCTGACATAGCTGGCCGGCGTGTTGATCTTGCACCAAAGCTCGCCGTTGGAGGCATGTTCAACTTTGAACTGAAAGCCGCTCTTTGTTGTCAAGCCGACAGGGGCATCGATCAGCGTCGGTGCGAGGTAAACGGTTCCGACCTTGCTGGGGATTGCTTCGCTGTTGGTCTGGCGAACGGAAATACTCTTCCCGCCACCGGTCAAGCTGCTGACTGTGAACTTGCCAGCTGTGCCATCAACGCTCGTGCAATCGCCCCAGGCACCGTCGTTGACGCGGCACTCGACGGTTCCGCCCGTTTCAGCCAACGTGAAGTCGACAGTTGTGGTGACAGGGTTGCTCACCAATGTTGCCTCAGCACTGAACGAGCCAGGCCTCCCCGGGCGGGAATATCCGCCGGCCACGGTCAGACCATAAAAATCGTCTCCGTTCAGGCCGTAGCCCTTGAGCGACTTGGTCGCAAGCTGGGCGAGTGCGCCTCCGCCTGCGCCTGTGCCTACGTATGTGAAGGCTTCGTCGCCAATGGTTGGAGCATCACCCTGAAATGTGATACTCGTAAGTTGGTCGTCATCACGGAATGCAGCCTGCTCAATGCTGGTGACGCTGGCCGGAAGAACGACGTTCTTGAGCTGTCCATCCGAGCGGAAGCAGTCGCTCGAGATCGTGGCCAACTTGGAACCAGCAGCAAACGTCACAGTCGTAAGGGCGTTCATGCTCTGAAACGCTGCGCGACCCAAGCTCGTGACAGTGCTCGGGATCGTGACGCTAGTGATTCCGTTGGCGCCACCGAATGCGTCTTCACCGATGCTGGTCACACCTTCAGGGATCGTGATGCTCGTGATGCCCTCTTGGTTTGCGAAGGCATCGACGCCAATAGCCACGACAGGGTTGCCGTCGATCGTGTCTGGGATCACCAAGACAGACGGGCAGCTCTCGTTGCAGCCACTGATCGTCACCTGACCAGCGTCAACCGAGTAGTTCAGCTCATTGGTTTGGCCAGCCATTGCTGGGCTCGCGAATGAGAGAGCGGCAGTTACGGCTATCGCCGAGATAGAGGCGAGAATGACTGCGAGCGGGCGGTGGGAACGACTCGGGATCATTGGGGCGGAACCTTTCTATTCAGCACGGGACTACGGAAGTAGTAACTACAGGAATAGTTAGATTTCCAAA
>Ga0194044_10000276_pt1 | contig 24913 bp, 20 predicted proteins | sample JunL4417m_MetaG_FD_155460 | JGI IMG/M metagenome (GOLD analysis project Ga0194044, IMG submission 155460) | Anoxic zone freshwater microbial communities from boreal shield lake in IISD Experimental Lakes Area, Ontario, Canada - Jun2016-L442-17m | ecosystem: Environmental > Aquatic > Freshwater...
TGGAGCAGTTCACTCTGAGCGACCTGGTTGCCCAGGCGCCGGTGGCCAGCCCGCAACTGATCAAGAAGGTGCTCGCGGAGCTGAAGCAGCAGGAGAAGGTCCGCCTTTTCGGCAGAGGCCGCGGGGCGCGCTGGGAGGTCGTTTCGTAGCGGGCGGGCCACAACGACGAGTCGCACCATGAACGGCCGTGTGACACGGACTCCGAGCTACACTGATCGGGACATGGCCAACTTGGCCATCACTATCGACGACGCGCTACTCAAGCGCGCCCGCATGCGTGCTCTCGAGCAAGGCACGTCGGTCAACGCGCTGCTGCGCGAGTACCTGGAAGCGTATGCCGGCTCCGCCCGGCTGCAGGCGCGCACGGCGGCGCTGCGGGCGCTCACCGATCTGGCCGTCTTTCCAGTGATCGCCATCGACGCCGCGCTGGTCCAGCGCGCCGCGGCTTGCGCCGTCGCCGACCAGGTCGCGTACCGGGACGCGCCGATCCTCGAGGCCGCCGTGGAGGCCGGCGCCGCAACCGTGTACTCGGACGACCTGCAGCACGGCCGCGCGCGCCAGGGCGTGACTGTGCAGGATCCCTTCGCCGCGTGAAGCGGCGCCGTGCAGAAGCACCGGGGCGAGCCGGACCCCCTCAGCACGCCTGGCGTGACAACGCGATCCGTCGCTTCAGCCCATTCAGACGCGAATGGGGGACAAGGCCGTCATGCTGAAGCCGTCCCACCAGTATCCCCGGAGCGATACCCAGCTCGGCCGCGGCCTCAATGACCTGCTCCCGACTCACGTGGCCCTTGAGCTGTCTGAACCGTCGCACGACGGACCTCGGCGCCAGCAGGTCGGCGGCGAAATCGTCGGCCTCGTCCTCTCGTCGCGAATCTCCCGGTCTGACAGCGCCGGCCAAAGACGCGTCGAGCCCCTCGACGAAGAAGTCCCGCTTGCCGTGAAGCAGCAGGTGGCCCGCCTCGTGATAGAAGGCGAACCAGAAGTGGTCGTCGGTCCCGTGTCTGAAGCTGAGCTGGATCATGGCCTTTCCGGGGCCGAGCCAGCGAGTAGCCCCGCTGACATGCGTCTCAGGGATCCCCGCCACCAGCGCCACAGCGACGCCACACTCGGCGCACCTCTGCTTCAGCGGCTCGCAGAACGCCTCGGGCGGCCGCACAGTGAGGAGCCGGATCTCCGTCAATGCTTGCCTCAAGGCCTTTGCGCCGAAGGGTGCGCAGTCCATCTTCTGAGCCTGGATCATGCCCATGCGGAGCCAGGCTTCCAAGGCCGCCGCCGACATCTCGACGGCAGGTGAGGCGCGAAGCAGCGAGGCTGAGAGCAGCGTCTGAGACTCCCATCTGTCCGGCGAGGCCACGCCGAAAAAGCGCAGAAGCTCGAGCAATTGGTCGAGCCTGTCATCGCGCCTTGCGAGCCAACCCGCATTCGTCATGCTGCGAACCGGAAAGCCGCTGAGCCAGCCGACGTGCCGCGAGAACTCCTCCCTTTCTTTGCGTCTGGCGAGCGCCTCGCGGAACGATCTCTCGCGCTGGATCCAGAACGCTGCCGGCGTGCCGAGGACATTCTCCAGCTGCAGCGCCGTCTCGGGCGTGATCGAAGCCTTGCCCCTCACGATCTCGTTGACGAGCTTCTTCGGCCGGCCGCAGCGATCGGCCAACTCGGCCTGAGACATGTGCCGCTCTTCGAGGAGCTCCAGCAGCGTGTCGCCGGGCGGCGAGACTGTCGCTGGAAGATACTCGCTCTGGCGGCTACTCGTGGGTGTCCTCCGCCTGATCGAGGCCGCCGTCCGGCAGCCTCGGCGGCGGCTCCGTCGGCTCGAACAGGAGACGATATGGATGGTCGAGGTCGAGGGACAAGACGCCGTCCAGGTCGCCGTGCAACTCGTGACAGCGTCCTGGAAGGACGCGCACTATCTCCAACGTCTCTGCTGCCGCAAGATCATCGAGCCTCAGGCCTACGCGACGAGCCATTTTCGCCCCGTGCTTCTTCTGAAGAGCTCGCTGGTCGTTGAAGAACCGCCGCTGTCTGTCACTGTCAAATGAAAGGTCCACCAGGGACTATTCCACAAGCCAGTTATCATAACCCTTTGGGTTAATAAGACTTGCCCCTGTCAACTCCATTCGGGAGCCGTCGTCGGGTCAAGACGGTGGCATCCGGGGTTCGTGCGGACCATGCCTCGCCGGCGGCTCGGCGTTCTTCGGCGGTGGCGCGGAAACGGCGCCGAACGGGCGCCAGACGAGCGGCCGCGGAGACACGTTGGCGGAGCGACATGGGAGTCGAACCCACCCAGGACAGGAGCACTGCCCCGCAGACGGTTTTGAAGACCGCGGTGGTCACCGGACCACGAGCCGCTCCGCGCACCCCCATCTTCGCACGCCTGCCCCCGGCGGTCACCCGCGCGTGGCTCCGGCAGACAACGGTTGCCGACTATACTGCAACAGGAAGCAATGCTACGGAGGCACATGGCGGCCCGACTGACACAAGCGCACCTGCGCGATGCGCGCCTGCTGGCCTTGCTGGACAGCGTGATCACGGCGGTCAGCCGGGCTCAAGGGTCAGCCCACGGCCTCGACGACGTCCTCGCGGTCACAATGGCCACGCTCGACTTCGAGGCCGGCGCGGTCATCCTCTTCGACGACGGCGGCGAGACCGCGCATCTGGCCGCCGAGCGCGGTCTGCCCGAGGACGTCCGCCGGCGCTTTGAGGAGCTCCGCGTCGATGAGCCTCCCTACGACGTTCTGACGCGCGGCGAGCCGCTGCTGCGCTCGCGCGAGTGCGGCGACCCGGTGCTCGCCGATTTCGCCGTCATGGTCGCCGTGCCGCTCGGCGCCGGCGACGCGGTGTTCGGCGCCCTCGGCCTGGCGTCCCGCGTACCGCGCGAGCTCACGAAGGAGCTGGTGAGCGCGCTGCTCGCCATCGGTGGCGTTGCCGGAGAGCTGGTCAAGCGCGGCGGCGCCGAGGAGGAGGTGCGCCGTCTGAGCCTCGAACTGGAGGTCGCCGTGGCCGCGCGCACGGAGGCGCTCGCGGCCGCCAACCGCGCGCTGTTCGCCGAGATCGACGAGCGCCGCCGCGCCGAGCAGGCGCTGCGCGGCAGCGAGGAGCGCTACACGCGTATGTTCGACCTCGACCCGGACGCGCTGCTCGTCGTCGACAGCGCGACGCACCGCATCCTCGACGCCAACGCGGCCGCCTCGCGCATGTACGGCTTTTCGCGCGAAGAGCTGCTGGGCCTCAGCACCGCGGACCTGGCGGCCGCGCCCGCGGCGACCAGCGAGGCGGTGGGCGCCGCGAGCGGCGCGGCAGCCGCGTTCGCGCCGCTGCGCCACCACCGGCGCCGCAACGGCGAGGCGTTCCCCGTCGAGGTCACGGCGACCACCAGCGCGCTCGCCGGCCGTACCCTGATCACCCAGGCCGTGCGCGACGTCACCGAGCGGGAACGCCGCGCCGACTACATGTCGGCGGTCGCCGAGATTCAGCGGCGCCTGCTGAGCGCCGACGAGTCCCACGGCCCCCGGGAGTTGTGCGAGCTCGTCCTCCCGCCCCTTCTGGAGGCCTCCCGCGCCGACTGCGTCTACGTGTTCCAGAACCGCACCGACGAGCAGGGCCGGCTGCTCGCCGACCAGCTGGCCGAGGCCGCGCGCCCGGGAATCGCCTCTCAGGCGGACAATCCGAACCTGCAGGGACGGCCCTACGAAGCGCTCGGGCCGGAGTGGCTCGAGGCCCTGCACAGCGGCGCCCCGCTGATGGGCCACATCGCCGACTACCCGGAGCCCGCGCGCTCCAGCTTTGAGGAGCTCGGGATCCGCTCCCTGCTCGTCCTCCCGCTCATGGTCCGCGGCGAGCTCTTCGGCTACATCGGCTTCGACAACTGCAGCGACGAGCGTCTCTGGGACTTCTCCGAGGTCGCGCTGCTCACCACCGCCGCCACGGCGCTCTCCGCGGCCCTCGAGCGGCGCCTGGCTTTCGCCGCCTTGCGCGGCAGGACGGCGGAGCTCGCCGCGCTGCTCCGCGCCAGCCGCGCCATGGTCTCGAGCATCGACTACGAAGAGGTGCTGCGCGAGGTGGCGCGCGCGGCTGGCGAGGCCCTTGAGAGCCCGCAGTGCATCGTCTGGGAGTACACGCCCCAGGGCGACCGCGCCGAGTTCCGCTGCCTGTGGGAGAGAAGGCCGGAGCCGGGGCTCGCGGAGAGCCTGGAGGGCGCCTCCTACGACATCACCACGCACAGCGGCGGCATGCGCGCCCTGCGCGCCGGCACGGTGGTGCAGCAGTCGATCTCGGCCCCCGACATCCGCGCTCAGGACCGCTACGACATGGAGCGCTACGGCGAGAAGACGTGGCTCACCGTGCCGCTCGTGTCCGCCGACGTGCTCATCGGCGTGATGATCCTCATCGAGACCGCGGCGGAGCGCGATTTCGGCGCCGACGAGGTGCGCCTGGCCGGCGACATCGGCGCGCAGGCGGCGGTGGCTCTGGGCAACGCCCGTCTGCACCGCCGCCAGGAAGAGCGCAACCGCTGGCTGGGCACGCTCGTGGAAGCCGGGCGCGTGGTTGCCTCGACGCTCGAGGCCGACGAGCTGCTGGCCAGTGTGGCGCGCCTGGCCGCCGAATCCGTGCTCGCCAGGGCGGCCTTCATCTACGAGTACGACGCTGAGCGCGACGTGATCGTCACGCGAGCGTCCTACGGGGCCGAAGACGTAGGCCGTGACGACCCTATCGGCAACGTGTTCAGCGTGGCCGACGCTCCCGACGACCGCAGAGCCCTCGAGGATGGTGAGGTGTTCGTCGAGACGCTCTCCGATGCGGGCCTCGACGGCTTCGTGCGCCACGAGATGATCGCCTGGGGCGAGAAGACCCTGGTCAACGTGCCGTTCCGTTTTCAGGGAAGGGCGCTGGGCATGCTGGTGCTCATCGAGACCGAGGCTGAGCGGACCTACACGCCCGCCGAGCTCGAGTATCTGCGCGCCTTCGGCGAGCAGGCGGCCATCGCCCTCAACAACGCCCGGCTGTACGCCACCATCGAAGCGCAGGCCACGACGGACGACCTGACCGGCCTGGCCAATCACCGCGCCTTCTACGACCGCCTGGGCCAGGAGCTCGCGCGCGGGCGCCGCTACGGCTCGCCGGTGTCGCTGCTGATGCTCGACATCGACGACTTCAAGGCGCTCAACGACACCTACGGGCACCCGGCCGGCGACGAGGTGCTGCGCCTGCTCGGGGGCGTGCTCGCCGAGCAGCTCCGTCACGACGTGGACCTCCCCGCGCGTTACGGCGGCGAGGAGTTCGCGGTGATCCTGCCCAACACGCCCACGTCGCCCGGCCCACACAGTGACGGCGAGTCCGGCGATGAGCCGAGCGCGCGGCCCGACGGCGGCGCCCCCGCGCAGGGACACGGCGAGGGCGCGGTGGCCCTCGCCGAGCGCCTGCGCGCCGTCATCGCCGCCTGCGAGCTCCGCGTAGGCGAGGGCGGCGAGCCGGCGCGCCTCACCGTGAGCATCGGCATCGCCACATGGCCGGCGATGGCCGAGAACATGGACGATCTGGTGGCGCGCGCCGACGCCGCGCTCTACGTGGCCAAGCGCGCGGGCAAGGACCGGGTGGCGGTCTTCCGCCCGTAGGCGGACCGGCTCATTCCTCCTCGGCGAGGCGGCGCCGGCGCAGCAGCCAGACCACGATGAGCACCAGCAGGATCGCGGCGATGGCGGCGCCGATCACGATCACCACGGTCGAGCTCCCGGCCTTCGCGACCGTGCCGCCGACCTTGGGCTTGAGGTTGATGTAGCTGTCGCGCACGAAGCTCGTGTAGAACGCGGCGCCCTTGCCCCCGTACATGCGCGTCCAGCCGTCCCACCTGGCCGTGTTGACGGCCTCGAGCTTCTGCGGGTAGTCGAGGGCGATCTGCGGCGACTGCTCGTAGAAGATCTGCTGCGCCTGCCAGACGAGGTCTTTGCGCTTCTGCGGGTCGAGCTCGCTGTTGGCGGCGTCCACGACGCGGTCGTACTCGGCGTTCGACCAGCAGGGCTCGTTCCAGTTCTCGATCTGCGCGGTGATGAAGCTGGCCAGCGTGTCGCCGGGGTCGGCGTAGCCGTCGTAGTTCCAGAGGTACATGTCGAAGTCGGGGCTGTACGTGTCGCCCTCGTAGGCCCAGATGCTGTCGTAGTAGATGCCGTCGTCCATGACCTGGTACTCGATCTTCAGGCCCAGGTCGCGGAACCAGCCGGTGAGCAGGCTGCCGGTCTTCTGGCTCTCCGGCGATTCGGCGCGCGCCCACAGGCGCAGCTTGATGGGCTTGCCGTCCTTGCCCTCGCGGATGCCGTCGCCGTCGGCGTCCTTGTAGCCGGCGGCGTCCAGCAGGTCGTTGGCCCTGGCCGGGTCGTACACGAAGAGCTGGTCGGACGGCGGCTGCCAGTGATAGTCGGGGTCGACCCAGGAGTCGGGCGTCATGATCGTGGACCCGGGCGCGCCTTTGCCCGCCCAGGCGAGATCGACGATGCGCTGCCGGTCGACGCCCCAGTTGAGGGCCTGACGGAAGGCGGCGTCCTTGAGCACGGGGTCGCCGCGGCTCTCGCCCGTGTAGCAGTTCATCGCCAGGTAGTCCCAGGTGAGCAGGTTGTAGGCGATCGCCTCCATGGCGGGGTCGGCGCTCACCTTGGGGAACTGCGCCGACGGGATGCCCCAGGCGGCGTCGACGGTCCCGGAGAACAGGTCCTGGGTCATGGTGTCGGGGTTCTGGTAAGTGATGAAGAGGATCTCGTCGATGGTGGGCTTCTCGCCCCAGAACGTGGGATTGGCGACCATCCGCACGTAGTCGCCCTTCTTGACCTCGGTGACCTGGAACGGGCCCGTGCCGACGATCGGCGGCTTGTTGCGGTAGCCGGCGCCGGCGAAAGCAGGCTTGACCTGCGCCCAGATGTGCTCGGGCAGGATGGGGATCCAGGTGCGCAGGATGTTGGCTTTGGGCTTGCTGCACCTGATCTCGACGGTAGTGTCATCGACGGCCACGACCTTGTCGATGAACGTCGTGAGGCTCGAGTAGGCGCCCATCTGGTTGTCGATGATGTAGTTGTACGTGAAGGCCACGTCCTTGGCCGTGAACGCCACGCCGTCCTGCCAGGTGACGCCCTCGCGCAGATGGAAGGTCCACACCTTGCCGTCGGCGGACACCTCCCACGAGGTGGCGAGGTCGGGAGTGGGCTCCAGATCGAGACTGTAGCCGACGAGGAAGTCGTAGTTGAGCAGCCAGATCTCGTAGGACGAGGTCTCGGCGCCGATGAACGGGTTGAGGTTGTCGGGGTCGTTGGTCCAGGCGATGCGCAGCGTGATGGTGTCGGCGGAGGGCGAGGGGCTGGGGTCGGCGGCGAGCGCCCCGCCCAGCCCCCACACGAGGCCGGCCCCAAGGACCGCGGCGGCCAGCAGCAGGAGGAGCGCTTGCAGACGAAGGCGACTGCCGAGTGGCGGAACGGGGTGAGTCATCGAGGTCCCCCTGGATCGTCCCCGCGGCGGCCCGACGGCCGCCGCCCGAAGCGCCGGTCGCGGCGGGGCGGACGCGAGACAACGAGGGCGCCCCGAAGATCGACCGGCTGTGTGCCCCGAGTATAGCGCGACGCTCGGCGCGCGCACAGGAGGCGCCCCTGTCGGCGCACGCGCGGGACGCGCCGAGAGAAACGGCCGGCCGCCTCGAGGGAGGCGGCCGGCCGTGGGCTTGCGACTCGTGCGGCGCGGGTGTTACTTGCCGAGCGGCGCGGTGAGACCCTTGAAGTCGCCGCGGCGCTTGTACTCGGAGTCCATCTCGAGCAGGCCGCCGGGGAACTCGTAGGCCTCCATGAGGCCCACGAACTCGTCGGCGCGGAACTCCTCGGGGACGTGCACGCCCGCCTCGGGGTTGCCCTTGAAGCCCTGCAGCCGACCGGTGCCGAGCAGCTCGAGGATGACGACGGGCGTGAAGGCGGTCTGGGCGACGACGACCTGGGTGCCGTACTTTTGCACGCACTCCTGGTTGTCGGCGACCTGGTAGAGGTAGACCTCGCGCCCCATGCCGTCCTTCCTGCCCTTGACCCAGGTACCGGCGGCCGTCTGGCCGATGTACTTCTTGCCGATCTCGTTGGGGTCGGGGGCGGCGGCGGCGATGACGTCGCGCGGCGCCACCTGGACGCCCTTCACGTCGATGGGCTCCTTGGAGTCGATGTTCACCGACTTGAAGATGTCCATGGCCTGCATGAACTCGTCGCCGAGGGCGTACTTGAAGGTGGCCTTCCTGTTGCCCTTCAGCAGGCCGGCGGAGCGACCCAGGCAGATGACCTCTTCGTGCTCCACGTGCGCGACCTCGACCTCGCCGATGCCCTCGGGGAGGAAGAACTTCTCGAGCTCGGCGAACGGCTCGACCGTGTACCAGCCCTTGTCCTTCTCCCAGATGATGGCTGGCTGCGTACACTCCTCGATGGTCGTCCAGATCGAGAAGCCGAAGCTGATGCCCTTGGCGCCGGGGATCTCCAGGTTGGAGCCGTCGCGGATGCCGATCTCGTCGATCTCGTCGAAGAAGTGGTCGGCGGCGTAGCGCGCGTAGAGATCGGCCATGCCGGGCTCCACGCCGAAGCCGGACAGAGCCAGCTTGCCGATCTTGACGAACTCGGGGTCGAGGGGGAACTGCCTGTCGCCGAGCTTGACGCCGCAGGGACCGATCTCGCCGCCCGGGAGCGGCTCGGACACGGTCATGGCGGTGTCGAGGTAGTGGGTCTGCGCCTTGAGGGCGGCCTGCAGGAGCATGGGGTTGAACTCGGGGGCGCACATGTTGCAGATGATGTCTACCTCGGCGAGCTTGGCGAGCGCCGCGACGTCGTCCGGGTCGCTCGCATCGACCTTCTCGGCGACGAAGCGCGGATCCTTGAGCTTGTCGACGGCGGCCTGCGCCTTCCCGAGGTTGTAGTCGGCGAGGATCATCTTCTCGAGCCATTCGCCCTTGGGGTCGCGACGCTTCGCGATCTGGGCCATGGACTCGCCGACGCCGCCGGTACCGACGATGAGGACCTTCATGCTGTTCCTTCTCCTTGAGGTGACGCGTTCGCGCCTGCGGTCACACGACCAGAACCCTCCGCAGGCGCCCGGTGAGTGATATTGTATAACATTTGACGCTGCTCTCCAGTGTCAAGTTAGCAGCGGTGAAGGTTTTTCAGCGCGTGAGCTCGGCCTCGGCCTCGTGGATGATGCGCGCGATCTGCGTCGTCGCCTCATCGGGGAGCGGCGGCGGACGATGCTCACGCAGGATCCGCAGTGCCTTGGCGCGTGCCCGCGCGTACATGTCCGTGGAGCCGCCGGTCACCCGGTCTTCTCGCACGCGACAATCGATGAGCTCTGGCTGACTGTGGTCGCGCATGTGCTTGAGGGTCGCGTCCAGGCTGAAGAAGTCGCCGCACGAACCGACGCCGACGATGTCGTCGATGGCCAGCGTCTCGTCGCTCACGGGGATGCCGCTCACCGTGCGCTTGACCAGGCGCGCGATCTCGGCGTCCACCACGTCGCATCACCTCCGGTTCGGGCGGGCGCGCTCGCTCTGCGGCGCACCGCGTACGCGTCTCGTTGCGAAGCGCCGCACGCTGTTGATCGGTACGCCGAGCGCCTCCTCGATGTTGAACTTCGCTTCGATGGCCACAGGCTGGGTCGGGTGGCTGATCTCGAAGGTGGTGATCCGCCCGAAGCCAAGCTTCTCGCGGATCTCGTTCATGATGACCGGGTCCGACAAGTCCGGCGGCGACACACCCAGCTTCTCCGCCACGTGCGCCTTGGCCTCCGGCAATCTCATGCCCCGGGTCATCTGCATGCGACCTACCAGATCTCCAGCAGCTCGCATGCCTCCCATCCCCGACGCCATCGTGTGTGCACAAGGCATGCCGTAGGCATCGCCGGAGCCCACCTACAAGCCGTCCACCTTGAGGATGTCGACGCAGGCGCGCGAGGCGCGGCTGACCGCGTCCACCGGAGGGTATTTGGTCATGCACACGGCGCCCACGCCCATGCCCACGTTCATGTGGATCGGGATCGTGGCTTCAGCGGCGCACGGCTTCACGATCGTGCAGGCGCGGGCGATGTTCCAGGCGCAGGACTTGCCGGTCGTGACGTTGACGACCGGTCCGAAGATGGTCGCCCCGGCCCGCGCCGCCAGCTTCATCTGCTCGCGCGGCCACAGGCCCGCCAGCCGGACACCGTCGTACTCGACCTCGCCGTGCATCCCGAGGACGAACTCGCCCGACATGCCGACCTCGATGCCCATCTCCGGGCACCTGCGGCGCACTTCCTCAACGGCCAGGAGCGTGGCCAGAAAGTCGGCGTCCCCCGCCGCCGCGGAGGTGTCGAGATCGACCCCATCGGCGCCGGCCTCGTACATCGCCTCACACACGTAGACCATGTCCTTGACGGCCATGGGGACCGCCTCTTCCTGAGCGGCTCGCGCTTCGGCGATGAGCGTCAGCGGCAGGAGCTCCGACCAGTTGTCGCACGGGCCGTCGGGCTTTGAGTACAGGCCGAGGTTCGGCTGCGCACCGTACTGGACCGGCGCGACGGTGCGCAGCAGAACGTCGTGCATCTCCTGCGCCTCAAAAGGCGCGATCGCCTTGACCGGTTTGAACGAGTAGTCGACGTGGTGCAGCTCGATGGTGTCCGCCCCGAACCACTGCTCGTAGATCTGCAGGTCCTGGCGCCGCGAGGCGATGGTCTTCATGCCCGAGCCGTCGTACGAGAGCACTACCTCGGCGCCGATGTCGACGCCGGTGAAGCGGGCCGGCGACCCATAGATGTCGAGCAGGTGCTCCAGCTCGTCTTCGGTCAGCGGCGGCGTCTTCGCGCGCCGCGCCGCCGCCTCCGTGCCCGCCTCAAGATCCGCGCGGATCTCGCTGCGGGTCATGTACACCAGCTCCCCGTCACCCATCCGTGTCGGGATCCGACTCTCACTGCTCATCCACAACCTCCCATCCGCCTTCCACGCGACGCCACCGCCTCGCAGCCTGCGCTCGGCATGCCATGCTCCGAGCGGCTCACGCGACCGTTGCCCGGTACTCCCCGATCGCCAGGTCGATGAGCCTGTCGACCTCCTCCGGCAGCGGCTCGACGTGATGCCCGGCGAGGATCTCACGAGCCCGCGTCGCGGCGTCCGCGATCAGCGCCGTGTCCACGTGGCCCTCACACCGCTCGCGGTGAAAGACGCGCGGCTGGAAGAGCTCGCCGGACCGCGCCCTCGTCCGCGTGCTGCGGCGTCCCAGGAAGTGACCTCCCGGGCCGACCTCGGCGATGTCGTCCAGAAGAGCGGCCTCTTCCTCTACGACGACGCCGCTCATGAAGCGCTGCAGCATCCCGATGGCGTCGGCATCGAGGACCGCCTTGGCCGGGGAGAGAACGCGACTGCCGTTGAAGAATGCACTGGCGACCAGCCCGTCGGCGCCGGCCAGCGCCACGGACAGCCACAGGAGCATGCCCTCCACGCCGGCCTGGAAGTTGACGCCCCTGGCATCGGTGGTGCTGCCGCTGCCGATCGTGGGGAGGCCGTAGAAGCGGCTCATCTCGACGCACACCAGGTTGGCGAGAGCGACTTCCGGCGCTCCGCCCAGGTATTGACCGGTACGCATGTCCGTGGCGGCCGGCATGGGTTCGGCGACCAGCCGACACCCGGGGTGCGCGAGCTGGAACAGGACGACCCCCGAGAGCAACTCGGCCATGATGACGACGGACATGCCCGTGACGCTCAGCGGCGCGGTCGATCCCATCTGCGGCATCGAGGTGAGGCAGACCGTGGCGCCGTTCCTGACGAGATCGAGGCTCGCCTCGGTCACGTGCGGATCGTGCTGCAGCGGAGACACCGTGCAATGCAGAAACGAGTAGATGGGACGCTCGAAGAGAGAACCGCCCGCCACAGCTTCGAGCATCGCCACGAGGGTGGGCGCCATGCGCGGCGTCTTGGGAGACACGCTCTGCAGGTGTTTGGACGACGCACGAAGCGCGATGGCGTCGACCACCAGAGGAGCCACCACGGGATCGAGCGACGGCGCCGCCAGTGAGGTCCAGAGGAAGTCGATCTCCGGCAAGGCGTCGTACAGACGGCAAACGTCGCGCATGTCGTCGACTGTCGCGTCGCGGATGGCCCCCGTATCATCGTCCGCGATCAGCGTGCCCTCGCCGTCCGCGCAGCACACCAGGCGGCTCCCGCCGCCAAGCTCGATGTCGTGGGACGAGTCGCGGGCGGCCAGCAACACAGTGCCCGGAGCGCTGCTCAGGCAGTGCTCGACCAGTTGCCGCGGCAAGCGCGCCAGGTGACGCTCGCGGTCGACTGCGGCGCCGCCTTTGGCCAGCAGGTCGAGAGCTCTCTTTGAAGGGATCGAGACGCCGACGTTCTCCAGTACCCACAGTGTCTTCTCGTGGACGAACGCGCGTTCGCTCTCACTCAACACTGTGGATGCAGGCTGTTCCACGAACCACCCCATTCTTGCCACGACTCCTCGAGTCTCGTCCGGCGGACGGCGAGCAGCATGCTCGGCGGCGTCAGGTGGGATCCGTCTGAGCCCTTATCCTCGTTACCGGCCGGTCCCCTCGTCAAGGTTTCCCGGCCGATCAGGGCCGGCGGAGATCTTGAGCCGCGGCGCCGTGCACGTGGGCCGCGCTCTGGCGACCCGGCAGTGTCGGCGCGCGAATGAGCCGCCGCGCGCCCGGCTCAGGACGGCGGCAGGCGCCAGCCGACCGCCGTCTCCACAGCGTCGCCGTGCATGACGTTGTACAGCACGCACTCGGCGCCTGCCGCGTCGGCCACCGCCCTGGCCAGCGCCATGAGGCCGTCCTGGTCACCCGGAGTCAGCGCCTCGAGACGCTCGCGGATCGCCGCCAGACGCGGGTTCTCCGGGGTCGGCGGCGCGGCCGGCGCGGCGTCGGCCGCGGGCTCCGCGGCGACGGCCGGGGCAGCCGGCTCCGCCGGCCGTTCCGCGGCCTCGGCGCGCCCCACCAGGTCGAGGCCCACGATGCCGTCGCCGATGACGGCGTCGATCTGCCAGGCCAGCGCCTTGCCCGGCTCGGCGGCGAGGCGCGCCCTCATCTCGCCGCTGAACGGCGGCTTGAGCGCCTCCTCGAGCGCAGACTGCGCGGCGGCGCGGTCGTCGATGCACACCCGTGACATGAACTCGTGGCCCACGAGCTCCTTCTCCGCCGCGCCCACGGCGCGGCGGAACGACGGGCTCACAAACGTCATCACGCCGTCGCGGTCGACCTCGACGACGAAGTCGGTCTGCATGTCGGCCAGCAGCTGCAGGCTCTTGCGCAGGCGGCGGACCTCGTCGTGGTCGATGGTCTCCACGTCCGGCTTGCTGACGAAGAGCACGTAGGCCATCGCCTGGGGCTCGCCGCGCTCGGCGACCGGCCCCAGGGAGACGCGCACCCAGACCCGCTCACTGTCGGGGCGGCCGAGGTGCTCCTCGAAGACCTGCTCGCCCTCGCGGCGAAAGCCGCGGGCGCGGTCGGGCCAGGCGGGCATGACGCTGGACCACTGGCGCCCCAGCAGATCGCCGCTCGCGCCGCCCACGAGCTCGAGCAGCGGCGTGTTGAGGGCGATCGTCTTGCCGGCCGCCGAGACCACGGCCACGGGCTGCTTGAGAGGCAGGTGCGACAGCACCTCGAAGACGATCTCGATGCGCCGGCGCACTTCGTAGGGCAGTTGCGGCGTCATCCAGTACTCCTGCCCGAGCCCATCCGGGGAGGGACCCTGATCCTCCATCAACATCTTCGCCCAGTCGCTCAACGTCGCCTCACAAGTTCGCGGCCTCATTGCCACCCGTCCCAAAAGCTTCGGCGCTCGGCGCCCAAAGGGCGATGGGACGAGCGTCTAGGGAAGGGGGGAACGTGTGTCTATGCGCCGACCTTGTACATCGTGCGTTCGCCGAGTCCGCTGACCACTTTGGCGTAGCCGCACAGCTCGGCGTCGAGGGCGGGGTCGCCGGTGTCGACGAGCAGAGGTCGGCCCTCCAGGGACAGCAGTTTGGTCTGCGTGGCGATGACGGTGATCGCGGCCGTGCCCACGCGGCGGATCACGGCCGGGCTGATCTGCTGGTTGCCGCGCCCGAAGATGTGGCCCTGGCCGCCGATCGCGGTGACCACGATGTGCGCCTCGGGGTGCGCATCCAGGAGGCGCAGCAGATCCTCCTCGGTGACGTCCTTGCCGGCGAGAGCCCCGCCCAGAACGGCATCGACGCCGAGCAGCGTCTTCTCGAGGCCGAGGCGGGTCATGATCGTGCGCGTCGTCGTGCCCGGGCCCAGGATGTACAGGGCGCCCGGGCTCATGTCGCGGATCACGTCGGTGGCGACGTCGTTCAGCGCGCGCTCCTCGCCGGCCACCCCACCGGCCTTGGCGCTCTGCGTGAGCCCGCGGGCATACGGCACCGACAGATAGCCGTAGAGGTGCGCCGAGACGCGGTTCTCGCGAAACGCCTCTTCGTCGATGTCCATGACCTCGCCCTCGCGCAGGCGCACGGCGGCCGGGCGTTCGTGGAGGAAGAGCGCCGCCACGTCGCCGGCGGCGGCCGGGGTCGTGGCGTACACGGCGGAGTGGATCTTGACGCCGGCCGGCACTCCGATCACGGGCACGCGCTGGCCCACGGCGTTGCAGATGTTGCGCGCCGTGCCGTCGCCGCCGGCGAAGAGGATCAGGTCGACGCCGGCGGCCAGAAGCTCGCGGGCCGCCTGCTCGGTGTCGGCCGGCGACGTGAGCACGAACTCGCCGGCCGCGCCCAGAGCGGCCTCGTCATGGCCGTGACTGCGTTCCGCGGCCGCCCAGGTGGGGCGGCCGCGGAACGTGCCCAGCACGCGCGGCTCGAAGCCGCTCGCGCGTGCTTCATCTTGACCCATCTCCCCCGGCCAGGTGACGACCTCGACATGGTCACGCACGCGCCCCAGGCGCGCGAGCGCCAGCCGGGCGCGCCGCGGTGCGTCGCGCACGGCGCCCAGCGCGAGCGCCTGGCGCAGAATCCGCGCCCCGTCGCTGCCCTTCAGGCCTACCCGGCCGCCGACCCCGGCGACGGGGTTGACGATCAGCCCAAGGCGCTTCATCTGCGCGCCCTCACGTGCGCGCCCTCACGTGCGCGCCCTCACGTGCGCGCCCTCACGTGCGCGCCCTCACGTGCGCGCCCTCACGTGCGCGCCCTCACGTGCGCGCCCTCACGTGCGCGCCCTCACGTGCGCTTCTTGCCGCCGCGCTTCTGGCGCCCGCTCCGCGAGCGCCCCCCGGCGCGCGCCGGCCCCTGTCTGGAGGCCCGCTGGGGCTTCAGCACGGTGAAGAGGTAGATGACCAGCGCCGGGGTCATCACGAGCAGCAGCCCCGGCGTCTTCGTGACGACGCTGAGGACGACCGCCACGAGGATGGCGACGAACACCAGCGAGTGCACCATGCGCACGCTGAAGGCGGTGATGCGGCGCCCGAGCATCCACAGGTCGAAGGAGTCGATCGTCATGACGAGTGCGGCCAGGGCAGCCAGCAGCAGAGACAGCACGACGAACGGCTGCCGCCAGCCGCCGAACTGGCTGCCGGTCGCATACGTGTAGGCGAGCAGGCCGCAGACGAGGGCCGTCATCAGCAGGATGCTGAGGCCGGCGGAGCGCAGCACTCGCTGGCCGACCGTGAAGTCCTGACTCATGCGGGAGGTCCCCTCGTCGGGGGCGGGGCGGCGCCTGCGGCGCCGCCCCGCCCGTCTACTTCTGCTTCAGGATCTTCTTCTTGTAGGCACGCCACGTGAAGGCCCATTCCTTCGGGTCTTCCATGGCCTCGGTGCGCCGCAGCTGGTCGATGGGCTGGGCGTGCGGCGCATCGAGCACGAACCGCGGGTCGGCGTAGGCCTCGTCGCTGCCCTTCTTGATGACCGCCGCCCACTCGTCGAGGTCGTCCCGGCTGTAGGTCTCGCAGGGCTCCGGGGTGAACGGCTCGGGCACCACCCAGGGATGGTGGCTCATCCACATGCTCTGGACGCCGAAATCGACCATGCGGTCGCGCAGGGCCTCGGCGCCGACGCCCGTGTCCTCCTTGAGCTGCTCCAGGCTGTAGCGCACCTGGTCGAGCCGGCGGTGGCCCTCGGCATACGGCCGGCTTACCCCTTTGACGGCCAGCAGCAGGTTGTCGAGGTAGTTGTTGTTGAGCACGCTGATCTCGGCGACCTCCCTGAGGCCCTCGGGGCCCATGCCGCGGATCCAGGCGTAGGCGCGGATCACGCCCATCCAGTTGCCGAGGAAGCCGCGCACGCGGCCGATGCTCTCGGGGCGCTCGTAGTCGAGGTGATAGTGGTCGCCGACCCTGGTCACCATGGGCACCGGCAGGTACTTCGCCAGCTCGTCGGTGCACAGGTAGGCGCCGCTCGCCGGGCCCTCGCAGCCGTGCGGGCTGGAGAAGGTCTTGTGCAGGTTGAAGTGGCAGGCGTCGAAGCCGGCGTCGCGCGCCCGCGCGACGCCGAGGATGCCGTTGGCGTTGGCCTGATCGGTGAAGGCCAGGGCGCCGGCCTCGTGCAGGATCTCCACGTACTTGTCGATCTGCGGGTTGTAGATGCCGGTGTCCTCGGGGTTGGTGATCATGCAGCCCACGGTCTTCTCGGACACGGCGGCTTTGAACGCCTCGAGGTCCGGGTAGCCGTTCTCGTCGGGCATCACGGTGATCACCTTGAAGCCGGCGACCATGGGCGTGGCCGCGTCGCAGGGGTGCGAGAAGATCGTCGTGATCATCTCGCGGCGCTGCTCGAGCTCGCCTCTGGCCGCGAAGTGGGCGCGCATCACGCAGGCGTTGGTGAACACCGCGTGCGAGCCGCCGCCGGGCTGCAGCGTGAAGGCGTCCATGCCGCTGATCGACTTGAGGTACTGGCCCGCGTTGTAGACGATCTCGAGGAGGCCCTGCATGGTGTCCTCGTCCTGCCACGGGTGCAGGTCGGCGGCCTTGTGCCCGCGGATCAACTCCTCGTGCATCCTGGGGCTGTACTTCATCGTGCAGGTGCCCTCGCTGATGTCGCTGCCGAGGTCCATGCCGAGGGTCATCTGCGAGTAGCGCAGGTAGTGACGCAGCACCTGGTACTGCGAGAGCTCGGGCAGGTCGGGAGCGGCCGCGCGGGCCATCCCCTCGGGGATGTAGTCCGCGGCCGCGCCCACGGCCGCCGTCACGGCGTCTTCGGCGAGCGGCACGAGGATGCCGCGCTCGCCGGGCGCGCCCTGCTCCATGATGAAGGGCTCGTCCCAGCGCGGCGCGCGGTAGTCGCGCAGCACGCCGCCGTCGCGGCGCAGGCGGCCGAGGCGGGCGACCTTCTCTTGCGGCGTCTCTTTCATGCCGTCACCTCCTTGACAGCCGCGACCAACTTCTCGATGTCGGCCTGGTCGTAGTACTCGGTGACGCAGTAGAGCGCGCTCTGCCCGAGCTCGGGGAACTCGGCGGAGAGGTCCTTGCCGCCGAAGATGCGGTGGCCGAGCAGCGCCTTGTTGACCTCGGCCACCGTCTTGCCCGTGGCGTCGAAGTTCACGACGAATTCCTTGAAGAAGCTCGGCGAGAGCTTGACTTGCACGCCGGGGATCTCGCCGAGCAGCCTGGCGGCGTAGTGCGAGCGCGCGATGCAGGTCTCGCCGAGCTCCCTGAAGCCCTGCGGTCCCATCACCGCCATGTACACGGCCGCGGCGATCGTCCACAGGCCGGAGGCGGTGCCGACCCAGTCCACGCCCTGGTCGCGGGCGCCGTAGCTGGTGCGCTCGGCCATGGCCTCGGCGACGGCGTACTGGCCGGGGGTGGCGGTCTCCATCACGGTGTAGAGCTCGAGGGGGCACTCCTGGGCGTACACGGGGTCGTCGTCCCTGAAGGCGATGAAGCCGGAGCAGCCGCCGCCGGCGTGCATGTGCATGCCCAGCGGCTGGATGTCGCCGCAGGCGATGTCGGCGCCGAGGGCGCCGGGCGGGGCGAGCACGCCGAGCGTGATCGGGTCGACGCCGTTGATGGCCAGGGCGCCCACGGAGTGGGCGAGCCTGACGATCTCGGGGCCGTTCGCCTCGATCGTGCCGAGGTAGCCGGGGCTCTCCCAGTAGACGGCGGCGTAGGAGTCGTCGAGCTTGGCCTTGAGGTCCTCGAGGTCGACCATGCCGGTCTCGCGGTCCCACTCGTAGAAGCGGATCTTCGTGCTGTTGGCCATCGACTCCGGCTGGCAGAGGGTGCGGATCTCCATCAAGCGCATGGGACTGATGTGCGAGGGGACCAGCACCTTGTCGCGGCCGCTGATGCGCCGGGCCATGCGGAAGGCGCGCCCGGCGACGTCGCCCCAGTCGTAAATGGGGTTGGCGACGGCGTCGTAGTCGAGGAGCTCGCCGAGCATGCTGTTGAACTCGAAACGCGCGAGATACTTGCCGAGGTCCGAGTAGTCGCCGCCGCAGTAGGCGCTGACGAACTCGGCGCGGTTGATGACCTCGTCGACGATCGCCGGCACGTGGTGCTGCCAGCAGCCGGCGCCGCAGAAGTTGAGGTAGTCGATGCTGGAGACGTTCTGGTCGAGCAGGCCCTGGACGTGCTTGCGCAGATCGCGTTCGGAGAGGATCGCCGGCGGGATGTCGAGAGGCTCTTTGCAGCGCAGGCGCTCGGGGATCTCGGCGTAGATCTGCTCGACGCTGCTCAGGCCGAGCTCGTCGAGCATCGCCTGTTTGGTTTCGGGCACGGAGTTCGGGATGTAGGGGTGGATGAACGGTTTGTCAGCCATTGTCCGGCGCGCTCTCCTTCTGTGGGGTGATGGGATCGACGTGGTACTGGCGCAGGCGCGTGACGATGAGGTGCGACAGCCTGTGCTGCCACTTCACGCGTCCCGGCGAGACCAGGTGCGAGAGGTCGTAGAAGTCGGCGCTCACGAGGTGAAGGTCGCCGACGAAGTCGATGTAGGGGATGTCGTACTTCCTGGCCACGGCGCGGCAGCCCGCGCGGTATCTGGCGCGCGGCGCGTCCCAGGCGTCGCCGACGATGGGCAGGTTGAGCGGCAGCTCGACGACGACTGGGTGGAAGCCACGCTCCCGACAAGCCTCGACGAGCTGCGGGAGCAGCGCCGCGTGATGGGCGTACCGCTTCTTGAAGACCGGGTAGCGCTCGCGCAGCCATTTGCCCACCAGCGGCAGCTTGACGGAGTCGGGCAGGCCGCCTTTGAGGAAGCGGTGCTGGTCGTAGGCGCCCTTCGCCGCCTTGGGGGGCTCCGCCGTGGCCGTGGTGTCCTCCTGGTACGGCGGCGTGTAGCGGCCCACGTTGACGCCGATGAGCACAATTGTCGGGACCTGCGGCGAGCGCTGCACCACGGTGATCCCCTGGGCATAGCTCTGGCTGGCGGAGCCGAAGTTGCAGGCGCGCACGTCGGGGGCGCCGAGGCGCGCGATCTCGGCGCGCCAGTCGGCGTCCGAGACGGTGCACTCGCGCGCCGACGAGCCGCCCAGCAGGTACACGATGGGGGTGACGCCCGGATGCCGCTCCAGCGCTGCGAGCACCGCTTTCACGTGCCGCCAGTCGTCGTCGGCGTGGAACACCGCGGCGGCGCGCGGCGGCGCCGCGCCGAGGGCGCAGAGCGCCGCAAGCAACACCAGCAGGCCGGCGGCGAGGCCCGCCGGGAGGCGAACGGCGCCGGGTCTGTCGGCGCTCCTCCGCATCACCCGTAGCCGTAGCCGGCGGAGGTGCCGTAGTCGATGCTGATGAGCGCCCCCGTGATGGGCGCCGCGGCGGGGCTGGACAGGTAGAAGACGAGCTCGGCGACCTGCTGGGGCGTGATGAAGCGCGCCTTGCCCCTCTGCGGATAGCTGGCCAGCAGGCGCTTGTAGTAGCCCTCTGGGTCGCCGCCGCCGAAGTCGCGCGCCTGGCCCTCGAGCATCGGCGTCATCACGTCGGCGGGGCACACCGCGACGCAGCGCACCAGGAACGGGGCGAGCTCGAGGGCCAGCGACCTGGTGAGCAGGCTCACGCCGCCTTTGGAGGCCGTGTACACGGCCGTCTCCGGCGTGCCCACCACCCCCGCGTCCGAGCTCAGGTTGATGATGCAGCCCTCGGTCTTCTTGAGATGCGGGATCGCGTAGCGGCAGCAGAAGAAGGTACCCTTGAGGTTCACGTCGATGGTGCGGTCCCATTCCTCTTCCGTGGTCTGCTCACTCGGGCCCTCGGTCCAGACGCCGGCCGTGTTGACGACGACGTCCACACGGCCTGAGTCGGCGGCCGCGGTGTCCATGAGGTTGCGGCAGTCGGCGGGCACGCTGACGTCGCAGGTGAGCGCATGCACCGTGGTCAGCGCGGCCAGCTCGCCGGCGAGCGCTTCGAGAGCGACGGCGTTGAGGTCGCCGAGCACGAGGGTGGCGCCGGCGGCCGCGAAGCGGCGCGCCACGGCGGCGCCGATGCCCCCGGCCGCGCCGCTCACGACGACCGTCCCGCCGTCCAGGTCGTAGCTCATTCCCGCCCCCCCGCAGACATTGAACGATCCTTCAGTCCGGCGTAGCTTACAGCGCCCGCGCGGAGCTCGCCATTGCGGCCGTCCGCGTCACCCACCCCAGTAGATGAGGAAGTCCTCCCAGGTCGTCAGGCGCGTGAAGATGAGCGCAGACGAATAGTAGGAAAAGTCCCACCACTCGATGGAGCTCGAGCCGGGGCGTGGCGGCGCCGGCGCGCTCGGCCAGTAGATGCCGATGCCGTGCAGACGGCCCTCGGCGGCGGTGCTCCACTCGTACAGCACCGCCCGGTCCACAGCCTCCATCACGGCGGTGCACGCGGCCTTGATGGGCGCCGAGTCGACGTGCCTGCGCAGCTGAAGCGCGGCGTCGTACAGATCGACATTGGTGGCGTCGCCGAACATCGTGGTCGCGACGCGCCGGTAGGCGGCCTCGTAGTCGGCGCGGTGTTTGCCGAGCCCCGCGCGCAGCTTCCACGCCAGCAGATCGACCTGGGTGACCAGTCTGTCCCAGCGCCAGTCGAGGGCCACCGCCGAGCTGGCGAGCGTCCACTTGTCGTGACCGGTCCGGTAGCTCGCGGCGCTCGCTATGGCGAGGTCGAAGGCGCTCATCGCCGGGCGCTCCTGCAGCTTGCTGAGGACCTCAGCGTACTCGACGCCCGTGTAGCCGATCGCGTCCTCCGAGGCGGCGATGGCGCGGGCGAAGCCGCGGAACGTGGCCTCGACCTCGATCATCTGGCCCATGCACGTGTCCATGCCCACCATGTCGACGCCGGCCGTGCGCTGCATGGCGTCGCGGATCTCGTCCATGTCGAGGGTGTCGTTGCTGGTCACGTCGTGCATGGTGTATCCGGGCCACCAGCCCCAGCCGTGGTCCCAGAAGTAGAGAGCGTAGCGCCGCGCCGGGTAGTTGGCGCGCGTCCAGGCGATGAGGTCGACGAGCGTCTGCGGGGAGCCCATGTCGATGGGGCCCCAGTCGGCGACGGCGTTCTCGGCCGTCGCCTTCATGCCCTCGGTGACGTGGAAGACCCGGGCGCCGGTCCAGCCGCCGTCGGCGGCGATGGGGCGCTGCCCACGATCGGCGAGCGCCACCACCTGCACCTCGGGGCTGGAGCCCACGACGGCCAGCTCCGTGTCGAGGTCGTGCGTGATCCAGCGTTCGAGGTTGTTGTCGCCGTCCATGTAGACCATGACCGTCCACGCGGCGGTGGGCGCCGGGGAGGAAGCCGGGGACCGCACGGCGCCGGGCGCCGCGCCGGGGCCGGACATCGCGCCGGCGCCGGGCGGCGTGGCCGCCCCGGCCGGCGAGGCCGCGCCGAGGCCGAGCGCGAGCAGCGCGCACAGGGCGACGAGCGCGAGCGCCGCTGTCGCGGCGCGTCGTGCGGGTGCGGCGATCCGGCGGATGCCGTCGTGACGATCGTGCATACCGACTCCTCCGATCCGCGGGCGAGCAGGCGCCGGCCCGTGCTTCACTTCACCGCGTAAGGATAGCGCGGACGGCGGCGCGCGTCAGCGTTCGCCGGCGCGCGGGCTCACGCACAGAAGCCGAGCGCCGTGCGCTCGAGCACCTGGGCGGTCGTCGCCACTGAGGCGAGGTCGACCCATTCGTCGGACGTGTGCTCGCCGTGCCCCACGGGGCCGAAGGTCGCACACGGGATGCCGGCTTTCACGAGCAGGCCGGAGTCGCCCCAGGCGATGTCGCCGCGCACCACCGGCGGCCGGCCGAGCACCGCGGCGGCCGCGGCGGCCACGGCGGCGATCACCGGCTCGTCGGCCGCTTGCTCCAGCGGCTCGCGGGCGACCACCGTGCGCAGGTCGCCGCGGAAGCGCGGGTCCGCCTCCCGCGCCGCCGCGAGCAAGCCTTCCATCTCCGCCTGCGCCTGCGCCACGCTTTCGCCGGCGATGAGGCAGCGCTCGACGCCGAGGGCGCAGCGCGCCGGGTACACCGGCAACTGGTCGCCGCCGGCGATGGTACCGGCGTGGATGCTGCCGCGCCCGTAGCGGGCCGGCGGCCGGCGCTCGAGCTTCGCGTCGAGAGCGCTGACGCCGGCAAGCACGGGGGCCAGCAGGGCGATGCCATCGACGCCGTGCTGGGGGTCGGCCCCGGCCGCTTCCACGCCGTGGCTGATGACCTCGTACCAGGCGAAGCCGCCGTGCTCGGCGACGACCTCGAGGCCGGTGCACTCGACGAGCACGGCGGCGTCCGGGCGCCAGCGCGCCGGCAGCGCCGCCGCCCCGGCGCTCTCCCACTCCTCGTCGATGACGCCGGCGACGAGCACGTCGCCGGGCAGGCGCCGGCCGGCGGCGATGAGCGCCCCGACGGCCAGCAGCGCCGCCGCGAAGCCGCACTTCATGTCGGCGGCGCCGCGACCGTACATGCGGCCCTCGCGGACCACCGGCGTGAAGGCCTCGGGCCCCCACGGCCCCACCACATCGAGGTGGCCGAGGAGCATCAGGCTGTGCCCGCCGCCGCCGCCCGGCAGGCGCCCGACCACGTTGGGGCGCCCGGGGAGCGCGTCCCAGAGGTCGACCTCCATGCCGAGCCGCTCCATGAGCGCGGCGAGGTGAGCGGCGAAAGCCGCCTCGCCGGGCCCGCCCGCCAGGCCGGGATTCGAGCTGTCGATGCGGACCATGTCGGCGAGAAGCGTCTCGAGCTCTGACATGTGTTCCTCTGCGGGTGTGCTCGTGACGGCCCTGCGCCGCCGGTTCCGTCATGATAGCAGGCACTTCGCTATGGTATGTTCGGCCGCGGAACAGTCCTGTTCGGGCGCGGTCCGCGCCGTCGGAAGGGAGCCACCATGCAGGGACGCTTCAGGCCTCTCGCGGTCGCGATGCTCGCCGTCGCCGCCGCCGCACTACTCCTCGCCCTGAGCGCCTGCGGCGGGGGCTCGTCGTCCGCTTCATCCTCGCCGGTCGCCGCCGGCGCGCCGGTCAAAGGCGGCACGCTCGTCGCCACCTACCAGGGCGAGCCGCAGGGCCTCGACCCCGCCATCGACTGGGAGGGCCAGGGCTGGGCCATCGAGCACACCATGTTCAACACCTTTCTCAAGTACGCCGGCGCCTCCGGCACGGCCGGCACGGAGATGCTGCCCGACCTGGCCACGGAAGTGCCTACCCAGGGGAACGGCGGGGTCGCCGACGGCGGCAAGACCTACACGTTCCACCTGAAGCAGGGGATCAGGTTCGCGCCGCCGGTGGACCGCGAGGTCACGGCGGCCGACTTCAAGTACAGCTTCGAGCGCATGATGGCCGATCCCAAGGCGCCGGCCACCGGCTTCTACACCGGAGTGGTCGGCGCCAAGGCCTTCATAGCCGGCGAGGCCAAGGAGATCAAAGGCTTTGAGACGCCCGACAGGTACACGGTCGTCATCCGCCTCGAGAAGCCCGACATGGCGTTCCTGGGCGCGATGACGATGTCGTTCACCGACGTGGTCGCCAGGGAGTGGGTGGAGAAGTGGGGCCGCCAGATCAACCGTCACCCGCTGGGCACGGGCCCGTTCATGTTCGATCACTGGACGGCGGGCCGCGAGATCCTCGTCACACGCAACCCCAACTACTACGCCCCCGACAGCGTGTACCTCGACGCCATCCGCTTCGAGCTCTCGCTGAACCCGTCCACGGCCGTGCTCAAGCTGCAGCGCGGCGATGTCAATGTGCTGGGCGACTACATCCCGCCTGCGGAATACGTGCGCGTGAAGGCAGACCCGAACACGGCCAAGCTCGTCGTCGAGGAGCCCTCGATCGCCATCGACTACCTCTTTCTCAACCGTACGGTGAAGCCGTTCGACAACCTGAAGGTCAGGCAGGCGATCAGCATGGCCGTCGACCGGGTGCGCATCGTCAAGCTGCTGAGCGGCTCGGCCGACCCGCTGACCCAGCTGTACCCCGCCGGCCTGCCGGGGCATCAGGACGGCGCCGCCAGCGAGCTCTACGCCTACGATGTGGCCGCGGCCAGGGCGCTCCTGACCGAGGCCGGCTTCCCGAGCGGCTTCAAGACGACCCTGTATTCGCACAACGTGGACCCGTGGCCAAAGGTGCTGCAGTCCATCCAGGAGGACCTCAAGCAGATCGGCGTCCAGGCAGACCTCAAGGTGCTCGACCGCGCCACCTACTGGACGCTGATCGGCAAGCCGGGCGCCTGCGGTCTCGGCCTCAACGACTGGTGGATGGACTTCCCCGACCCCAGCGACTTCATCATCCCGCTGTACAGCAAGAGCTCCGCCATCGAGGAGGGCACCAACCCGAGCTTCTTCTGGGATCCCCAGGTGGAGACGCTCCTCGCCGAAGCGCAGGCGAACACGGACGCCGCGGCGCGCCTCGACCAGTTCGTGCAGATCCAGAACGACATCATGGCGCAGGCCCCGAGCGTGCCGCTCTACCAGCCCAAGGTGAGCTCCATGCGCACCGCCGACGTCGGTGGGTTCTTCCTGCATCCGGTGTGGATCTTCGACTTTCCGGCCTACTATTTCACCGAGGCGCAGTGAGCC